>Ga0315336_1002889_pt1 | contig 24635 bp, 17 predicted proteins | sample ASW5metaG_FD_204512 | JGI IMG/M metagenome (GOLD analysis project Ga0315336, IMG submission 204512) | Ammonia-oxidizing marine archaeal communities from Monterey Bay, California, United States - ASW #5 | ecosystem: Environmental > Aquatic > Marine > Intertidal zone | place: USA: California... | reverse complement strand
GGGCTCGGTAGGCGTTATGGTTCTCGGCGATTACGGCACCAGGTCGCTGGACCATCCCGATTTTATACCTATCTGGCAGGCAGCAAGCGATCTCGATATGCCGGTAAACGTCCATCCTGGGACCGGCGCGCTTGAAGCCATGAAGGATTATCCATCGGTTGCCGCCGACCAGTTCCTAATGTCGGTAGTGCGTGGCTTCAAGTCAATCTGTTCATCGGGGCTGCTGGACCGTTATCCAAATGTGCGCGTTTCATTCCTAGAAACTGGCTGCACCTGGGTCGATTTTGCCTGTGAAGTAATGGATTTCACCCTCGACAATGTCCGCGACCGCATCCCGCTCGACGCCCTTCGCCCCCACCACCAAGAAATTGTGGACAGGGGCCTGCCTGAGATGACACCAAAGGAATACATGGAGGCTGGGCGGATCTTCGTCGGCTTTGAAGTCGACGACGAGCTGCTACCATATATGGTCAATAAATACGGCACCGATTGCTGGGTCTATGCCAGCGACTTCCCACATGCACACCGCAAGACCGATTCGCCGAGCTTTGTGCTGAACCGCCAAGATCTTAGTGAATCTGCCAAGGGTCGCATCCTGTGGGAGGGGACAGCCCAGCTTTATGGGCTCGAATCACCACTCATCCAAGGCACCGATTGATGGGCCGGCTCGAAGGCAAGGTGATCCTTATCACCGGGGCAGCAGCAGGTCTGGGTCGGGAATACGCTATCCGGCTGGCCGGTGAAGGGGCAAGTCTGGCACTGGCCGATATCAACGATTGCTCTGCGACCACCTCACGCTGCACGGCACTGGGGGCCGAGGCGCTGTCCCTCTCCGTGGATGTCTCCAACGAGACACAGACCAAGGAGATGGCGCGCAAAACTCATGACCATTTCGGGCGCATTGATGGTCTTTTGAACAATGCTGGGTTGATGCGCGCACTGGCGGTAAAATCACTGTTGGATGTGGACATGGATACCTGGGACCGGGTCTATGCCGTTAACGCGCGCGGTACTTTCCTTGGCATCCGCGCCGTGTACCCATATATGCGCGAAAAGGGTGGCGGCACCATCATTAATGTTGGGTCTGGCAGCACACTACGCATTGCCCGGGCGGTCGATAGTCTCAACCCTCATTACACTTCTTCCAAGGCGGCTGTCGCCAATATTACACGGGCGGTGGCTCGGGAATTAGGGGCCAATAACATCAACGTGGTTACCATTGCCCCAGGAAGCACTACTTCCGACCGTGATCAGGCCTTAGCCATCGATGAAGCCTTCCCCGAACCCGACGCCGCGCTTCAGCGCCGGGGCGTTCCCGAAGATATCACCGGAGTTGTCGCCTTCTTGTTTAGTGACGATGCTCATTTCATCTCCGGCCAAATGATCGTCATCAATGGCGGCCGCGAAGTGTATTAAGGGTATGACCTCATGACTGGATCAGAGGCACTGAAACTAGCCGATCTAGAATCGGTGGGCCCAGGCACGCCCACCGGGCGTTACCTGCGGCTGTTCTGGCAGCCGGTGATGCGGGCTAAGGACTTAGCTCCGGGACGGGCCAAGCCACTGGAAATTCTGGGTGAGCTATTCACCATCTATCGTGGTGCCGACGGCGTCCCCCATGTAGTCGCCTATCGCTGCCCTCATCGCGGTACGCCGCTATCCCTAGGCTGGGTCGAGGGCGACGACATCCGCTGCCGCTACCACGGCTGGAAATTCGAACACACTGGCCAGTGTGTGCAACAGCCAAACGAGGACCGGCCGTTTTCGGATAAAGTTTCGATGCCGTCTTACCCGACGCGGGAATACGTGGGATTGATCTTCGCCTATTTAGGCGATGGCGCGCCGCCGCCGTTCACCCAATACCCCGATCTCGACCGCCCCGGCGTGCTCGTAGCCGACCCAGTGGAGGTGTTGCCCTGCACCTTCTGGAACCGCTTTGATAATGATCACGCCCACCGCCATTGGGTGCACCGAGCAACAGCTCTCAGAAAGGGGCGCAACGACATCCTTATTCTTCACCATGAAGTCGCCGACGCTACTCCTTATGGCTGGAAAGGCACGAGGCTGGTGAAAGGCGCGAACGGCGATGCCGAAACCTCGCTTGGGGAGGTGTTGAAGGGCGGACTGGCCGAGGCGGAAAGCGCCATGGGCCAAGCCACGGTAACCCATTGGTTCATGCCCAACGCCCGCATGTTATTCCAGCGCACACGTGCCAGAGGGTTCGAGCATCGTGACGTATGGGACGCCAAGGTGGTTTGGACGGTACCGGTCAACGACACGTCCCATGCCACCTTCGATGTCACCAACACTCCGCTCAAGGGTGCCGAAGCCCGTGCCTATGCCGGAGCCCGCGCGGAGCAGGAGGATGAGGCAGAAACCCGGTGGGACCTAGCCGAGGCAGTCCTCGCTGGTGATTTATCACTGGAAGACCTACCTGAAGATATCAGCGGCTATACTAGCTTCACTATCGAGGATTACGTCACCCAAGTGGGCCAGGGAACCATTGCCGAACGAGGCGAGGAATGCCTTGCTGTGAGTGACGAAGGGCCGATATTCCATCGCCGACTGTGGCTCAGGGAAGTGAACGCCATGATAGTGGGCAAACCACTGACCGACTGGCAAATGCCCGCAGAGCCTTTATCGCCCATCGGGAAATGAATTCGTAAACCACCCAGTCACCGGGTCCCAGTCAGGATCCATAACAATAAAATTCAATAAGTTGTGGGCGTTTCCACAAGTTTGCCATCACCCATGCCCTAGACGCAAGAATGCATCATTCCTACAATAAATTGTGTTTCATTCGGCACGAAACACAATTTATTGTTGACACATTTGTTACCCCACATTTAGAGTGTTGGACCCTGCAGTACGCAATATATAGACAAAGGCGCGACAAGTAAGGCGCGGTCTAAGAAGCGGGGTGTAGGGGCTTCGTTTAGTAGCAGGGGATACAGGGGCACATCGCTGATCGGTATCCCAGACAGATTTTGGGGGATAGTTTATGCGTATCGCGCGCCATTTTACCAAGGGTGGCGAGTCTGCCTACCAGGGAATTTCGTTTAAGGCGGCCACAAGCGAAATCCGCAATCCCGACGGGTCAGTGGTGTTCCATCTTGAAAATTTCGAGGCACCCGAGCATTGGTCCCAAGTGGCGACCGACATCATCGCCCAGAAGTATTTCCGCAAGGCCGGCGTTGCCTCTAAGTTGAAGGCGGTCGAAGAGAATGACGTGCCTGCTTGGCTGTGGCGTCAAATCCCTGACCAAGACGCCATGGCCGATATGGCCGAAGAGGACCGCTTCTCAGGAGAAACCAGCGCCAAGCAAGTTTTCCGGCGCTTGGCAGGAACCTGGACCTATTGGGGCTGGAAGGGAGGATATTTCGACGGCGAATCCGATGCCCGCACGTTTTACGACGAAATGCGCTACATGCTAGCCCGCCAAATGGCAGCCCCCAATTCCCCGCAATGGTTCAATACTGGGATGCATTGGGCCTACGGCATCGACGGTCCCAGCCAGGGCCATTATTACGTAGACTACAAATCCGGCGTGATGGTGAATTCGGCTTCGGCTTATGAACACCCGCAGCCCCATGCATGTTTCATCCAATCGGTCAGTGACGATCTCGTCAACGACGGTGGCATCATGGACCTCTGGGTACGTGAGGCTCGGCTGTTCAAATACGGTTCAGGCACGGGGTCTAATTTTTCCAAAATTCGCGGAGAAGACGAACGGCTATCGGGTGGTGGCAAGTCGTCGGGCCTGATGAGTTTTCTTAAAATCGGGGACCGGGCCGCCGGCGCCATCAAGTCGGGCGGCACCACTCGACGCGCTGCCAAGATGGTGACCATTGACGTAGACCACCCCGATATCGAAGATTACATCAATTGGAAGGTCGTCGAGGAACAGAAGGTCGCCGCCCTGGTCGCGGGATCAAAGCTTGCTGACCAGCATCTCAACGCGGTCATGGAGGCCTGCGTCGCCTATGAAGCCGAAGACGGGGATGGAAATATCGATTCCGATGCCCACGATCCACGTCACAACAAGGCTTTGAAGAAAGCCATAATTGCTGCGCGCAAGGTCCTAATCCCTGAAAACTATATCCAGCGCGTTATCCAATTTGCGCGCCAAGGCTATACCGGGATTGATTTCAAGACCTACGACACCGACTGGGATTCCGAAGCCTATCTGACGGTTTCGGGCCAGAACTCGAACAATTCTGTGCGTGTCACCGATGCTTTCCTGCGCACAGTGCTGGAAGACGGCGAATGGGAATTGATACGGCGCACCGACGGCGGCATCCATAAGCGCATCAAGGCGAAGGACCTGTGGGAACAGATCGGCCATGCCGCCTGGGCATCGGCAGATCCCGGCGTGCAGTTCGACACCACTATCAACGAATGGCACACCTGCCCCGAATCCGGACGCATCGATGCGTCCAATCCGTGCTCCGAATATATGTTTTTAGACGACACCGCCTGCAACCTCGCCTCCATCAATCTGCTGGCATTCAGCAAAGATGACGGACGTTTCGACGCAGAAAGTTACCAATATGCCGTCAGACTGTGGACCATGGTGCTGGAGATTTCGGTGTTGATGGCACAGTTTCCATCCCGCGCCATCGCCCAGCTTTCTTATGAATACCGCACCCTTGGGCTAGGTTTCGCCAACATCGGTGGGCTCATGATGGCCTCAGGGCTGGGCTATGATTCGCACGAAGGCCGTGCCCTTGCTGGTGCACTGACCGCTATCCTCACGGGTGTGTCCTATGCGACCTCGGCCGAAATGGCCGAGGAACTCGGCGCCTTCCCAGGTTTTGAGAAAAACCGGGCGCACATGCTCCGGGTGATCCGCAACCATCGCCGGGCTGCCTATGGCGAAAAAGACGGCTACGAAGGTCTTTCGGTCAATCCCGAACCACTGGACATCGAATCCTGCCCTGACATCAATCTAGCAGTTGCCGCTGCACGGGCTTGGGACCAAGCATTAAAGTTGGGCGAAAAATTCGGCTACCGCAATGCTCAAGCCTCGGTAGTCGCGCCGACCGGCACCATCGGCTTAGTGATGGATTGCGACACCACCGGCATAGAGCCCGATTTTGCCCTGGTCAAGTTCAAAAAACTTGCCGGTGGCGGATATTTCAAAATCATCAACCGCACTGTGCCGGTGGGTCTCAAAACGCTAGGATATAGCGAAAGCCAGATTCAGGACATCTCCGATTTCGCGGTGGGCCATGGCACATTACGCGACGCTCCTGGAATCAACCATGAATCCTTAGGTCAACGCGGCTTCAATCACAGTGCTATCGACAAGATCGAAGAGGCCCTGACCACAGCCTTCGATATCCGCTTTGTCTTCAATAAGTTCACCTTGGGAGAGGAAGTCTGCCGCGACGAACTGGGCTTCACCGACGAGCAACTGAACGATCCCGCTTTCGACATGCTCCAAGCATTGGGCTTCACCAAAGCCGACATCGAAAAAGCTAGCATGCATTGCTCGGGCGCCATGACTCTCGAAGGCGCGCCGCATATCAGTACCGAGCACCTCGCTGTCTTTGATTGCGCCAATCCCTGTGGCAGAAACGGCAAACGTTACCTCAGTTGGAAGAGCCACATTCTGATGCTGGCTGCCTGCCAGCCGTTCATTTCCGGCGCCATATCCAAGACCATCAACATGCCCAATGATGCCACCGTGGAGGAATGCAAGGACGCTTACATGATGTCCTGGCGGCTGGCGCTCAAAGCTAACGCGCTCTATCGCGATAGCTCTAAACTGAGCCAGCCCCTGAATGCCGTGTTGTTGACCGGAGACGACGAGGAAGAAGACGCGATCGAGCGCGCCGCCAAAATCGCCGACGCACCCCAAACGGAAAAAGCCCAAATTATTGCTGAGCGCATCGTCGAGCGCTACATGTCCAACCGCAAGACCCTGCCGGCCCGGCGAAAAGGCTACACGCAGAAAGCCATTGTCGGCGGTCACAAAGTTTACCTGCGTACCGGCGAATATGCAGAAGACGGGCGATTGGGCGAAATTTTTATTGACATGCACAAGGAAGGCGCTGCCTTCCGGTCGTTGATGAACAACTTCGCCATCGCTGTGTCTATCGGCCTGCAATACGGCGTGCCGTTGGAGGAATTCGTCGAGGCCTTCACTTTCACCCGGTTCGATCCGTCGGGCATTGTCGAGGGCAATGATGCCATTAAGATGGCGACCTCGATCCTGGATTACATCTTCCGCGAGCTCGCCGTATCGTATTTGGACCGGTCGGATCTTGCCCATGTGGAGCCGCTTGATGTCTTGCCCGACGCGGTGGGCCGTGGGAACGACGAAGGAAATCTCCCGGCCACGGCCGAGGAGACTCAAATCGAAGCCGCTAAATTGGCCTCTCGCGGCTACGTGCGGTCAAATCTTTATGTCTTGCAAGGGGGCGCCAGTACCGCCGTAGAGGCGGTAGAAGATGCGGTGCTGGAAGAAACCGCCGAGATGATGGAGCAATCGGTCGAAACGACCATGGATGCCATCGCCGAGGCAGTTGTCGCCCCCCAACCCCTGACCGGTGACGGCCCCGCCAATTCCGTCACCCTCAGTGCCGCTATGACGGCCCACGTTGATTCAAAGCTTATTCAAATTCGCGAGGCGCGTTTGAAAGGCTACGAAGGTGATGCGTGCGGCGATTGCGGTAATTTCACCCTGGTGCGAAACGGGACCTGTCTCAAGTGTGACACCTGCGGTAGCACCAGTGGCTGTAGCTAGTCAGTACACACCCTAGTGGTGTAGGTTCTCCCTGAAACCTTGGGGGTGCTCTTTAGAGCACCCCCCTTTTTTCTAGCCCATCCGCCGAGGAGGAGAACCTGTCATGGCAGATACTATCGAATCCCGACTTGCCGAACTTGACATCACCCTGCCCAAAGCCGACGTAGCCGTGGCCAACTACGTGCCCGTAGCCCGCTCAGGTGAGTTGCTGTTCGTCTCCGGGCAATTGCCCATGGCAGACGGCAAAGTGGCCTGGACCGGACGTTTGGGCGAAGCACTTGATCTGGAAGAGGGCCAACAAGCGGCGCGTCTTTGCGCCATCAACGTCCTGGCCCACCTAAAGAGTGCGCTCTACGGCGACCTCGATCGAGTGAAGCGCGTTATCAGACTTGGCGGATACGTCGCCAGTTCCGGAGACTTCATCGGCCAGTCTCAAGTCATCAACGGCGCCTCGGACCTGATGGTCGATATTTTCGGCGATACCGGCCGGCACGCCCGGGCCGCCGTCGGTGTCAATATCCTGCCCCTCTGCGCCGCCGTTGAGCTGGAAGGCTTGTTCGAAGCTTCTTAGGCAACAGCTTATCTCTTCACCGCCTGACTAAGCCACACATAGGCTAAAACAATGACAAGCAGGAGTGCGAACAGCCCATATATATTAATCGCCGCATTGTGCCTTGGCCCTCCTGTCTATTGAAAGGATTGCATCTAGCCTGCGAGGCACAGCCCTTGGATATTCCGCCTTAGGCCCGGTTCCCCCCGGGCTTGGGGACTGATAGAGTCCGAGCCTGTTAAAAGGTGAGAATGGCGCGATGCCCCACAGATCAGATTCCATAGGAATCAAGCTTTTGGCGTCCATCGTGGAAGCCGAAAAAGACCAATGGGATGCCCTGGTGCGGGCCCGAGACCCAAGCGCTAACCCCTTCCTCAGCCATGATTTTCTGACCGCCATGGAGGTTTCCGGCTGCACCACCCGCGATGCCGGATGGCTGCCCCGACACATCACAGTCAGCGACCCTGCAGGCACCCTGATAGCGGCGGCACCCATGTATATCAAAGGTCATTCCTACGGTGAATACGTATTCGACTGGGCTTGGGCCGATGCGTTTGAGCGCGCTGGGGGGAAGTATTACCCGAAGCTCTTAGTCGCTGCCCCCTTCTCACCAGTGACGGGCCCCCGGTTGTTATGCCCGGAATCCGAAGACGACGCCCTGGCTAAGACGCTGCTCGCGGGCATGGTTGAGGCGGCAAAGCAGCTCGAGGTCTCATCACTGCACATCATCTTTTCGTCCCGGGAAGAATGGGAATTCGCCGGACGCCGCGGTTTTCTCCTGCGCGAGGGCAAACAATTCCATTGGGTAAATGAAGGTTACGAATCATTCGACGATTTCCTTGGCAAGCTCGCCTCACGCAAGCGTAAGACTATCCGCAAGGAACGCGCGCGCGCAGTGGAAGACGGAATAGAAGTGCGCCGGCTCAGCGGCGCTGATATTAAACCCGCCCACTGGGACGCCTTCTATCAATGCTACATGGACACAGCATTACGCAAATGGGGGCATCCTTACCTTAACCGGGAGTTTTTTGAGGAACTAGGCGCGCGACTCGCCGATAACATTTTGCTGGTTATAGCCTTTCGCGACGGGCACCCGGTAGCCGGGGCGCTCAATTTGTATTCTAACGACACCCTATTCGGGCGCAATTGGGGCTGCCTCGAGGATCATCCCTTCCTTCATTTCGAATGTTGTTACTACCAGGCCATGGATTTTGCTATCGAACGCAGCCTAAAGCGCGTCGAGGCAGGCGCCGGCGGACGCCACAAGGTGACCCGGGGGTACATGCCGTCAGCCACCTATTCAGCCCATTGGATCGCCGATGATAATTTCCGTAGCGCCATCGCACGCTTCCTCGCTCAGGAACGCAACGAGGTAGAATGGGAACGCAAGGCCATGGAACGGCGCGCGCCCTTCCGTAAAGATAAGGGTGACGGCCCCCCCCCACGCGCACCCGAAGGCGCACCGCGCTCTGAAGAGGACGAGGAAAGTTAATAGAGCACTAAGGCGCCGTTGGAATCGCTCAAGGGCACCAAGCATGCCCCCGTATGCTGCGCGATCGTATGGCGATAAATTCAACGCGGTTCCGGCTGGTAACTGGACAGGTCGATGAATTCCAGCCGTGTGCCGTCGGGATCGCGAAAATAAGTTCTCGGGCCATTGACCACCCCGCCTTCGCGGGTTTCATCATAGAGTAATTCAACACCGTGCTTGGCCAGGTGTTCCCCTATAGTCCGATAACATTCAGTATCGACGGTGAATGCGTGGTGTACGTGGTCCCTCGAATTATTTCTCTTGATGGGCGGATTTTCCACACAGAGCAGAATGCACGTCCCGCCGGCATCCATAAAGGCGTGTTTCTCACCGTCGGAAACGATCTTGGTACAGCCAACAACGTCAGAATAAAATGCGACACTCTTATCTAGGTCTGAAACTGGAATGGAAAAATGGGCGATGCCCTTGCAAGTGATCATGGGGAGCCTCCCTCTTTGACTGTGTCGAAATTATCGTATCACGGCACCATGAATTTGCCGACATGGACCACTGAAAATCCACTGTTAGATCTCGAGTGCCGCCTTCATGACAGACTGACGCCTGCGGGCCCAAAGCCAAGCGAAAAAACAAAGCGACGCACTCATGGCCATGGGCCAGTGCCAACCGAAAACTTCCGAAAGCGCGCCGATCATGAGCGCACCCAGAGCTGGAGCCGCGCGGAAGATAACCGCGTATATGCTGATCACGCGACCACGCAATTCCCCTTCAACCGCATTCTGGACTAGGGACTGACACGATATACCGGTGATGGTTATGGAAAAACTGGCGACTGCCACGACCGGAACGGCAATCCAGAACGCCGGGGAAAATGCGAAAGCAATTAGGGCCCCGCCCGACAACAAAGTATGGCCTATAGCCAACCGAGTCAGGCCGGTCACGTGTCCGCGCTGGGCAATAGAGAATGCGCCTATCATTGACCCCAAACCCATGGCCGAGGTCAGCCAAGCAAGGCCGGTGGAGCCGGTATTGAAAACGGCGCCAGAAAACCCCGGCAACAGATCGCTCACCGGACGTACCAGAAGCGCCGAGGTTGACAGCAGCAGCATCAAGGGCCCAATTCCAGTGTGGCTCATCACATAGCGATAGCCCTCGCTCAACTGGGCTAACAACGACTGGCGTTTTCGTTTCAGGTTCTCACCATAGGGAATGCGTAGACGCAACAGCACCAGGAGAAAGACCATGAAACTCAATGTGTTGAGAAAAAATGCATGGCCAACACCCCACCGGGCGATCACCACGCCCGCCAGGGCCGGACCGACGAATCGCGCCGTGTTGAACAGAACTGAACTCAAGGCGATTGCCGGCGCCAAATTTTCCTGGGGCACGAGGCTAGGCACCATGGCCTGTCGGGCGGGATGGCTCCAAGCGTTGATGCAACCCCGGAGACCAGTCAATACCAAGAGACTCCAAATGTCGATCCAGCCGCCCAAGGTCAAGGCCGTCAAAATCGCGGCCTGGCCCATCAGCCCAAACAGGCTAACGATGGCTATTTTGAGCCGATCGACCTTATCAGCGAAAGCACCGCCCAAAGGGGATAACAGGATCGATGGCACCAGTTCCGCCATGGCGAGAATTCCGAGCCAGGTCCCCGATTCAGTCAGCTCCCACACGAGCCAGCCCACTGCCACCCGCTGCACCCAGTTGCCAATCAACGACACCAGGTCGCCACCGGCAAATCGCCGAAATTGCTTGTGGCTAAGGGCTTGAGCTACTCCTCCGCCCTTTAGGTGCTCAAGCATTCCAGTCCATCAGTTTTACTATTGTCATTGTAAGTCGGATTCCCATGGGAGCTGTTCTGGTATGCACTAATATTTGTCTCAAATACGCTAAGTGTTAACCAGACGGCTGGTGTGCGTTAGGGCCACTCGCGGGGGTGCCTCCAGATGGTCAGAAATTGTATTCGAGGTAAGGCGTTTCGATCGCAAGGAATAAATGTACTTGGCCCTTGATATGTTTCTAGATTCCGCAGGCGCGATGGTCGGCCTGACGAGCAATGGCAAATTTACCCAAGAAACTCGAATGCGCATGCAAATAGAAAGGCGAGTCGTAGCCCCGCCTTTCCACGTTTTATCTTATCGTGCGTGCCGCGCTATTCCACCAGGGCGGGAACTTTAGGAACTTTTTTGGTGATCCGCTTGCGTTTCTTGTGAGGCTTGGGTATCGGCTCCTTCAGGGTAAAGTCGAGCTTACCTTCCTTGACACCAACAAGCACGACACCGCCCTTGGCAAGCTTGCCGAACAGAAGCTCGTCAGCCAGGGGCCGCTTAATGTTCTCCTGGATGACCCGGGCCAGCGGCCGGGCGCCGAATGTTTGGTCGTAGCCCTTCTTAGCAAGCCAGGACTTAGCCGTATCCGTCAACTCGATCTCGACATTACGGTCCGCCAATTGCACTTCCAGCTCAAGCACAAACTTGTCAACCACCTTGGCAACCACTTCGGGACCAAGGCCGGAGAAACCGATCACCGAATCTAGGCGATTGCGAAATTCCGGCGTGAACATACGCTTGATAGCTTCCTCGTCATCGCCTAGGCGCTCATTACGCTCGAAGCCGATAGCCGGCTTAGCAAGATCGGCGGCGCCGGCATTAGTGGTCATGATTAACACCACATTGCGGAAATCCACCGATTTTCCGTTATGGTCGGTAAGTTTGCCGTGGTCCATGATCTGCAGCAAGATGTTGAACAAGTCTGGATGGGCCTTTTCTATTTCGTCGAGAAGCAACACGGCGTGGGGATGCTGGTCGATAGCATCAGTGAGCAACCCGCCCTGATCGAAGCCCACATAGCCCGGCGGCGCTCCGATTAGCCGCGACACCGTGTGGCGCTCCATGTATTCCGACATATCGAAGCGGACCAACTCGACCCCCATGATGCGTGCCAATTGGCGCGCGACCTCTGTCTTGCCAACTCCAGTGGGGCCTGAGAACAGGTAGTTGCCAATGGGTTTCTCTGGCTCGCGCAGGCCGGCGCGCGATAGTTTGATGGCGCTGGATAGGGTATCGATGGCCTTTTCTTGGCCGAACACCACGCTCTTGAGATCGCGATCCAAGTTCTTAAGGTTTTCCTTATCGGTGTTACTGACGGTCTTGGGCGGAACCCGAGCGATCTTAGCGACCATGGCTTCCACATCCTTGACAGTAATTACCTTACGGCGCTTTTCTTTTGGCACCAGCATCTGCGCCGCGCCTACCTCGTCGATCACATCGATCGCCTTATCGGGTAATTTGCGGTCGTGTATATAACGCGCGGCCAATTCGACTGCGGTCTTCAGCGCATCTAGGCTATAGCGCACACGGTGATGCTCCTCATAATAGGGCTTTAGGCCCTTGAGGATCTTGATAGTATCGGCGATGGATGGCTCGTTGATATCGATTTTTTGAAAGCGCCGTACCAGGGCCCGGTCCTTTTCGAAATAATTGCGGTATTCCTTATAGGTAGTAGATCCGATGCACCTCAACGAGCCCGACTGCAATGCCGGCTTCAACAGATTAGATGCATCCATGGACCCGCCCGAGGTCGCCCCAGCGCCGATCACGGTATGAATTTCGTCGATGAACAGAATCCCACCATCGTGCTTGTCGAGCTCGGTCAAAACCGCCTTAATGCGCTCCTCGAAATCGCCGCGATACCGGGTGCCGGCCAACAGCGCACCCATGTCGAGCGCAAAAATGGTGGCGTCTAAAAGAACTTCTGGCACCTCCCCGTTGACGATTCGCCGGGCCAGGCCCTCGGCGATGGCGGTCTTGCCAACACCGGGATCGCCCACATATAGAGGATTGTTTTTGGTGCGCCGGCACAGGATTTGGATGGTACGTTCAACCTCGTGGGCGCGACCGATTAGGGGATCAATCTTACCTTCGGATGCCTTCTTGTTGAGATCTACACAGAAGGATTCCAGGGCTTCCTGCTTCTTCTCACTCTTGGATGAAGACGAAGACCGCCGCTCTTCGCGCGACGAGCCACGGACGTGACGGTCTTCCGAACGGCCCACCTTGGCGATGCCATGGGAGATGTAGTTGACCGCGTCGAGCCGCGTCATTTCTTGCTCTTGCAAGAAATACACAGCATGGGATTCGCGTTCGGAGAAAAGTGCCACTAGGACGTTAGCGCCGGTAACTTCTTCACGCCCCGATGACTGGACATGGATGGCAGCACGCTGCAAGACACGTTGGAAACCTGCTGTCGGCTTGGCTTCCTCGGCCTGTTCCAGGACTAGGCTTTCGAGTTCGTTGTTAAGGTATGTGGTGAGATCTTCGCGCAACCGTTCCAAATCGACCCCACAGGCACGCATCACTGCCACCGCGTCCTTATCCTCTATCAGGGCAAGAAGGAGGTGTTCCAGGGTGGCGAATTCATGCCGGCGCTCATTTGCGAGAGTGAGAGCCTGATGAAGGGTCTGTTCCAGGTTACGCGACAGCATGGGCTAATCCTTTTCCAGAGTACATTGAAGAGGATGCTGATGTTTTAGTGCGAAGTCCACCACTTGAGTCACTTTACTTTCCGCAATTTCATATGGATAAACACCGCAGATACCAACCCCCCGCTGGTGGACATGCAGCATGATCTTTGTCGCGTCCTCTTGTGACTTGCCAAAAAACCGCACCAATACGTGAATGACAAACTCCATCGGTGTGTAGTCGTCGTTAAGCATCAACACCTTGTACATCGAGGGTTTCTTGGTCTCGGGCTTGGATTCCGTGATAACTCCCGTGGAGGAGCCGCCACCGTTGCCACTGATCGCGTTGTCTTCCCCACCTCCAGTGACGTGTATTGATAAAGACACAGGAAGACGCGCGAAATTCTCTGCCAAAACCTCGTCACTCACGATCATTGGGATCCGCTGAGTAGCGTGCCGAACCAACTCCGGCACCCACATCATAAAGTGTTTGCATTCCCCTTGTCACCCAAATCTGGGAATAATAGTCGGATAAACTGATTATCTTCTGCTTTCAAAATAAGTCCACTGCCACCCGGAAAACCAGTCAGCTACGAGGACCAATTGGTAGCGATCAACGATCCTATCTTCAATGCAGTTGGTTTTCCACGACTCGCGGGGCTTATTGAGGAGAATCTTGGTCGGGCCCAACCCTTTCAGGGTCTTGCCAGGGTGAAACGATTCTGGTTGTGGAAGACAAACCTGAAGTGCGTAACCTGATTGGAGCGATGATCGATGGCCTGTGCTAGCAGGTAATCACCGCGACGGCGGCCGCCTATGCCCTCGCCTCACACGATATTAAAAATTATAGACATTGTGATTTCCGGCTTGGTTCTTCCCGGTCGTGTTGTCCAGACGGTAGGACTGCAGACAATGGTTGGCTGGATCTTGATGAGGGCCTTCTCACCAAACCGTTCACGAGGGACGAGCTAGCGACCATGTTCCACACTTTCACTAGCATTTGACGCCACGGAGGACTTTGTTAATTTGGGATCGCAGTGCCCCTTGACCATACACAGCTATTACATCCTGGACAGGGAATCGGCTTTTCCCTAGCATGGCACGGCCAAGAAGATCACTACCTAAGGGGGTAATTTGGAGCGTTTAGGTATTTTATGGCTTGCACCTCTCCATTCACCCCTGCCTTTGGTAGGGCGGACGAGAAAGTCCCTGCACACCCTCCTTCGCCATTCGCTCGTGGTCCTGGCAATCCTCGCTGGTTTAGGACATATAAACTTTGCGGCAGCGAAGTATTCCTCCATCGTCATCGACGAAAAATCCGGCGTTGTACTGCACGCAGTCAATCCTGACACTCGGCATTATCCGGCATCGCTGACCAAGATGATGACGCTGTATTTGGTGTTCGAGGCACTGGAAAGCAAGCAGTTCACGTTGAACAACCGTATCCGAATTTCTCGCCGGGCCGCCCGCCAACCGGCATCCAAGCTGGATATCAAACCCAAAGATACCATATCGATCCGCGAGGTCATCCTCGCCCTGGCGGTCAAATCAGCCAATGACGTCGCCTCCGCCATCGCCGAAGCGATGGCCGGAACCGAACGAGAGTTCAGCCACCTGATGTCGGCCAAGGCGCGGGCATTGGGCATGACCAACACACGGTTCCGCAACGCCTCAGGCCTGCCCCATCGGCGCCAGCTGACTACGGCCCGGGATGTGGCCATCCTGGCCCTAGCGCTCAGGCGCAACTTCCCCCGTCATTACGGTTATTTCAAGGTCCGATCCTTCACCTTCAAGGGCCAGCATATGGAGAGCCATAATCGGTTGCTCGACCGTTATGCCGGAGCCGACGGGATCAAGACCGGCTTCATCCGTGCCTCTGGCTTCAACCTGGCGGCATCGGCAGAGCGCAGTGGTATCCGCCTAATCGCCGTGGTCCTAGGTACCCGGTCCCCCAGGGCCCGCGACCTCCACACCATGGGGCTGTTAGAGCGCGGTTTCGAAAAGGCAACCCATGGCCGGCACCGCGCCTATCATTACGACCGCAACATCCATGTTACGCGCAAACGTCCGCGGATCAACAAACCGATCCGCGTCTATCGTGCGCCACGCGCCAGAGGCAGTATCCGGCTCTCACGCCTGATACCGCCATCGCGGCCTAACACCCTTTCCCTTGGCGAGCGGGATTCGGCGAACCGACATTCACACTCGGGCCGCACCACACGAAGCTGGGCAATTCAAATCGGCGTCTTTTCACGTGTCGCCCTGGCCGAGCTCGCTCTTGACCGGGCACACCGGCTACTACCCCGCTTGTTGGTCAGCACGCCTCGTCAGGTATGGCCTGTCTCGACCCCTGGAAAATCGCTTTACGGGGCCATGTTCGTAGGCCTCAATAGCGACGCGGCACGAAGCATTTGTGCCCAGCTAAAGACGCGCGGCCAACCTTGCCTAGCCCGTTCTCCTAGTGCCGGGACCACTGCCCAGCGCTGATTAAACTCCCTCAGAAGACAGGCGGTTCAACACCACTTTTCTCGAGTTCCGATACCAGCGCCGCCTTCAAGCGCTCCAGCCCCGCCACACTCCCAGATTCGCAACGCGCCACCAAGACATCCTGGGTATTCGATGCCCGCAATAACCACCATCCGTCACTTGTCTTAACCCGGGCCCCATCGCAATCGTCGACGTCTGCCCCGGCCGCCGCAAGCCGTGCCACGACCTCTGCGGCGACTTCGAACTTGCGGGCATCTCCACATGGGAAACGTAGTTCAGGAGTATTTACCATGGTCGGCAATTCGTCGCGCAGTTGGGCCAAGCTCCTGCCTGACGTCGCTACCAACGACAACAGTCTAACGGCCGCATATAGCGCGTCATCGAAGCCGTAGTAACGGTCGGCAAAAAAGATGTGGCCGCTCATCTCGCCAGCCAATGGCGCGTTTGTTTCCGCCATTTTACTCTTAATCAACGAATGACCCGATTTCCAAATCAAGGGCGTGCCGCCGAGGCGCGCAACTTCGTCGAACAGGACCTGACTTGCCTTAACGTCGGCGATGATTGTAGCGCCAGGCAATTCAGCGAGCACTCCACGGGCCAGCAGGGCGATCATCTGATCTCCCCAAAGAATGCGGCCCATCTCGTCGACAGCGCCGATGCGATCGCCATCGCCATCGAAAGCGATGCCAAGATCGAGCCCCTCCCTTGCCACAGTGTTGCGCAGCTGGATCAGATTGTCCGGCACCGTCGGATCAGGGTGGTGGTTGGGGAAGGTACCGTCGATCTCCGCGTTCAGAAGAACATGGCGTCCCGGCAGCAGCGACGTAAGGTGCCTCATGGCTTCACCAGCGGCCCCGTTGCCCGCATCCCAGCCCACCGATAAATGCGCTGCGCCGTCGTAGTCCGCAGCGAGTCGGGCGACATATTCATCCATCACGTCGGCGCTGCCAGCGACACCTATGCCTGAAATCAAATCCCCGGCCTCAGCGATGACACCCAGCCGCTGGATATTGGCGCCGTAGAACGCCCTTCCCAGCGCCACGATCTTGAATCCGTTATGCTGCAACGGATTGTGGGACCCGGTTACCATGATGCCTCCATCACTGCCGCCGCTGACAACGGCGTAATAGAGCATCGGTGTCGGCCCCAAACCTACCCGGGTCACGGCCATACCGCCAGCTACTAGTCCCGCCACAAGGGCCGCTTCCAGGTCCTCGGAACTCACTCGACCATCGCGCCCCACATGGACCGACCGGCCGCCCTTATGTGACAGCCAGGTCGCAAATGCCCGGCCAAGAGCATGGGCATCTTCCTCCGTTAGGGTCTGTCCAACGATCCCACGGATATCGTATTCACGTAGGATCGACGGATCAAAACGGTGGCCGCTCATGACAACTCCATCTAGCGCACACCTTCGGGGCGGCCAACACAGACATAACGGATGCCTGCCGATTTCATCTCCGCCGGACTGAATAGATTGCGCAAATCCACCACCACCGGCGCTGCCATGGCCGCCACCATGGCAGTCGGATCGAGGGCGCGGAATTCGTTCCATTCGGTGATGATGACCACCGCGTCAGCCCCATAGATCACTTCTTCGGCGGAATCACGAGTATCAAGCCCGTCGATCAGGCGCCGCGCCTCCTCCATCCCTTCCGGATCATAGGCCCTAACCGTCGCCCCGGCCTTCATCAACCCGGGCACAATATCCAGAGCGGGGCTTTCGCGCATGTCATCGGTGTTGGGCTTGAAGGTCAGCCCCAGCACGGCTATGGTTTTGCCCTTGGCCTCTCCGCCTTCTAAAGCTGAGATAACCTTGTCCACCATGGCGTATTTGCGCGCTTCATTGACGCGGATCACAGTCTCGACGATGCTTACCGGTACCTTAGCATCGCGCGCCGTGGTCACTAGGGCGCGGGTATCCTTGGGAAAGCATGAGCCACCATAACCAGGTCCAGGATGGAGGAACTTGGAGCCAATGCGGCCGTCCAGCCCCATGCCCCGGGAAACATCATGGACGTCGGCCCCTACCGCCTCGCAGAGGTCGGCCATTTGATTGATGAATGTGATCTTACTCGCCAGGAATGCATTGGTCGCATATTTGATCAATTCCGCGGTTTCCAGGGAGGTATAGAGAATTGGCGTGTCCTGTAGGTTAAGGGGCCGGTAGAGACGGCCGATGACTTCTCGGGCACGCTCAGAATTAACCCCAACCACGACCCGGTCAGGGCGCATGAAATCATTTATGGCGGCACCCTCGCGCAGAAATTCAGGATTAGAGGCAACATCGAAATCCGCCGTCCCGTTCTGGGCAGTGATGATCCGGGCGACCTCACGGCCGGTGCCCACAGGTACCGTCGATTTAGTGACGATCACGGTGGGACCGGAAAGAGCGCCGGCGATCTCCTCCGCCGCTTCGTAAATGTAACTCAAATCCGCATGGCCATCGCCGCGACGGCTGGGCGTGCCGACGGCAATGAAGACGATGTCCGCATCAGCCACCGCTGTCACGAGATCTGTGGTAAAGGTCAAGCGCCCAGCCTTGGCATTCTGAGCCACAAGCGCCTCCAGCCCGGGCTCATATATTGGCATTTCCCCAGCGTTCAAACTAGCAATCTTGCCAGCATCCTTGTCCACACAAGTGACATCGACGCCAAATTCAGCGAAGCACGCCCCAGACACCAGCCCAACATAGCCGCTTCCGATCATGACGACGCGCATAGACCCATCCTCGTTATTTCAACAATCACCCGCCCCACCAGTTCTGCTCATTCTCATTTCCGACCCTCGTTCCGCATGTGCTCCTGGACGCCTTCCCGCAATGTGGGATCTTTCAGGGCCAACCCAATTTGGGCGGCGATGAACCCGGCCTTGGTGCCGCAGTCAAAGCGCCTACTATGGGTCTGCATACCGTGGAACGGTGCCGCTCCAATCATCCGAGCCATGGCATCGGTCAACTGTATCTCACCGCCGGCGCCACGCTCTAACCGGTTGAGTTCGGTGAACACGCTCGGCATCAGAACGTAGCGGCCAATCACGCCGAGGGCCGACGGTGCGTCCTCTGGCACGGGTTTTTCCACCAAACCCTTGACCTCGACCAGACACCCATCTTGCTCTCCTGGATCGAGAATGCCGTAACGCACGGTGTCTTCGCGCGATACCTCCTCCACAGCGATGATATTACCGCCGGTCGTACTATGGGCCTCGATCAATTGGCCGATTGCCGGAAGATCGCCGTCCATCAAGTCGTCGGGAAGCAGCACAGCGAAAGGTTCGTCGCCCACTTCACCGCGCGCGCACCATACCGCATGGCCGAGGCCGAGCGGCTTGTCCTGGTTTACGAATACGGCCGCGCCCGGGGGCAGGTCCGCCATCGCCAGGGCTGGGCCCAGTTCCGGGGCCTTGGCTTCAAGTGCTGCCCGCCGGCCCCTGGGAAGATTAAGATGGCTTTTCAAGATATCCGCATTGGCTTCGAGGCCAGTCACGAAAATTAATTTTTCGATTCCTGCCGCGCAGGCCTCGGCGATGGCATAGTCGATGAGTGGCCGGTCGACCACCGGCAGCAATTCCTTTGGCAACGCCCTCGTGGCTGGCAGGAAACGCGTTCCCAACCCGGCCACGGGAAAAATTGCCTTGCGAATGGCTGCCACCTCGTTTCCCCCGTCGATTTAGCTCCCGCACCACGTTCGGCGATGCCCAAGAGGCCCCATCTTTGTGCCATAGGGTCCGAGCGCTGGCAAGCAGCCTACCTTAAGTGCACTAGGTACTTAGTAACAAATCCTTTGCCTGGTTGAGCTTCGTAGCAAGATAGGTTGAGCCGCCGTGGTCGGGGTGCATTTTACCCATGAGACGGCGGTGGGCCTCCTTGATTGCGTCTTCGTCAGCGCCGGGCTTCAATCCGAGAATCTCCCAAGCCTCTTCAAAGGTCATGGCGGCGCCCCAACCCCCAGCCCGACCCTCCTTCCCAGTTTCATCAGACGCGCCATCGCCCCGCCATTGCGGCCCATGGACACGGTCGAGGTAGGCTTCAAGCAGCCGCACCGTATTAGCATCACCGGCGCAGTCGGCCAAAAGGTCCAGGAGTTCAGCCAGGCTCATAGCATCAAGCGTCCGCCCAGCATAGGCGCCCTGGGTCACAGTACCTGTCATCTCGCCACTGTCATGGTCGAGCGACATGCGAAGATAATTGGTGGTCACGTCGGAACTCTGACCTGGACTGGGACCACCCGCATTCTTGGCGCGGACTCGATTGGAACGCCAATGGAAGTAAAATGGCAGCATGAACGGTAGTGCATAAGCAATCCACACCCATCGTCCCGATAAGACGACCACCAAGAGACCGCAGAGCGCGATCAGACAAACCAAGACCCGCAACACCCAGGCCATGATCCGGGGATCGGCAGTAGTCGCCCAAAGCACAAGCAATAGGAGCCCCATCACAAGCCCCGTGCCGAAAAGCAAATACTGCATCTCTCGCCTCCGGCCCTAACTCAAATCACTCGTCAAAAGGCGCACGACACCGCCCTTTTGCCGCGATAAATTTTCGAGCGCCGGGCGCCCGCCTGCGGCAAAAACGGCAACAGCACCAAGCAGCTCCTTGAGCTGTTCCGCCGATCCTGCGTCAAAAGGACAATATGCACCCTTGGTAAGCTTGGCGATCTGATGAAATCCGCGCGCTGTGATCGCGTCATGCCCTTCATGAAACATGAATGCCGGAACCCCCAACAAACCGAGCTCACCTGCCGTATGGGACAGGCCATCAACATCTTCTTCCATAGCGTCGCCGACGAAGACCAGAGCATCAACCCGCTTCTTGCGAGTTTCCTTAACACCATGGGCTAATACCCGGCCGATCTGGGTGTGACCGCCGAGGCAAGAAACCGCTGTCATGCGTCGCACCAGCTCCTTGGAACTAGCAACCCATGGGCTTGCCTTGCATTCACCAAACCCGCGGTAAAACACCAATTGCACCTCGAGCCCGCCCAGGGAATCGGTAGCAGCGAACATTTCACCCTGGATATGGCAGGCGCGGTCCCAGGCCGGCTCGCGGCTGGCAGTCGCGTCCATGGCGAAGATCAAGCGACCCCGACCATCCCCGACGCGGCGCGGCGTAGCAGCGACCTGATTGAGGAAGCGATCCACCATGGCGTTCCCACCGACCTTGGCAGGCATCATTGAACTGTCCGACTTTCGCGCCATTACTCCTCTTTCTCTCTCCCCACATCCATGTCCCCGAGCTGTCCACAGGACCAGAATTCCGCTCTACACTGTCAACAGGCATTATGTAATCCATCGCAGGAAATATAAAAGGCCTGATTCCACCAACTCCGCACTGGCCACAAGTCGAATTAAACCGGGTCACCAGCCTCATCCGTTGGGCGGCGTTCCTGTGTCGGCGACCTAGGAAATGGTGAGATCATCTATGGAAGGGATGCCATTTTTGGGTTAACCATCCAAAAAAATACCACTGAGATAGATGGAATGGCAGAAAAAGTCAGCCTTCGGCCATTCATCGGTCCAATCGTCGGCAATAGCAGGTGTTTATCCGGGCACGGGATCGCCGGGGCTCTCACCATTGGTATTATGCGGCGAAAATGTAATGGCGATTATGATGGCGCTGAGCAAGATGCTCAATCCGGTACCAGCCACAATGTTTTGTACGCAAACGCACATTCTCCAAATAGACCATGGGGAACCTCGATAGAATCTCACCCCCAATGGATGGTCTAAATCCACTCACATATGCTTCATCAATCGTGTTGCATGCCGCTAAAGACCCACCCTAAGCCAAAAACTTCGCCCTTTTCAGTCCTCCCACCCTAGATTAGGTTGGGTCAGTCGCACTGGTTCTGTGGGGCCACGACCGCGAGGCAGGCGGCATAATAATTCAGGGGGAAATAAGCGTGGCCGAAGTGCCCGGCGCAAACAATACGGATGAAGGGGCGCCCAAGGTCTCGGCACGCGCGATCCATGCCACCTATGGGGTGGGGTTTACCGGCAACGCCGTGGCGATGATGCTGAAGGTGGTGATACCGCTTTGGGCCATCCAGCTTAATCTCACGGCAACGGAAATCGGCGTTGCCATCGGCTTATCCGCGCTGCTGCCGTTCTTCCTATCGATCCACGGCGGCGTGCTTATGGACCGGCTGGGAACACGACGAGTAACCATGGTCTACGCCGTGACGACGGCCTTGATTTGCCCCCTGTACCCTATGTTTCCAGTTTTTTCTGCTCTGGTACTGTTCCAGCTCATTACCGGGCTAACCTCCAATATGGTTTGGGTCGGCGCACAGACCCTAATCACCAATTTCACCAAGGGTGAGACTGCCCTGCTGGCGCGCTTTTCATTTGCCTCCCGGTGTGGCCCCCTCATAGCCCCAGTAACCATCGGCGCAATCTGGGATCTGGCCGGGCATTGGGGGGCCTTCTTTTTCCTCGGCGGTGCCGGCACCCTTGCCGTGCTAGCTCTGTTTATGGTGCCGTCTGCTAACCAAGAAGCCGCCCATCAGCACCATGCACGGCCATCACTGAAGGAACTGATTCCGAATTGGCGCGATTACGTGAATGCCTTTTCCTTGGTCGCCATACCCACCGTCGCCTTCGTGGTGGCGATGACGGCGCTTCGCATATCATCATCGGGAATACAGACTTCGTTCTACGTGGTCTATCTCAATCAAATTGGCTTCCTCGGCACCCTGATCGGCGTGTTGATAGGCATATCAGAAGCCGCCGGGTTGCTGGGCGCATTCATGGCCAGCTGGTGGGAGAAATCGATCAAACCTCATTGGGTATTTCTGGTATTTGGCGTCATATCACTGTTCTGCGTCACCATCACACCGGCTCTGGGTGGCATATTCGTCCTACTCGCCATAGCTACGGCAGGACGAGGTTACGCCCAAGGACTCAGCCAACCGGTAATGTTTGGCATCCTCGCACGAGCCGTCAGCCCCAGCCAGCAGGGCACCTCCATTGGTCTCAGGACCACCTCCAACCGCTTGGCCACCGTTATTGTGCCTCTGGTTATGGGAGTTACCGCCGATGCGGTTGGCATCGCATACAGCTTCTATCTGGTGGGCGGAATCCTGATCGCGTGCTGTGGTATCCTCGCCATATTTGTTCGTAGCATTCCCGATTTCAGGACCTAGAGGCACGGCCATGACTGCAGATGCCGGCAGCTCTCCATCCCGAAAAACACTCTGGCTAGCGCATGGGAGCGGGCTTTTTTCCATGGGGCAGATGGACTTGTTGCAGTTCATCGTACCCCTTTGGGCTCTTTATCTCGGGGCCAATGCAACCGAGGTCGGCATCGTCGCGGGTGCGCGCTCAGCCCTACCTTTCATTCTAGCAATACACGGTGGCGTGTTGATGGACCGGTTCGGCACAAGGCGCATCATGGTCGCATCCGCGATTTCAATGATCGTTTCGGCGCCGCTCTTTCCCAGCCTGCAATGGATACCAGCCTTAGTCGTCCTGCAGCTGGTGACCGGCTATGCCACCACCATAGCCTGGGTCGGTTCCCAGACAGTGATCGCCCAGATTTGCCAAGGTGACACCGGCCATCTCGGCACATTCAACTTCGCTGGCCGGATCGGGACGTTCCTCGCCCCCATTCTCATGGGCCTGTTGTGGGACTTCACAAACCCTTGGATCACATTCCTGTTCGTTGGCCTGTGGGCGGCAGCGTTCCTGGTTTTTGTGATCGCCACCGAGGACCCGGGCCCGGCGGCACAGCAAGCGTTGGCACCCACCGAGCCCAGCATCGCACCTCCAGCAGCAAGCTTCGGCACCCGGCTGCGCGCGGTCATGCCGAAAAGGTCGGACTACATTGCAACCTTCGCGCTCTTAGCAATACCCGCCATTGCTATATCCACTGGCGGTAGTTTCCTGCGCAATACCACCTCCGCTATCCAGGGCTCAATCTACGTGGTCTATCTCAGCGAATTCGGATTCAGCGGCACTGCCATTGGCGCTCTATTCGCCGCCATCGAGGGAGCGAGTGGCATCGGTGGGCTTCTGGCGGGGCGCGCAGCGCGGCGGTTTAGTGCCTATGCCCTGATGTTGGGCACCACCGGCCTCAGTATCCTTTTAATCAACATCACACCGCTGTTCGGCAGTATCTTCGCCCTACTGTTCGCTGCCCAAGTCCTGCGTGGCCTCATCCAGGGAGTCAATCAGCCGGTGCTATTTGGAATTCAGGCCCGGGCCGCTGGCCCCCGCCGCCAGGGAGCGACGGTAGGTCTCCGAGTCACAATCAACCGCCTGGTCTCCATGACCCTGCCGCCGATCATGGGCATCACCGCCGATACCGCAGGCATCGAAATGAGCTTTTACCTGATTGGTGGCGTTCTCCTGGCGATGACCGTGGTCCTTGGTCTGGCCACCCGTTTTACCGAAGACGAGCATACTTGAGCCTCCCGATGACACCAGAGACCCCACCCAAGGTCCCGGCGCGGGCGTATTACCCGGTGCTGAGCACCGGCTTAGCCGCAAATATAAATGCTGATTTCATGACCGTGATAGTACCCCTTTGGGCGGTGATGAATGGGGCTACGCCGGCCCAGATAGGCATCATGATCGGCGCCCGGTCTCTTCTGCCGTTCCTGCTAGCCATCCACGGCGGCGTGCTTATGGACCAGCTGGGAACACGGCGGATGATGCTGGTGTTCACCATGGTGTCGACCGTCCTAGTCCCTCTCTACCCGATGAGCACCTGGTTCCCGGCCTTGGTCGCCTTGCAGATGATGACCGGACTGTTGTGCAACCTGTCCTGGATCGGGGCACAAACCCTGATCGCCCGCATCAGCCGGGGTGACCCCCATTATCTCGGCATGTTTTCCTTTGCATCTCGGGTCGGCAGTATTGGCTCTCCAACGGTGATAGGTCTGGCGTGGGATCTGAC
>Ga0315336_1002888_pt1 | contig 24637 bp, 27 predicted proteins | sample ASW5metaG_FD_204512 | JGI IMG/M metagenome (GOLD analysis project Ga0315336, IMG submission 204512) | Ammonia-oxidizing marine archaeal communities from Monterey Bay, California, United States - ASW #5 | ecosystem: Environmental > Aquatic > Marine > Intertidal zone | place: USA: California... | reverse complement strand
CCAGTGTCGCCATCGATGGCAGCAAGTTCAAGGCGGTGAACAAACGGGACAGGAACTACACACGCTCCAAGATGAAGCGACGAATGGCGCAGATCGAGGAAAGTGTCGACCGCTATCTGCACCAATTGGATAGCGCTGATCGGCAAGAGCCGTCATCGGCACTGACGAGCAGGACGGCACGCCTCAACGAGAAGATCGCAAAACTCAAGGAGGAGATGCAGCGCCTGGAAAAGCTCGAAGCCACAATGCTCAAGACAGCGGATCAGCAGATCTCGTTGACTGACCCGGACGCCTGTTCAATGGCGACCAGCGGTCGCGGATCTGGCGTCGTTGGCTACAACGTGCAGGCCGCGGTTGATACCACCCATCACCTGATCGTTGCTCATGACGTGGTGCAGACTGGCAGCGACCGTGCGCAACTCGCGCCGATGGCCGAGAAGGCAAAGACAGCGTTGGGCGTAGAAAAGCTTGCGGTGGTTGCCGACCGCGGTTACTTCAGTTCCGAACAGATTCTTGAATGCAGCCGAACCGGTGTGACGCCGACACTGCCCAAGCCGATGACGACGGGGATGAAGGCCAAGGGCCAGTTCGGCAAACCTGATTTTCGATATGTGGCCAAGCATGACGAATACATCTGCCCCGCTGGCCAGACGCTGTCGTTCATCTCCCATAAGAGGCAAACAGGCGGCCCCGACCTGAGGCGATATGCGACGACGGGATGTGGAGCTTGTATGTTGAAGACGCGCTGCACCAGGAGCACACAGCGCGTGATCACCCGTTGGCAGCATGAACATCTGGCCGACGAAGTGCAGCGACGTCTCGACGAGAACCCACAGGCGATGCGTCAACGTCGCGAGACAGTAGAACATCCCTTTGGCACCATCAAAATGCGCATGGGAGCAACACACTTTCTGATGAAGCGGCTGAAAAACGTCCGCACTGAGATGGCGCTCGCCGTTCTCGCCTACAATCTCACCAGGGTCATGAACATTGTCGGTATCCGCCCGCTTATGGCCGCGATCCGGGCCTGAGCACGCCCGTTTATCTGATATCCGGTCAGTGTCGGACGACAAACTGCAAATTGGCGCGTTGACGGTCGACTGTGAGCCGCTTTTTGCAAGTTCTCAAAAAAATGCTCGGCAAAACGCCGATCTTCCCATCGACCTGTACCGGCGCCGAAGCAACGACCGTTTTCACACGGCCAAGACCCAACTCGGACATCTCACAACCAAACTGGAGCCGATCTAGCCCCTCGAAATTGGTGCTACAGCCAATTAAAGCTTGTATAATTCGTTCGAACGAATTAAATTGAACTTTCGTATGATGACAGATCCAACCGGTGAGGAGGCGTCCGACTTTGAAATCGACGAGCACTGCATCGACGGCAAAAAGCGAACTATTGGAAGCCGCGCGGCAAACACTGATGTTGGAAGGCTATTCAGGGTTGTCTACTCGCCGGGTGGCTGAAGCTGCAAATACTCAAATGAGTCAAATCCAGTACCATTTTGGGTCGAAGGAAGGGCTCATCTTGGCGCTTTTCGCCGATATGAATGAAACCCTACTGCATCGTCAAGACCGACTGCTGGAACAGGAGCGAATGTCCTTTTCAGACCGCTGGGAAATTGCCTGTGATTATCTCGAAGAGGACATCTTGTCGGGATACGTCAGGGTCCTTCAGGAACTAATGGCCGCCGGATGGTCCAATCCACGAATCCGCAAAGTTGTCGTCGAAGGGCTTAACGGTTGGCAAGACGTACTACGCAGGTTTGGTCGGCAGGCAGAGGTGGAACTCGGGTCACTTGGACCCTTTACGGTGGATGATTTTGCGGCGCTCGCTGCTTCCGCGTTTCTCGGTGCGGAGTCCATGGGTTTGCTCGGCATTGACGCAAAAGCCGTTCCCATAAAAACGTCTCTCAGAAAAGTCAGCGAACTCTTCCGCATGATCGAAAATCAATCGGGGTAACCAAGCAATGCGAGCAAAATTGCCACATACTACGGGAACTATCGATCGTGACGGCATTGCCATTGCCTACGAAATCTATGGCGAAGGCGAACACACGATCTTGTTCTTGCCAACCTGGGCGATCATCCATTCGCGGTTCTGGAAGGGCCAGATACCCTATTTCAGCGATCGATTTCGCGCGATCACATACGACCCGCGAGGCAATGGCAAATCCGGGCGGCCTGACAATGCCAACGACTATAGTTGGACCAACCAGGCCGAGGATGCAATTGCAGTCCTGGATGCGACAAAGACCGAAGTTGCGGTTTTGGTTGGTTTCTCGATGGGAAGTGCGCTTGCCTATACCGTAGCCGCAAATTTCGTCGATCGGGTCAGCGCGCTAGTGTCGATTTGTGGCGGCACAGACGTATCGGAAGCAGATCCCAATCGTTACGGTTTTTATGATGGTGAGCCAGGTCAAAACCCCCAGGGCTGGCAAAAATACAACGCGTCTTACTGGCAGCGAAATTATCCGGACTTTTTGGATTTCTTTCTCGACCAGGTCCACAACGAACCGCATTCTACAAAGCAACTAGAAGACGCCGTTTCTTGGGGTTTGGACGGCGATGGCGAGATGCTGGCGATGACGCAGGCTGATGTTGGGCCGGAACGCCTCATCGTTGGAGAAGAAAAATACTCGCTTGTCGCCTGCCCCAACCTGGTTGTTGTCGGAGACCAGGATCAAATTGCGCCGCCAACAGGCTCTTGCCGGATCGCCGAACTTACAGGCGGCGAACTGCACGTGTATTCGGGCGCGGGCCACGCCCCCCAGGCACGGTTTCCAGCGTGGTTCAACACCTTGATGCGGGACTTTCTTGACCGGCATTTGAGATCGGGAAAGCCGGTTCCAAAAAAGAGACATGGCAGAGCCAAACGGGCACTTTATTTGTCGTCGCCCATCGGCCTTGGCCACGCGCGACGAGACCTCGCCGTAGCCCGCGAATTGCGAAATTTTCATCCAGATCTTGAAATCGACTGGCTGGCGCAGGATCCGGTGACCCAGTTTCTGGACGCACACGCCGAGCACTTGCATCCGGCAAGCAAACTACTGGCGAACGAATCCACCCATATCGAAGCGGAGTCTGGTGAGCATGATCTGAACGCCTTCCAGGCGATCCGCAATATGGATGAGATACTCATAAAAAACTTCATGGTTTTTCAGGAAGTGGTCGAGGCCGAACCCTACGATTTGATCATCGCGGACGAGGCATGGGACGTGGACCACTATTGGCACGAACACCCCGACCTTAAAAAGGCGCCAATCGCATGGTTTACCGATTTCGTTGGCTGGCTCCCTTTCCCTGAAAATGGGGCACGGGAAGCCTATCTGACCGGTGACTACAATGCCGAAATGATCGAACATGTCGAAGGGCATCCGTCATTGCGCGACCAGGCGATATTTGTCGGCCAGCCATGCGACATCGTGGATGCCTCGTTTGGTGCCGGATTGCCGATGATGCGCGATTGGATCCCAAAACATTTCGAGTTTTCCGACTACATCATTGGTCAGCACCCCGATCAGTTTGGCAGTCGCGACGACCTGCGTGCCGAGTTCGGCTACGACAACGGTCAAACGACCTGTATCGTCGCGGTGGGCGGGTCAAGTGTAGGCATCAAATTGATCGATCGGATATTGCAGTCATATCCGCTCGCTAAAAATCACATCCCGAACCTGAGAATGATCGTTGTGACCGGCCCCAGGTTGGATCCCAGGAAATTTGATGTCCCCAAGGGTGTCGAAATTCATCCATTCGTGCCGGATCTTGACCGGCATCTGGCCGCTTGCGATTTGGCGTTGGTGCAAGGCGGACTGACAACCTGCATGGAGCTTGCCGCCGCTGGCACGCCGTTTCTCTACTTTCCGTTGCGAAATCACTTCGAGCAGAATTTCCACGTCGCCACCCGATTGGAACGTTACAATGCCGGGCGGAAAATGATTTTCCACGACTGTGGGCCAGAGCAAATTGCCGCGGCGATGATGAGTGAGCTCAAATCGCCACGCCGAGCCAAACCCGTTGCCAGCCACGGTGCCGCGACAGCGGCAAAAATGCTGGCCAAACTGATTTGAGCAGCGAAGGATCGTGTGATGTCAATTCCACCTAATGCAATTCCATTTGGAGCGAGCGATGAAGATATCGCGTTGATCGAACGATCGGCGTACGACTACATGGAGGGCTGGTTCACGGGCGACGCGCGGCGAATGCGACGCGCATTGCACCCACAACTCGCCAAACGCTCGTTGATTAGGGATCCCGATACAGGGGAACCCACGAACGAACTTTATGGCTCGACAGCCGAGCTGTTGGTTCGCAACACAGCGGACGGAGGCGAAAGCCAATGGTCCGACATTCCCTACGACCCTGAAAAGGGCCGCGAAAATTTCGAAGTCAAAGTGCTGGAGGTGTACCGGGATGTCGCCGTTGCACGCATTTGGTCGCGCGCTTACGTCGAGTACTTGCAACTCGGAAATTTTGGTTCCGCCGGGTGGAAAATAGTAAACAGTCTATTCGCAATGACAGAAGGCGTCGCACCAGTCGCCGAGTACAGAAGAAAAGATTTTGAATTTTGGACGGTTTGTGATTCGGATACTTGAGACGGTGTTGCGGAACGCGCAACTCGTAGATTGAACTTTTTGGCCACACTCCAAAAAAAGGACTGTCAATTGTAATTACCTACGTCCGTTAGTACCACTTCAGAGACCTGCCGCCACAGGGCATCGCAGTCCGTTGTCGGAGCGATAGCCGACAAATACAACACCATTCACGACAATGGCGGTGGTATGGTTGGTTCCAGCGGGCCGGATCAAGAACCGGGCTGTCATACCAGCCGAGGCCGATCCGTCACGGTCTGACCGAGTGCGCTGACCACCGCAACAACAGACATCATTCTGGACCCTGAAAATCAAACCCGCCGCTCACCCCATCGCGTCGAGCAGGCCTTGCAGGATGTAGGCGGCGGCCATTTTGTCGATGACTTCGGCGCGGCGGGCGCGGCTTTGATCGGCCTCGAGCAGGGTTCTGGTGACCGCCGCGGTCGACAGGCGCTCGTCCCAAAACAGGGTCGGCGGATCGATGATGGCGCTGAGGTTCTTTTGGAACTGCCGGGTCGACTGACAGCGCGGGCCTTCCGAGCCGTCCATGTTGACCGGCAGGCCGATGACGAAGCCGCCAATATCCTGCTGTTCGACCAGTTCGGCGAGTTCGGCGGCATCATCGCGAAACTTGCGCCGGCGCAAGGTTTTGAGCGGCTGGGCGATTGTCCAGGTCCGGTCGCTCAACGCCAATCCGATGGTTTTCGAGCCGAGATCGAAGCCAAGCAAACGCCGGCCCGGGGCGAGGGCTTGTTTCAAGTCGGCGGGGTTGTCTAGCAGCATGGCCGGTGATAGGTTGCCGCGCGCTCGGCGCGTTTGCCAAATAATTGAATTTACCCGATTTCTTCGGTGCCTTGGCGCCGGTTCAATCGACAGCATAGATCTTTGAGGCTGACCCATGTCGCTGGATAAAGCCACGGTAAGGCGGATCGCGCAACTGGCACGGTTGCGCGTCGACGAGGAACGCTTGGCGCCGCTCGCCGAGGAACTCAACAATATCCTGGGCTGGATTGAGCAATTGAACGAAGTTGATACCGATGACGTGGCGCCGATGACGTCTGTCGTCGACATGACCTTGCCGCGGCGGCGCGATGAGGTCACGGACGGCGACAGGCCGGACCAGATCCTCGCCAACGCGCCGGAAACGGACGGTCCGTTTTTTGTCGTGCCCAAGGTGGTCGAGTGATGACCGAACTGACCGACCTGACGATCGGCGAGGCGCGGGACCGCCTGGCACAGGGTGAGCTAAGTGCGGTGGAGTTGACCGAGGCCCATATTGAGGCCGTGGAAGAAGCCCGTGCGCTCAACATTTTTATCACTGAGACGCCGGAGCATGCCCGGGCAGCGGCGGCGGCGTCCGATGCGCGTCGAGGGCGTGGCGAGGCCGGTGCCATGGAAGGCATTCCGGTCGCGATCAAGGATCTGTTTTGTACGACTGACGTTCTGACCACCGCCGGCTCTCACATTCTGGACGGCTTCCATCCGCCCTATGAATCGACGGTGACCGCAAATCTCTGGCGCGCCGGCGCGGTCATGCTGGGCAAGGCCAACCTTGATGAGTTCGCCATGGGCTCGTCAAACGAAACCAGTTACCACGGCCCGGCCATCAATCCCTGGCGCCGGGCCGGCGACAACCGGTCTTTGGTGCCGGGCGGCTCGTCCGGCGGTTCGGCCAGCGCGGTGGCGGCGCGGGTGACGCTCGGCGCCACCGGCACCGATACCGGCGGCTCGATCCGCCAGCCCGCCGCCTTCGCCGGTATCGTCGGCATGAAACCGACCTACGGGCGTTGTTCGCGCTGGGGCGTCGTCGCCTTCGCCTCGTCGTTGGATCAGCCAGGGCCGCTGACCCGCACCGTCAGGGACTCAGCGATCATGTTCGGTGCCATGGCCGGTCACGATCCCAAGGACTCGACCAGCGCCGACCGGCCGGTGCCGGATTTCGAGGCAGCGATCGGCAAGTCGGTGCGCGGTCTGAAAATCGGCGTGCCGAAGGAATACCGCCTCGACGGCATGCCGGACGATATTGAAGATCTATGGCAAAGCGGCATTGCGATGATGCGTGACGCCGGCGCCGAAATCGTCGATATCTCCCTGCCGCACACGAAATATGCGTTGCCGGCCTATTATATCGTGGCGCCCGCGGAAGCCTCCTCGAACCTTTCCCGCTACGACGGTGTGCGCTACGGGCTCAGGGTTCCGGGCGAGGACCTGATCGACATGTACGAACGGACCCGCGCTGAAGGCTTCGGCGCCGAGGTTCAACGCCGGGTCATGATCGGCGCCTACGTGCTGTCCGCTGGTTACTACGACGCCTATTACCTGAAGGCACAGAAAATACGCACATTGATCGCCGAGGAATTCCGTCGGGTTTTCGCCGATATCGACCTCATCTTGACGCCAACGGCGCCGTCGGCGGCCTTTGCGCTCGGCGAAAAGTCCGATGATCCGATCGCCATGTACTTAAACGACGTCTTTACCGTGCCGGCGAGCCTGGCCGGCTTGCCGGCGATTTCCGTACCGGCGGGCCTGAGCACCGATGGCTTGCCGCTCGGCTTGCATTTGATTGCGCCGGCGTTCGACGAGGAAACCATGTTCACCGCCGCCGCGGTGCTCGAAGACAGCGCCGGATTCGATAGCGTGCCGCTGCAATGGTGGCGGACCGGCTGAGGATTGCATGATGAGCTTGATCGACGGCGAAACCGGCCCATGGGAACTTATTATCGGCTTGGAGATCCACGCCCAGGTGACGTCCGCGGCAAAGCTGTTTTCCGGCGCGTCGGCGGCCTTCGGTGCTGAACCCAACGCTCAGGTAAGCTTTGTCGATGCCGGCATGCCCGGCATGTTGCCGGTCATCAACCAGGCATGCGTCACGCAGGCGGTGCGGACCGGCCTTGGCCTGAAAGCGGAAATCAACCTTTATTCCGTCTTCGACCGCAAGAACTACTTCTACGCCGATATGCCGCAGGGCTATCAGATTTCTCAGTATTTGCAGCCGATCGTTGGCCGTGGGACTCTGACGATTGACTTGGAGGACGGCAGCAGCCGAGAAATTGGCATCACCCGCCTGCATCTCGAACAGGATGCCGGCAAGAGCATTCACGACCAGCGTCCCGATAAGACCTATGTCGACCTCAATCGCTCCGGCGTGGCGCTCATGGAGATCGTATCCGAGCCGGACATGCGAAGCGCCGACGAGGCGGTCGCCTATATCACCAAGATGCGTTCGATCCTGCGCTATCTCGGGACCTGCGACGGCAACATGCAGGAAGGCTCGTTGCGGGCCGACGTCAACGTCTCGGTACGGCGGCCAGGCGCGGATCTGGGCATCCGGTGCGAGCTCAAGAACCTCAACTCGCTACGCTTCATACGCCAAGCGATTGACTATGAATCGCGCCGTCAAATCGAAATCCTGGAGGACGGCGGCAGCATCGCTCAGGAGACCCGGTTGTTCGATACCGGCCGGGGCATAACCCGAGCCATGCGCTCCAAAGAGGAGGCGCACGATTATCGGTATTTTCCCGATCCGGATCTGTTGCCGTTGGAACTGGATGCCGATTGGGTCGAAACCCTGAAGCGCGACTTGCCGGAACTGCCGGACACCAAGAAGCAACGCTTCGAAGAGAGCTTCGGGCTTTCATCCTATGATGCCGGTGTCTTGGTCGCGGAGCACGAGACGGCGGACTATTTCGAGACCGTGGCCGATGGGCGCGATGCCAAGCTCGCCAGCAACTGGCTGACCACGGATTTGTTCGGGGCTTTGAACAAGGCCGGCTTGACGATTGTCGAAAGCCCGGTCAGCGCCGAGACCTTGGGTGGCTTGATCGACCGCATCGGCGACGGCACCATCTCCGGCCGGATCGCCAAACAGGTGTTCGAGCAGATGTTCGAGAGCGGCCAAACCGCCGACACCATCATCGCCGACCAGGGGCTGAAACAGGTGACCGACAGCGGCGCCATCGAAGCCATGGTCGACGCGGTGATCGACGCTAATCCGGACAGAGTCGCGGAGGTCCGAGCCGGCAAGGACAAGCTGGTTGGCTGGTTTGTCGGCCAAGTCATGAAGGCGAGCCAAGGCAAGGCCAACCCGCAAATGGTCAACGATTTGCTGCGCGAAAAGCTGCGTTGAGAATTCGGCCTCGGTGTGTCTGTAAATCAACCTTCGGAATTGCTGGAATTGCAGGCTGGACCAGGCCGTGTGCTGCGTGTTTGGCAGGCCGAGGACGCCGGGCGTCGATGGGCTTTGACGGAGGCCAACCGCGAGCGCTTTGGGGAATGGCTGACATGGCCGGACCAAACCCAATCGGTTACCGACGTCAGTCGCTTTATCGATGAAACCCGTGCGGCACTCCGGGCCGGTTCCGGTTGCGACTTGGCGGTAGTCGTCGACGGCGTGGTTGTTGGCGGCGCCGGGCTCTGCGAAATCGCCCGGCCGCCTGGATACGGCACCCTGGGCTATTGGATCGATCAGGCCGCCGAAGGCCGCGGTATCATGACGGCAGCATGCCGGGCCGTGCTTCGCCACGGCTTTGAGGGGTTGGGTCTGGAGCGCGTCGAACTCTGGGCCATGGCCGGAAATCAGCGCAGCCGGGCATTGGCCGAGCGCTTGGGCTTCGTACTGGAAGGCACATTGCGCCGGCGCGCCCTGCACCGTGGCCATTGGCACGACCGCGTGGTCTATGGAATGCTGCGCCAACAGTGGCCGGTGTGCCCGACGCCGCTCGGTCGAGAGGGGAGACCGGCATGACCGAACCGACGGCAGACCCAAAGGGGTCGTTCCCGGAAAGCGCCCGGCCCGAGACTCAGGCGGCCCAGGCGCTCGGCTGGATCGAGCCGCCGCATGGCGATTTGTCGCCGGCCATTCATCCGGCCAGCACTTTCGAACGTGCCGCCGACGGCAGCTATCCGACCGGCAAGTCCTATGGCCGCGGCACCAATCCGACCACGGATGCGCCGGAGGCCGTGCTGGCGGCGTTAGAGCATGGCGCCGGGGCTTTGCTGTTTTCGTCGGGCATGGCGGCGGCGACGTCGGTGTTTCAGTCTCTCGCGCCGGGCGATCATGTCATCGCGCCGCTTTCGATGTATTGGGCCTTGCGAAAATGGCTGACCGATTGGGCACGGCCTTGGGGGCTGGTCGTCGATTTCGCCGATACCGAAGATCTTGACGCGCTCAACGCGGCCGTTCGGCCGACCACCAAGCTGATTTGGGTCGAAACACCGAGCAACCCGGATTGGCGCATCACCGATATCGCGGCCGCTGCCGACATCGCGCATGGCGCCGGTGCTCTGCTCGTGGTCGATAATACCGTGGCGACGCCGGTCTTGACGCAGCCCTTAATGCTCGGCGCCGATTTGGTGATGCATTCGGCGACCAAATATCTGAACGGCCACAGCGATGTCATCGCCGGTGCCGTCATCGCCGCCCGTGACGATGCGTTTTTCGGCCGGGTGCGTTTCAATCGCGATCACGGCGGCGCCGTGCCGGGCGCCTTTGAAGCCTGGCTGTTGACGCGCGGCATGCGCACCTTATTTCTTAGGGTCGGCCGGGCTTCGCAATCGGCACTCGGCTTGGCGCGGCATTTCGATGGCGACGAACGGTTGACCGCCGTGCTCTATCCCGGCCTGCAAAACTTTCCGGGCCATGGTTTGGCGGCGCGCCAGATGCAAGGCGGCTTCGGCGGCATGCTGTCGTTGCGGCTCAAGGGCGGCAAACCGGCGGCCATGGCGGTGGCGGCGGCGCTGAAGCTATTCAAGCGAGCGACATCGCTCGGTGGCGTCGAGAGCCTGGTCGAACATCGCGCGAGCATCGAGGGGTCCAATACCCCGGTACCGGACGATTTGCTGCGTCTGTCCGTCGGTATAGAAAATGTCGAAGATCTGATCGGCGACTTGGAGCAGGCCTTGGATCACGTCTAGGCACACGATCACACAATGGAAGGGAAAGTGAATGATTGACTTGTATACGTGGGGAACGCCGAACGGCCGTAAGGCGTCGGTGATGCTGGAAGAGGTCGAACTGGCCTACAACGTGTTTCCGATCAACATCACCAAAGGCGAACAGCTCGAGCCAGATTTTTTGGCGATTTCACCGAATAACAAAATTCCAGCGATCGTCGACCCGGATGGGCCGGATGGTGAGCCGATTGCGGTATTCGAAACCGGCGCAATCCTAATGTATTTGGCCGATAAGACCGGCAAATTATTGCCGAAAGAGCCACGCGCCTATTACGACGTCATGCAATGGCTGATGTTTCAAATGGGCGGCGTCGGGCCGATGCTGGGCCAGGCACATCATTTCCGCCGGTTTGCGCCCGAGCAAATCCCCTATGCCGTCGACCGTTATACCAACGAAACCGCACGGCTCTACGGTGTCATCGACAAACAGCTTGGCGATCACGAGTGGCTGGCGGCGGATCAATACACCATCGCCGACATCGCCACATTTCCCTGGATCGCCCGCCACGAATGGCAGGGCCAAAAGCTCGAGGACTTTCCGAACCTGAAACGCTGGTATGACGCTAATTGGGCGCGCCCGGCCGTGCAAAAGGGTTTCGAGGTACCTTGACCGGCGATCGACTTCTGGACCGGGCCAGTGTCCGCCGTGTGCGCGCGGCACTGGCGGCGGCCGGCGTTGATGCGGACGTTATCACTTTGAGCGACACGGCACGGACCGCGGCGGACGCGGCCCGTGCGCTCGGTGTGGATCAGGGCGCGATCGTCAAATCGCTCGTGTTCATGGTTGGCGACCGGCCGGTGTTGGCGCTGGTCGCCGGCGACCGGCAATGCCGCCAACGGGCGTTGCCGAAAGCGCTCGGGCTTACCGGCAAGGTACGGCGCGCCGACGCCGCCATCGTCCGTGATGCCACCGGCTTCGCGATCGGCGGGGTGGCACCGGTCGGCCACCCGGCACCCTTGCCGACGGTGATCGATGCGAGCTTGGCCCGCTATGACCGTGTTTACGCTGCGGCCGGGCACAGCCACTGCGTATTCGGTTGCGCGCCGGGCGACCTCGAAAAAATGACCGGCGCCAAGACCGATCCGGCGATCGCCGAATAGATGAATTCGGTGACGCTCTCTGCAACGTGATCTTAACGATTCGATGGAGATAATCCGTCCTCACGAAAGCGGTTAATGCCATGGCAACGATGGCGACCGTTCAGAGCAAATTCTCCGAATTTGCTTTAGGCCTTGTCCAAAAGTTCAAAGAGGTCAGTTATGGGACGGACACAAGACAAACAGGTAGATCGCGTGAAGCAGCGCGCCGAAAGCGGCGCGGCTGACGCTCAACTCAATCTCGGACTGATGTATTCGACCGGACAGCATGTGCCGCTCGATTACATCACCGCCCACAAATGGTTCAATCTGGCGGCGCTGAACGGCAACGACCAGGCGCGGATCGAACGCAAGGAGCTGGCGGAAGTCATGAGCGCAACCGACATCGCCGAGGCGCAGCGTTTGGCGCGCGAGTGGAAATTCGCCCACTAGAACCGCCACAGCAAGCTGAGCCGGCCGACCCGGCGGAAACCCCTTCTATGTGGATGCAAAGAAGGCCGCGATGACGCGTTCAAATTTTTCAAGATTAGGGATTGTGCCCGGCGGGCCGTTTCGCTGGCCGCCGGGTCTAGGCAGTAGGCGTTAGGTTTTGGGGCCCAATGCGAGTTTTTGATCGACGATTTCCCAGGCCTCGCCGGAAGCGACGACGCACGACGTTCCGTTCGGCATGGTCAGAATAATCGTCCATGTACCCTTCTGGGAAGCCAGAACTTCGAGTACCGACCCGTTGGAGGCTAGTCCCATGGATACCGGCGCTTCCGAATAGCCATCGCCCAAATGTTTAAGGAATTTGGCGCGTTCACTGCAAACCATTTGAGCCATGGCCGACGACGTCGTCACCATCGTTGTCGCCAAAATGCCTGCCAGAATGACTTTGCGTAACATGGGCAGCTCTCCTATGAGCGGCAGCCAACGGATATCGCTGGCGTCTTATGCGACAAGCTACGCCTCCATGTTTAATAATCGGTTAACAACGGGCCCTATTGGTAAACGTTCGTTTACGATTTGGGGGCCATGCACTAACCGACTCCCGCTTCGTGCCGGATACCGGCGCGCAAAATTGGTGCAGTGGGACGACCGTGAATGATCGGAAAAGATTATGGCTCGTCAGACGACGCCGTGTTCGATCAGGCTGTCGGCGGTTGCGATCAGCGTGTCTTCCAGCGGCCGCGGATGCCACCCGAGTACGGAACGAATATGGGCGTTGGAAATACGCCGGGTCGCACCGAGCCGGCGCGCGGCTTGTTTCGCCATACCACTAAACGGCGCGGCGACACGCACCAGCCAGTCGGGAAGCCGCGTTGTTGGTATTCTGTAGCCGTGGCCGGCATAGTTGGCGTGCAGAATCTGGGCGATGTCGATCAAGCCCACGGCTTCGCCGACGCAGCAAAAACGTTGGCCGGCGGCGTCGGGATGGGTCATGGCGGTGACATGCGCGGCGGCGACGTCGCGCACGTCGACCACGGTAAAACTGATGTCGGGGAGGGCGGGAACATCGCGCCGCATGAGCCGGCTTACGACTTCGACCGAGAGCCCTTCATGGGATCCGAGCACGGGGCCGAGCACCAAACAGGGGTTGACGCATGCCAATGTCAGCGGATTGGCGGGCGGCAATTGTTCGACAAAGGCCCAAGCGGCGCGCTCGGCCAGGGTCTTGCTTTTTTCGTAAGCACTAATGCCCGCGTCCGGGTTCGACCAATCGCTTTCGTCGTAGATCTTGTCGGCTCGGTGCGGCGTGCCGTCGGCGGAAATGGCAGCCATCGAAGACGTCACGACGACCCGGTGGACACCGGTATCGGCCGCGGCCTTGAGTACCCGCACGGTCCCGTCGCGGGCCGGAATGATGAGGTCGTTTTCGTCGCCGGATTCGTCCAAGGAGAGCGGTGACGCCACATGCAACACGTAGGTGCAGCCTTGTGCGGCGTCATGCCAGCCGGCATCTTGCGTCAGATTGGCTTCGACAATGTCCAGTTTCTCGTCAAGATCGCCACCGCCACCAAGTGCTTTGCGAACCTCGGTTTCACGGGATTTGTCCCGCACCGTACCGCGGACGCGATAACCCGCCTCAATCAGCTGCGCCGCGCAATGCAAGCCGATGTAGCCGGTGATACCGGTTACCAGCACGGTTTGGTCCTTGGCGGCCTCGTTCATGGCATCCTCTGATTAGGCCGCTTGCGGGCCACGGACCAGTTGCCCGGGCATAGCCCCCGTCGCGGTACCGTCTTGATAGGTCACCGCCCCGGAACCATCGACGATCACGCCGTCCCGGACGACCAGATCATGCATGCCGCTCTCCTCGTGCTGGCGACCGCCTTGTCAGGAGGCGATGCCGAAGTCGATCAGCGAGCGAACCGCGCGGCCTTCCTTCATGGCCGTGAAGCCATCGTTGATTTCTTCGAGCTTGATTGTGTCGGAAATCCAGTCGTCGAGATGCAGGCGCCCCTGTTTGTAGAGCTCGATCAAGTGCGGCATGTCGGTGCGGAAACGGTTGGAGCCCATGGAAGATCCCTGGATCTTGCGTTCGCGCAGAAAATCGAAGCCATGCAGTTCGATCTTTTCGCCGAACGGCACCATGCCGACCAAGGTGGCGGTGCCGCCGACTTTAAGCATTTCAAAAGATTGCTCGGCGGTTTTCTTGAGGCCGAGGCATTCGATGGCGTGATCGACACCGCCTTTGGTCATTTCCATGACCTGCTCGACCGGGTCGCCGTCGGCCGGATTGACCAGATCGGTAGCGCCGAGTTTGGTCGCGAGCTGCAGCTTGACCGGGTTGGTGTCGACCGCGACGATGCGGCTGGCGCCGGCCACATGGGCGCCATTGATCGCCGCCATGCCAACGCCGCCGCAACCGATCACGGCAACGGTCTGGCCGAACCGCACGGCGGCGGTATTCACCGCGGCGCCGAAACCGGTAATCACGCCACAGCCGATTAAGGCCGCGCGATCAAGCGGCATATCGTTGCCGATCTTCACGATGGCGTTCTCATGCACCAGCATTTGCTCGGCAAAGGACGACAGGTTGACGAAGGTGTGCAGCTGCTCCGCCTTGCTCCATTCCAGGCGCTTGGACATACCGGGTGGCATCTTAACGTCGGTGTTGGTGCAAATGACCGGCCGGCCGCTGGTGCATTGCTCGCAAGTGCCGCAGAAAACCGACAAGCAGGTGATTACGTGATCGCCGGGCTTCACATAGCTCACTTCGGAGCCGACTTGCTCGACAATGCCGGCGGATTCGTGGCCGAGCACGACCGGCAGCGGGTGCGGGTAGAGCCCTTCGATGAAATGCAGATCGGAATGGCAGAGCCCGGCAAAGGCGGTGTTGAGCAACACCTCGTGGGATCCGGGCTTCTTAGTGGCGATCTCCTCGATGACGAGTGGCGCGTTGGCTTCGTGTAATACTGCGGCCTTCATCCGTGATGTCCTCCGGTCCTGGCGATTGGTTGGCCCAACACTAGCATGGATCGACCGGACTGGACTATGCGTCAAGCAGTTTTGGCGGGTGGTCTTTCATGGGAGAGCCGATCCCGATCCATCTTGGAGCCGTGGCCCTGCTCAGGGATCTCTACCAATTCCGGTTCGAGATCATTTACGACCCATTGGTAATTTCGCACGCTTTGTAAATCTCTGAAGGCCCTGTTGCTGAAGCGGCGATTTCTAACGTCCAAGACAATTCTTGCAGCTTCCCCAAGCATGGGAGGGATCACATCCCGTTTCACCGCGTCGTCAAAATTCAAACCCGGCGCTTCCTGGACTTCCGAAAGCCAAGGGTTCAAGTTTTCATCGATGATCAGATCGGCGCCAAAAACTGCGAAACAGTCACCTTGGTGTGGATAGTTCAACTGCAATTTTTCGCATGATGCCAAGGATACAGTTCGGAGAATCCGACGGACCCGCGGCATCAACTGAGCCTGAAGAAAATCAGATCCAGCAATCTCAAAATTATTCGACAAATAGTTGCCGAGGTCTTCGAACGTCCATTTCAATTCGATATTCGGATCGTATTGTGGATGGTTGTTTTGTTGATAGACATTCGTCACGTGAATGAGCGGATTACGAAAATCGTCGAGCTTATAGGGCAGAGTGTTGAGCCTTACGGTTGCCTCCGGATACACCAACACCATCAATGGATCGAGGCTGGCGACAAGCCAATAGACCCGAATTTCGGATTTTCGTCCGTCGAGTAACAGCGGGTTGTTTATGTGCCGCTGCATGATTGCTTGTTCATTTTTGTTCACGATAGGTCGGTCGCCCCACGCGGCGCATTTTTTTCGCAAGGCATCGAAATTCCATATGATCTCGATACCCTTACCACTCGATCTGTTGCCAGGTTTATAGACCCAAAGATTGTCCGGCGTTTCATTTTCGGGCAATTGAGCTAAGAACGTCTTCCTTTCGGTCGGATCGGACAGACGATAACTCTCCGGGTAGAATGCGGACATCGGCAAACTGTTGTCGTCCCGTGACCGATCATATCGAGCCAGGTTTTCCGTGAGGCAACATTTATTGGTGACGGCCAATTCATTCGGAAAATGATTGATCAGCTGGTAGGGACTGAGCTGTTTCAATTTTGGCCCATACCCTGCCAGAAGCCAAAGAATCGCCGCTTCGTCCGGTTGCAAAGTTTCCTTGTGCCCATCGAGAAGCATGGCTTTTTGGGCCCACAAGGATCGCCGGTCAAAATAGATCCGATCCGACTTCGACGGCGTCGGCGAACCCAAATCCGAATTAGGCCGATTTGGTTCTAAATCGTCGAGATTCTGATTCTGCGTAACAACCCTGCGCCGAGTATTGCTGCCAACCATGGCCTCAATTCGTTCCCTTTTGTTAGGCCGCGCCGCTCTCAATCCTGATCGCTCACCGTGCACTGCGAAAAATTAGGGGAGAGAAGCTAAGGTTCGGTTGCGTTTTGCGCCGAGAAATTGAGCGTTGGTCAATCGCACGGATTTCGCGCGGATCGAAGTGTAGGTTCCTACTGCGGTTTGCGTCTGAACGCAGGTGTCGAGCCAATATGCGACTTTACCGGATTGGCCAGAAACCGCTTGAAACCCCCGTAATTCCCGGGCATAACCGGCGGTGGAGAGGTGGCCGAGCGGTTGAAGGCGCTCCCCTGCTAAGGGAGTAAGGGCTTATCCCCCTTCGTGGGTTCGAATCCCATCCTCTCCGCCACTTCAAAATTAATCAATTAAATCAAATACTTAACGACCACGACCTCCGAAAACGGGTACAAGAAACGGGTACAAAGAACGGGCTCATGTTCTGGTACCCGATGTCTGGGCGGATATTGGGCGTAAGCCGACAGGCCCCAGGAGCCCATAGAGCGCATAAACTCCATCGGGTTCCTGAAACCATCAACACAGCCAACACCCGCGACCCCCAGGACAAGGATAGCCTGAAAGCCACGGGTGTGGACTGCTTGGACCCCACACCTGATCGAACTCGGATTATGGCCGTAGCCGTCCGGGTCTATCGAGTGTGAGGTCCTCCAACGCTCTTAGGGTCCGTGAACTCCAAGGGGCACGATAGCAGTTCGTGCGGTCCTTGAAGCTGATGGACTTCATAGGCGCTGGGTGCCCCAGACGCCTACAATCGTCGGGGCATGGAAATTGTTCAAGAAAACAGGTCAACCCGAAGCAACATTTCGCGTTGCTGTAATACCAACCAGATCTGAATCGATCTGATTGAGGGAGAATACTTGTGCTTGTACCTAATAAATGCGAACGTTAGTCCGCTCCCAGCACCCGTAAAAGCAATCAAACTATAAGCAACGGGAGAAATATTATGGGCTACGTAAAATTGTTAGGCGTTTGCTTGGTCGGCTTTGCGACCATTGCGGCCTCTGGACTTGCACAAGCTCAAGAGAAGTTCAGCGGCATGGTGGTCAACAAGTTGATGGAGCCACAGGCGCAGAAATTCGACTCCGGTACTACAGTCTTGATCGTTGGCAACCGTGGGGTAGTCATGACCGACGATCCAAAGCATCCGCAAAACGGTGCCAAGTCCGCCTGTAACGGATCCGTTGTCTTGGCGAAAGACGGCAATCCTATGGGCGGCAAAGGGTCATGCAGCTACATCGACAAAGAAGGTGACGTTTTCTGGCTGACCTGGGATGGCGGTGGAACCTGGGCCTATCACGGTGGCACTGGTAAGTTTGACGGGCTATCAGGCAGTGGCACCTATAAGCAAGTAAGTAGCGGTAACGGTGTTGAGGCGGTGAGTTTCGAAGGAACGTACAAGCTGAAGTGAGTTAGACGTCTTACATTAACAAACAGCCGGGTGCTGGGACGTTCATCGCGGCTGACGTAATATTTTCTTAGGTTGGTAGTGTACGTGTTCGCCGCATTGCTCAACTGGCCAATACGTCGCGCAACGTTGAGGAAAGGGCTCTTGTCATGAAAGCTCTAACCCGTCTTATGTCATTAGCCTTCGCTGCTACCTTTGTGGTCGCAGCCACTGCCCAGGCCGCCGTCGATTGTCCATCAACGCCGCCAGACGAGATAAACAAAGTCTGCGCGACATGCCATGGCATTGATGGCAAAGGTGGACACGAGGGACCGAACAGGTTGGCTACTCCCATGCTGGCGGGGCAACATTTCGAGTTTCTTGTAAAAGCAATGAGGGGCTACAAAATGGGCTTCAAGTGGCAGGAAGATCCTGAGTCTGTGTTCTTCACGGAGGGAATGAGGGTTCACGACGAAATGGGATACGCGGTCGCAGATCTAGACGAAGAAAGCGTCAAAGCGGTTGCGGCTTGGTATCACTGTCAGAAGTAACTCGATCAGTCAGGCGCCTAGAGAAGCCACTCTAAACAACCAAGCCCAGCCAGCACAGTAAGTAAACCAATACAACGCTAGCCAGGCTTGGTCCCGATGGCTGCCTGAGAGAGCGGTGACCAGACTAAACCCGGCGCCATCGTCGTTCTAAACGGACGGCGCCCCCACAGCACCGCCAGCGTTGACCGGGTCCCATCGTCTTAGATTGTCTGGCATCGCATCGACCCACCGACTGGCAGCGGCTGTCATAACGATACCGGTCTCGCGAATGCGGCGCATCAGGGCGGGCTTCGACTGGGCAAAGTACGCAATCGGCTTGGCTGCCTTGTCTGTGACCTTCCTGAGGATCAATTGGATGCTGTCGTGAGCAAGATCGTACTGACCAGACTCATCAAGCACCAGAAACGACACCGGCTTACGCGACATTACTGGTCTCCAGGTCTTCCTGGGCCTCAAGACGCTCTGCCGTTCGTCGAGCTTTCAGAACATCATTAAACACACAGCTCAATAGCTGTGGCAGATGCTGGCAGTGGTCCTCGCCCCACATGGGCTGCCGCATCAACCCCTTTAGCGAGCCTTCGACCCCTACGCGGTGGGCTTCGACCGCGACAGCTTTCTGAAGTCCAGACGCGACCGTACGGGTCTCACCGTCCAGGGTTGCCAATAGCGATCCATTGCCGGGATCATAAACTAGATCCCAGTCAATTAGCTTGATCTGTATTTTTTCCATACTGGTTGCTTTCGTAAGATATGATTGTTGTTGTCGGTTATTCAGCATCGGGAGCCCACGAGCCCCAAGCGGACCTCATGCATCATCTCGCGGCGATCCAACGGGTCCCAGATTGCTTGGGCTACCAAACGCTCAAGGGTGTTCGCGCGGCCCGTGACGATCCATCCGACTTCAGAGTCCTGTGTTTCCAGACACAGTATGAGTCCGGAGACCGTAACACGCCAAAGGTCGTTGATCTGGGAGATGATCTCGGGTCCGTCTAGCGCGTTCAGGGATGGGGTGTCGGCAGTGCCCACGGAGTTATTGGACTCAGCATGCGCTGTGGTGTCGCTGGGGATCTGAGGAGCGATGAACCCAAAGGGCTGTGGGTTCCATAGACGCTTAGGCTCAGGGGGTTGCGTCATTCCCCACTACCAGGCGTCCAAGACCAGCGCTTTGGTTTTGTCGTCACCCCGTTACCACCACCCATTTGGATGATGGCTTTGCCCTCGTCATAGAGGTCGCCCAGTTCCCTTTGCTGGCGTGGACTCGGCTTGTTCCCGGCTGCCTTGGCCTTAGCATTAGCCGCTGCCCTAAGACGTTCTTGTAGTGTTTCGTTACTCATGTGGTCTCCTAAAATGATGATGATCACCGTGGGACGAACGGCATTGGCACGATGTCGTCCCGTTCAGCCACGTACTGCTGGCGTTTGAATTCCTGGACCTGCTTGTTCAGAGATTCAATGGTGGCCTGTAGACGAGGATCGTTGTAGCCGATTGCGATCTCACGACGTTGGACGTCTAGAAGATGGCGAAGGCGTTCCTTCCTGGCTTCGTGCGTGTGGTCGACCTCGGTCAGCTGTTCATACTCTTCCCAGGTGATGCCACCACGTCTCAGCGATTGGTCCACGAGGTGGTCGAGATTGATCATGGATGCCGCCAGAGCGTCACCTTCATCCATCTGGAGGGCTGGAGAGACAGCAGCAACCGCGTGACTCAGGGCGTCCAGGATGTCGTCGTACTTCACGCCGATGCGGCCGTCGTATGATGCTGAGGTGAACTGATTGATCAGGTCTTGTCCGCCTTGACTTTTGAGAGCCTCTTTCAAGATGAACAAGCGCTCAGTACCAAGGACCGGGGCCAAGGTTTGAATGATACGCGTGCCCTTCTTGATCTGCCCGGTGGTGATCTTCTCGCCTACGATTGGATAGCCTCTAGTGGCCATGACGGCACCGAGTTGCTGCGTGAACAAGCCGTTGACGTTCTCCTCAACAACGAGACCGTTGATCTGGAACTCCATACCGATTGACGCAACCCGCCCGATAGCAGCGTTGGTGGTGCTGGCGCGCACTCCTTCAATGTGGCGAATGACCGCCTTGCCACCGGTTGTGACGGAAACAACCGCTACGCCGACGGCATCGCCACGACCGGCAAGTCCGCCAGCAGGATCGACGGCCATGGTGGTCATTGTCGCCGGAGCCGTTCGCTCGCCGTTGGGGATGGCCTCGCGCCAGTAGTCATTGGCCGGGTCTGCTGCACCCATATGGAAGCCATCCAGCTGATTGTCGGTCGGTAGGATGCCGATCGGAAGATGGCTTGCGGTAGGTGGCCAGTCGAGAACTGGTAGCTCACGGAGCTGAAGCGGTCTCTCGACCTGCATCGTCTCGTCCAGCGTCAACCGGTACTGCAGCTCCCAGGCCATCTTGGTGATCGAGCGCTTGCGCTTGAGAAGGTCTTCCTCGGTGAAGCGTTCAGGCCATAGACTGGATATCGTGGTTTTACCGTCAATTTCGTCTTCCTCGAAGACACAGCCGGTAAAGATTGCGAACTCCGCGTTGCGCTGCATACGCCCGTAAACCGAGAAAACCGAATGAGGGGTTCCCAGGTATCGGATCATGGCTCCAGGGATGGCGACGTTGGTCAGCTCGCCTAGTTGCTCTTCAAGCTTATCGACCTGTTCGGGCGTGGCGCTGTTGCCAGCCGTCTCAACGTCATCAGCGATGATGAGTGAGGCACGGGAGCCGGTGATCTGACCCGTCAAACCGTAGCTGGATAAGCTCATGCTCATGCCCAGTAGGCCGTGAGCCGGGCGTATCTCCAATTGGGTAGCACTATTCAGGCAACTATCGTCGGGCCGAAGTGGCTCCAAGATTGGGCAACCGTTTAGATAACCCTTGATCGACCTGAGGAGCTTGTCGGCATGCCGTCCGCTTTTCGAGACCAGCAGTACTGTCTCGAGGGTATTACGGAACAACTTCCAGCACACGAACTGCGCCGTAATGCTGCTTTTGGCGACACCACGACTGGCCAGAATGACGGCATTACGCTCGGGGCTGAGAAGCCCAGCGATGATTTGGTCATGGACCGTTCCAAGCTCTACATGGTCGGGTATCAAGGGGCGCAGCACCCTTAGGAAGGTCCTCAGTGCGACGTCTTCCGAGACCGCATTCCCTGGTCCGCCTTGGTCACCATCGAGCCGGACAGCAACGCTCAGGGTATCGATGACCTTGTCCAGGCGCTTGCGTTGATCGGCGTCCAAGCGCTTTGCGCTGTCGAGGTCGTAAAGCTCGTCCACGAGAGCGTCGACAGCCGCGTAGTACCTGCTCATTGGCTTGGTTGGCGGGGGTAGCGGGATCAGACCCCGTGGCATCTTCATAGCCTTGGCTGTCGCTTCATCGGCTTGTTTCTGCCGGGTTTCTGGGGTGCCCGTCTTCTTTTGGGCTGCCGAGCCTTGGCATTGGCGACAGGTCGTAGCCCAGCCCCGTAGGCCTCGCTTGGCTGGAGCAAAGTTGGAGCGGTTTACTTCACGCTCGACATGGCACGTATCGCACTCACGGAAGACACCGAGTTCGTCTCGGCTATACTCCGGGATACTCCCGGTTCCCGTCTTGACGGTCGTCGGCGGGTTCGACATAACGTTTCCTTCTCCTCGATAGGCGTAGCCTGGTGACCGTAATAAGCCACCAGGTCAGTATCCCGATCACTAGGGTGTTACCGCTGTTGCCCAGCGTTGAGCTTCGCTTGGTCGCGTGCGTGCTCTTTGGTGAACGACCGGGCCAAGCTGGTCAGGGTGGTCAACCCACCGCCGTAGACCATCTCCATAGTCGCCGACAATCTGCCGGACACGTTACTCGGTCGGTTTATCCAGTCGGCAAAATCTCCGACTTGGTCCTCAGGCAGGACATCGAAGCTCACAAGTGCGGCGAGGGCTTTCATGGTGTAAGTGTCCAAGATGCGCTCGAGGTCGCGGGCCGCTTCGGCAGCGTCGACACCCGCGTGCTCAGCAGCTTTGTAAAGGGCGGCTGAACTGGGCTCCTCCGCCAGCACTGCGGCGATCAACGGCTGTAATGAGTTGCCAGTCGCCACCAGGGACTGCTCCAGGTGTCCGAAAAAGTTTCGATTGGCATCAATGTCTATGGTGACGTTCTCAACAGTGACCGGTATATCAGCGGCGCGCTCAGCATGAGCTTGCTCGACAGCCGACACGTCGTCGCTGGTTACGTCCCGGAAAGAGCCATCTTCGTGCCGAATCAGCCGCCCCATTTCACTTGCCTGCTGAGCAGTCATCTCGACCATACGACCGCTGGAAGACTCAACTTTGACCATGGTGTCGTCGACGACCTTCGTAACTGGGATGGGGCTATTGTGCGTATAGGCTGTTGCCAGGACGGAGGAACTGCCAGAGATGGCAAGATTGCCCGAGCCGGGTAGCTGGCCCTTGGACTCGTAGGGTTCGTGCCATTTGAAGTCGACGCCTTTAGCACGTTCGCTGAGTTCAGGACGGGCGGCTGGGGACTGATGAGGCTTCCCGGTCAGATGACTGTTGTCACCTCCGATCTGAGGCGGCGCTGGTCTGTTAGGATCACGAATTGGCGTAGTCGGTTCGGTGTGTTCGGTGGTCATTGTTCGTTCCCTTGTTTGGTTTGGTTGGTGGTGGTGAGTTACTGGGCCGCAGACGCTGCTAGAGAGCGCTTGCGCTTCGGTGCTTCCAACACGTTGTACATGGAGGCAAGTCGCTTGATCGCGATCCTGGTGGCATTGGAGCGGGTATGAATAACGCCAGCTTCGGCACATAGGCGTTTAGCCACGCGATCAAACTGGGCCATCTGCTCTCGACTTAGAACGACGGCCAGGGTCGCCCGATCGTGGGCGGGTTTCGTGGTGGGCATATTTATCTCGATATGTTGATGTGGGCGGGTGCCGCGCTAAGCGGCTGCCCCGGTGATGTTCAAATCTCTAGCCGCCCTATTCAGTAGGATGCGGAATGCAGTCGCTCGGCGAACCGGCAGCCCCAGCTGTTGGCACAGGGTCTGGCTGACTTTGTCTAAGATCTGCTTGGTTGCTGGATCCAGTTCAGCGCGAAAGTAATAAGCCCCGTCTTTGGAGGTGTCGTTGTTGTCTTTGTTTTCGATGTCAAACATGATTGTTGTCCTTCGGTTGGTGGTTGGTTTGAAATTGGTGATGGATGCCACGCCCTGATTGAACGTGACGGGGTTGTGCCGTAAAGCTGTGCCTTACAGGCGCGTGGTGATGTTCGGACCCCTTGCACTTTATGGAGTCCGTCAAGTTCTTGGTTCTGGTCGAACTAAGATCGGCGGCCTTGGGTCTAGACACGCTCGGCTTCTTGCCCGGCGCTACCGCGCCCCGCATTCGCGGAGACACACGCCATCCACCATGGGTGCTCGGTTATGGTGTTTGTGCAGTTTGTGATGGGCGTGGTGTTTACGGAGTTCATGTCATGAAGTTCGTAGGACCACGCGCTCCACAGGCTGTTTAGTCTATGCAGTCTATGCAGCTTGGTTTGGCTCGCTCTTCGCTCGCTCTTCGTCAGGCTGGTCTATAGGCGCGTAGACTTCGTGGACCCCGTGAACCGCGTGGACCTCGTAGACACCATTGCCATGAACAGTACGGAGTTCACGGGCTTCACGAAGTCCACGGACTGCACGGGGTTCCTCCCAGGAGAGCGAGCGATAGCGAAGCCAAACCAGGACCCACCATGCAGATCCATCCCGTTCATGTAGATCTGTCATGATCTATGATGGCGTCCCATGAAGTTACCCTAGACGCATAGGCCAAGGGTCATGGGCTGAGGGCTCAACTAAGATACCTGTCCCATAAAGAGAAGGTATAGGATTTAGTATGGTAACTGAGCGAACCTTAGCTCAAGGCCGCCGAAATTAGCGTTGCCACACTGGATGCGGAGATCAGATCAGATCAGAAACCGAGGCAAACGAAGCTGCGGCCGTCCTTAATCCAGCCAGCCGCCTTGTGTTGTCGTCTCAGTAAGTCTACAGCCGTATCCCAAGTCGACTGCACGGGTGTGAAGCCGACCTTAGCGCCCACGAGCTTCTTGAGCCTGACGGTCGAGATACTGTCTTGGTCCTGCTCTCGGTGCGCATTCCGATGATCGCGACCGGTTATTCCGATCGATCCCGACCACCCATTCCAATTGATCGCGACCACTTGACGGGTCGTTCTGAGGGTGCGGCGTGATCTTTGCCAGCGGGTGAACCGTTG
>Ga0315336_1002887_pt1 | contig 24642 bp, 19 predicted proteins | sample ASW5metaG_FD_204512 | JGI IMG/M metagenome (GOLD analysis project Ga0315336, IMG submission 204512) | Ammonia-oxidizing marine archaeal communities from Monterey Bay, California, United States - ASW #5 | ecosystem: Environmental > Aquatic > Marine > Intertidal zone | place: USA: California... | reverse complement strand
CATCCTGCAACTGCCCGGTGGGAATCTCAGCATGGCCTTCTTGGCCCACCAGGCGGCCGTCTACAAGATGGCGACACTTCCTGGGATCCCGCTGGCCAACCTCTGGAAGGATGACATCACCGTCGAGTCCATGCCTGTTGTTGCTGGAAGTGTCCAGGTCCCGGAAGGGCCCGGACTGGGATTGACGCTGGATCGGCAGAAATACGAGGCGTATGCGGCTGCCTCCAGGCCCGATCCGGGACGGTTCCTTTTCCGTGTCCGCTATCAGAATGGTCCCACTCTTTACCTTCGGCCGGGCCAGAAGCGGCAGGCCCTGAGCACTGGCTCTTCAGACCTGCCCGGACCGGTACCGGGATACGGCAATGCTGTTCTGACCGACCATTGGGATGACGATGGCAGCCAGCAGTTTCGAAGTGTTTGGGAGGAGACAGGCCGGGGTCCTGTGTGGGAGGAACGGTAGAGGATTCTTCGCATGGAAGCACTGATCAGGTTGTCTACGCGCTGAGCGTCCGGACTGTATCCGGCGCCGCGATCCGGGTCCGTTTCTGAGATTACTTGAGTACTATCCGCATTGCCTCCATCAGCACCGACTCGACTTCAGGCGCCACGCGCGAGGCGCGCGCACTGGTCTCGTAGCCGCCTTGTCCGTACGACACCTCCGTGCCGATGTAGCCAGGCCCGTAGTCCCCATACGCGGCCATAAAGACCGTCTTGCCGGGCTTCATTGCTTGCGCGGCAAGCTGGTACTCGACGAACAATTCCCCCGGCATGTGAAGAACATAAACGTCACCGAGGCGCAGAGCGGTGACATCGATTTGCCGCCCTTCTTGACATCGCCGAGACCAAGCCAGGTGGGATGCGGCGCTCCGTCGATCGCGATGTTCCCGACTCGTGTCTTCGACAATCTTGCGTAGGTCCGCGGGAACCATGTAGGAGGCTGGAGGAAGAGCCACCGGCTGCACCCTCCATTCCAGATCCTTCGCCTCGACGCCGGTCTTTTGAACGCTCTGCCAAGCACTCCTCATCGCCTCGGCCATTCGTTGGGCCAGGATGGGGCGACGCTCCGGCGATCCATCGTTGTACTTTCCGGCGGCCACGTTGCCGCCCGCCCCGTTGAAGTGAATGTGGGCAACGCCCGGCAACTCTTGCTCGCGTGTCGCCCGCGCGATGCCGGGAAACTCCGCGGTCACATCGCCGTCGCCATAGTAGCTTTGCGGGTGGGTTGCATAGTACGTCAGCGAAGCGATCGGAGTCTCGTCGTTCCAAAAACTCAGCAGCCGCAGATAGGGGTCGATCACGCCCTCAGGGGCAGCGATCGCCTCCGGGTTGCGAGAGCTGCTGTAGCGGACGATCTTAACCTTGCCATCCGCTCCTAGGATGCGCCGGTTCGACGCCACCTTGTCGACCTTCGCTCGTCCGACGCCCATGTGCGTTACCGGTCGGCTTGTCTCGACAGCCTGGCGTACGGCCTGGGCCGTTCGTGCGATCACCTGCTCATCGAATTCCCGATTGAACGATTTTCCGGCGATCCCCTGTTCCTCGAGAATGGCTTCTGTTGTGAAATCGCAGCGCACGCCGTCATGTTGATGCAACGTGTGGACGGCAACACGGTCCGCGCTTGTCCCCACGGCGTCGGCAAGCGCTTCGCGCCACGCGTCGTGGGCGCCATTGCCAATACCGATCCAGTCGACGGCGCACAGGACGATGGGCTCATCGTCGGAGAGAAGGACAATCCCACGCGCACTGAGCGGGTCGGTGATCGATCGAGCCGGTGCGTAGGCCACAGGGCTGCCAATCGGCGGCGTGGCGTCAACGTTGAACGTGCCGATGCGAAGCGACTCGGCCTCGGTGCGCAGCGAGCCACAACTCAACAGCAAGCAAGTTGCAAGAACACTAAGCCAGACATAGGTGCCACGTATGGTCAACCGGTCCTCCGGTGGAATAGTCGATTGACATCGTATGCTTCCATGAGTAATCCCCGCCTCACGGCGTAGTCGCTTCGCGAACCGTGTAATATAGCAACACGACAGCGACGCGCCAACCGATCGTTTCCGACGGTCGTTGGCTTCGCTCACCTTGGCTCTGAGATCAAGTTCCCTAGTCACCGACCTAGAACGCCGACCTCATGCCCCAACGTATAGTAACTCGCCGACAGTTCACCGCGGCATCGCTGGCCGTCGGCGCCGGCACCTTGGCCGGGCACGTTGCAGCGTGCGGCGTGGCCCATGACTCGGCGGCACGCCAGACCCGCTATATCGACATCCATGTGCACCTGACACAGGCCTGGTTCGGAAAAAAACGAGGCCCGGTGACCGCCCAGCATATGGTCCGCTGGATGGACGCGCATGATATTGCCCAGGCCGTGGTCCTGCCGATCGTATCGCCCGAAGGATTCTGGTACCCGATCACCACGGAGTACGTGTTGCAGGAGACACGCCCGTTTCGTGATCGGCTGATTCCCTTCTGCGCGATCGATCCGCGGCGGCTAGTCACGCATCTATCGACCAAACAACAGTCGGTGGATATGCTGAAGCGTTTCCGTGAGGCGGGAGCCCGCGGGTTTGGCGAACACAAAGCCATGCTGCCGATCGATGACCCGCTGAACATGAGGCTCTACGAGGCGTGTAGCGAAACCGGCCTCCCGGTGCTTTTTCATTTGGATAATCAAGCGAACATGGACCGGCCAGGGTTGCCCGGGCTGGCGAAGGTGCTGGAGGCTTTCCCCGACTTGATCATGATCGGGCACGGCAAGGGCTGGTGGGCCTCAATTGCCGGCGGCCTGCAGCAGGCCGATTTACATGTGGGCTATCCCCAAGGCCCGGTGGCACCCGGCGGAGCGATCGACGCGCTGATGGACCGCTTCGGGCACCTGTATGGCGACCTGTCGTCCAGCGGAGCCCATGCAATGCTGCGGGACCGCGAGTTCGGCCAGGCGTTTCTGGAACGCCGCGCCGACCGCTTGTTGTTCGGCACTGACTACTACGACCTGAAGCAATCCAGCTTTGTCCAATTTCAACTGTTCGACGAGTTTCCGCTGCCCGCGGAAACCCAGCAGAAGATCGCCCGAGACAACGCCCGCCGCATTCTCGGCCTGGGATGAGGGCGTGCCTTTGGCGTGCCCCACAAAGCGCGGTGTTCCGTAGAGAAAGCCGTATCGGATTCGCTTCACATTGAATCATCGTTGCTGTCAGTCCTTGGCGGTATTCTCAGTCCCTTCTAATTCATGGATGGCCGTGATCAACTCGTGTCCTTCTTCAAACAGCGGCGAGTATTCATGATTGCCATCTGCTAACTCATTGGCGATTGCTTCGGCGGTATATAGTCCTCCGCTTGAAACAAAGTAGAACCGCACGCTGCCGTCCTGGGGCAACGGACTCGATTAGGTTGCCACCGCTATGGGCAAGTACTGCTGTGCCTGCTTGATGAATGACTTGGCGACGTTCTGGACTGACTCATAGGCACCCGCTCCAACGGTGCAACCGCCGCTACTCAAGTAAAGACTGGCCGAGCCGTCTGCCACTGCAACCACGGTCGCGATACCCTCGGGATAGCCAATCTCCATAAGCGCGGCGAGGACGGTCGATTCGCTGGTGCCCGTTAGCCCGGCCTCATCCGCGTTGAGTCGAAGGACTTGGTTCCGGAGGTCTGAATAGATTTCGGCAATGTCGTAACCGTAATCACCTGTTTGGTTCGTTTCCTTCTGCATCTGCGTTGTGTCTTCCTAACGTGACTTGCCACGCCTTGACGAACAGGACATTCCATACCGTCGGGCGAAAGCAGACTAAGTTGGTCCTCGCCGTCAAGGATTTACCGCATACATCCTACGCCGATCAACGCGTGGACATTGCACGGGGTGTGCTCGGTCGAGCAGGTTCGTTTGCCCGCAAGATCACAGCCCGCGCGGTCGTGTGTCATCACGCGAGGACGGATGAACTTCGATGGCGATCTGACCGTCGACGGGATGAACGGTCGCCAGGGGAAACTTCGCGCTGGCCGGATCGGACAGAGGCAACTTACCCAGGCCAACGCGGATTTCGCTCTGGTAGCCGACGGGGTCTAGAGAGACGATCTTGCCCGTGGTCACCTTCAGCGTCGTACCGTCACTCCACCGCAGCGAGTTTCCGTTGCGCCTCTGATCCCCCTGGCACCACCAGAGCCAATCCGCATCCGAGTGGCGGCGGACCACCATCCGCCTCGCGGCGCGGTCGATCTCGATACGCATCGACTGTCCGGAGTCCCCTGTGGAAGCGATGGCGGTCGTCTTCTCGTCGTCCTGTGGTGCCGCAATGCTCAGCTCGCCCAACGATTGCTGCCACCCACGACCGCGATGTTCGATGAGCACCGGCCTGCCACCGGCGTGCAGCACCAGGCCACGCTTCGCACTGATTCCTGCCAGTAGGTCGTCCGGCTCCCAGGAACGGCGAATGTAGGCCTCGTTAATTGACGGGAAGTGGTATGACAGCGGTGCTGCCGCGCCCGCCGGGGAAACACTCTCGTCGTACCACAGGTAGGCGTAACCGCCGTGAGCGAACCAGAGAGGAATCTTCGTCGTGGGGGTCAAGTAACGACTCGGCTGCACCAGGCCCAGGGCGTGATCCCATAGGGCCAAGTGCTGGAAGATCGGCCGACGCTGCTCCCGTGCCAGGAAGAGCAGCACGGGGGAGTAATAATCGAGCTGGCCGTAGGAGGGCTCCAGCACCACCGTCTCGTTCACCCGGTTGAAGCCGGGGTGCTTTTCCGCCGCCACCGCCGCCAGAGCCAGGTCCGCATTCAGAAACTTACCATAGTCTTCGAACAGGTCCTCCCCGGTCACACGGCGCAGCGCATCCATGAAGAACAACCGGTACTGCATCGTCGATGCCCAGAAGGTGGACCCTTCGACCTGTGCACCGTCCGCTGCAAGGCCTTTGGGCAGCAGGTGCTCTTTGAACTTGTTGATCGTGTGGTCCAGCCAGCCCCGGGCTTCCGGTACCTCGTCGAGCAGAGCCAGGGCCAGCACGCCGAACGAGCCGTACTCGACAATCGCGTGGTGCGTACGAAAATCGGGCCCCGAGATGTGGGGCGTGCTGAAGTACTCGGTGTAGTACTTCTGACCGATCGCTGTCATCACTTCACGAACCTCGTCTCGCTCGGCCGGCCTGAAGCGGTCGTGAGCCAGGTCGTAGCCAACCGCCGCCCCCTTGAGAAAACGGTTGACGGCATAGGCCGTACCGCCGTTGAGCGGGATGGTGGTTTCGTTTTTCCACACACGGCAGGTCTGCAGCACCCAGTCGCGGGCCCGGTCGCCGTACCGCTTATCGCCGCTGAGCGCATAGGCGAATGCCAGGTGTTCCGTGACCGCCATATCCCGCATCATGGTGTAAAAGCGGTCGTACAGGTTCTCGTAGTTGGGGTCGGGCGTGACCGGCGCGATCCACTCGTGAGTGGGCTCGATTGCCATGCATTCTTCCGCGGACCGCTCGATGTTCTCCCAGATCCGTTTCCGCACTCCTTCCCCGCGGGCGGCACGCAGGGCCGGCAGGTTCTCGGCGGTGAGGTAGAGCCGTGGGTGAGCTGGAGCTTCAGCCGGCGCAGCGTTCGCAGCCGGGCGCCGGATGGCTGTGAAGAGGCAGGCGGTCAACCAGCCAATGGCTCTGCGTGTTATCAGTGGGCGATGGGTCATGAGTTTCCTGCATCAGTCACAAGCCGACTACTCCCTAATCTTGATCCACGATACCTGGGTCACCAGGTTGTCGATCGCGGCCAGCGAAAGCGCGGCATTGGTGGCGTATGCAGGCGTGGAATTGGCCGGAAACGTCGCCAGCGTCGCGTCGCCGACGAGGAACACGTTGAAATCCTTGCGCAAATTCACGTATCCGGCCGGGGTGCTCTTGAAGCACATGTCGGTACAGTACCCGGTCAGCAGCACGTGGCGAATCTTGTGTTTCTGGAGGTAGTCGCGGAGGACTTCGTAGCCGTCGTCATCGTAGATCACGACGTCGTCCGGAGAGGTATCGAGTGTTTTCAGAACGGGGATGGGCAACTGCCAGTAGCCCGCGCCGTTGTAATGGGGTCCCGGATCCAGCCCGCGGAACTGGCGGAAATAGTCGACCACCGGCAGGTCCTTGGAAACGGTTAATTCTTCCGGGAGGGAACCGGCATTGTAATTGAACCCCTTCAGCTTGGCCTCCAGTTCCTCTTGGCCCTCCGCCCGCTGCTTGTCTGTGGGCCGGCCGCGGACGGAACGATACAGCTTTTTTCGGATCTCGTCTTCACCGCCCGGCTCACTGTGCAGAACCAGTCCCATCTTCGGTCGAAGTCGCTGCAACAGAGGATTCAGCACCTGCCGGACGTGTTCGTGGGAAAAGGCGTTCTTGGCCGGAGTGCAAAAGTCGGCTGCGCCGGCCGGTTCGGGCGTACGCCAGCCCTGCCCGTCGTCGATGCCCCACGGGTGGACCACAATCAGCGCGGTGTCGTAGGCCTTCAGTCGATTGGGGATTTCAACAATCCCTCGCGCGTTGTACGACCACCGCCACGCGCGGACATCCAGGTCGGCGTCTTCGTCGACCACCAGCGGCGGGGCCTCGTAGTGCACCAAGTCCTTCACCGGCTGCACGAACTCGGGGTAGTCGGCCAGGAGCGGCTGCGGGTCTTCGATCTTCACGAGCTTGTTGGTGTAGACGTGGTGCTGAGCGTCCGCGTCTGCCTGCTCGGTTTTGATTCCTTGCGCGTCAACAGAGGGTTGACAAGCGATAGTTGCCGCCACGATGAACACCAGAAAAATCGCAACGGCGCAGCCATGTAGTCGAACTTGCATTCCGAGTGCAGCATAGCTCGGTTCAGCGGGCGGCGCAACAACAGGGTGGAGGTTCGTCAGACTGTCGAGCTGGGAACTTCAGCTCGGCACTCGGTGTGACAGGGCTTCGAGCAATCGGCGGACTGGCCGGTCGTCGGAACCATCTATCTTTGGATGTGTGATCGTGCCCAGAGTTTCTCGGACAGGTGTCTTGTTGTAAGGTGAAGCCGCAGAGTTGCTCGGGGGCTTCTGAGACCTGAGACGAGAACTATGAGGAAACCAATGAATCGGTTGTTTGTGATCGCGACCTCAATCGTCGTGTCGTTTGTGTTGACAGGGTGCTCGGCAGCCGTAGTAACTGGAGAGCCGGAGTCCGATGATCATGCTTCGGAAAGCCCGGGGCGCGAGATGAGAACGGAGAACCCAGGCGAACCGGAGGAAGGCAGTAAGGGTGTCGAGTCTTTGGATCGGCCAGAGGACGATGAGGAAGGGGAGCATACTGTGGAACATGAACGGAGCAAGCACTCTGAAAGAGAGCATGAAGAACGGGAGGAATCCGGAGAGTATATCGGGGCAGGGGACAAATGGAGGGCTACACGGAACGGGTTAGAACTCCACTTGGCATACGCTCCCGAACTTGGGACTTTTTTCGGCACCGTACGAAACACAACCGAACAAAAGCTGTGTGCCGTTCGCGTTGAGATTCACTTGTCCTCGGGTGTCGAACTAGGACCGACGAAGCCCAAAGACCTCGACGCCGGGGCTAAGACGGGCGTCATGTTGGGGGTGACGAGCAAGCAAGTCGATCGGTGGACCGCTCATTCTGAGACCTCGAAATGCCCAGGAGACTGAAACCTGAGTAACTCCGATCAGGGCACACCTCGCTCTTTTTCGACAAAAACAAGGCGCTCGCGGGCTAACTGAACATCCCTTGTCCCGATATCGACGACAAGAGCGGTTGAAGCATTTGTGTTGGGGTCGAACTGCGACCTGCGCGCTTAGCAGGCGCTAGGAGGCCCGCAACTAGACAACCCAGACGGGGGCCCCGGCCGGACTCCGAGAAACTCGCTTCTCGCCAACAATGACCCATCCTGAGCCCTGCACCGGTAGCCCCGGAAGCCGGAAGCAGAACCACCTCAGGCACCCGAGGACGCAGGGGTGTCATAGCTCAACGGATCGGTTGTTCTCGACAGCTAAGCGCCAGCTGCACAAATGAGCATCGTGACGCAGAGCACGATCAGCCTATTATCCAAAAAAGGAACCGGACTTGGAGCTACTGTTCGCGCTGAAGGCCAGGCTCCGACGTTAGGTTAGACTTAGGAACCTCCTTGTGGTCACCTGTTTGTGATCGCCCTCATCGCGGCAACTGCCTGTGACTATTCGCTCCGCTCATTCGAACCTGCTTCGACGCGACACGACTTCGATTTGGGGCCAGCAGACGTTTGAACCGGGTTGTGCTTCCCAAGTGGGGGCGGCACTGACTCAACTGGGGGCGAAATCAGTATTTCTCGTTGTGGACCGGCCGGCTTACGAAATGTCCGGGGCACGATCAGAGCTGGCGTCTCTCTGGGAGGATCGAGACGTTGTCGAGTTCGACGGCTTTGCTAACAATCCACAGATCGAGGACGTTCTCCACGGGGTCGAGCAGTATCGACGGGTGCCGTGTGATGTCATCGTTGCGGTCGGTGGAGGCACGGCGCTTGATATCGCGAAACTGATCCGTTGCCTTACTGGTCTGCGTCACCCGCCCGCCGACATCATCGCTGATAACAGCCTGATTGAGAATTCAGCGTGTCCGATGGTGGCTGTTCCCACAACGGCGGGAACAGGTGCGGAAGCAACGCACTTCGCAGTGCTTTACCGCGGCGGCGTGAAGCATTCGGTTGCGCATCCTTCGATCCTGCCGGAGGTGGCAGTGGTCGACTGGCGGCTGACTCGGTCCCTGCCCCCAAGGATCACGGCAGAGACAGGACTGGACGCATTGAGCCAGGCAATCGAGTCGCTCTGGTGTATTCATTCAACGGAAGAATCCATGTCATATTCGGTAGCGGCGCTCGAGCTGGCCTTGGACAATCTTGAAACTGCCGTCCATGCACCGATAGACGCCGCGCGGGCAGGCATGTCTCGCGCCGCACATCTTACGGGCAAGGCAATTAACATTACGAAAACGACTGCTCCTCATGCGATCTCGTACAAGATCTCTTACGATTTCGGTGTCGCGCACGGCCACGCCGTTGCCTTGACGCTGGGGCCGATCTTAGCCTTTAATGCCGGCGTGACGGAGTCGGATGTCACGGACCCGCGTGGCGTGGAGCATGTTCGGAGAGTGATCGATCTTATTCTCTTGAAGCTGGGATGTAAAGAAGCGACATCCGGTCGGGCAAGAATTGCCGAATTGATGGAGTCGATTGGATGTCAAACGCGATTGAACGAGCTGGGTATCGAAGGACATCTGACGCGGAAGAGCATCGCGGAGAGTGTAAACGTGGATCGGCTCCGAAACAATCCGCGGAAAATCACCATCCTACAACTGATGCAGTTGCTCGAATCGATTCAGTAGTGTTGATTGAGTAATGTTGGTGAGAGGGTTGTTATGAGTTTGCATAGCGATTTCGTTTATCTCCGCGAATACCGCGGGCGCATCAAGGCGCTGGTCTTGGATTGGAGCGGTACGACGGCCGATGCCTACGTCATCGCTCCCGCCATCGTTTTCTCACAAGTTTTTCAGACGCAAGGCGTAGAGATCACGATGAAGGAGGCCCGCGGTCCCATGGGGCTCCGCAAGGATTTACACATCAAGGCGTTGACCGAAGACCCTCAGATTCGGGAGCGCTGGAAGGCTGTGCACGGCAGGCTTCCGGATCAAAACGATGTCGACCGAATGTTTGAGGAATTCGTCCCCGCGCAGCTTGCTTGTTTGCCCGATCACACGGGGCTCCTCCCGGGTGTGGCCGTCGTCGTCTCTCGGTTGCGGCAGCAAGGCATCAAGGTGGGTTGTTCGACAGGTTTCGTGAGGCCGATGGTCGATGTCCTCGAAAAGGCCGCGAAGGAACAGGGTATGGAGCTGGATGCGTCGGTAGCCGGCGACGAAGTGGCGCAAGGCGCGCGGCCGCGTCCGTTTATGGTCTACCGCAACCTCGACTTGATGGACGCCTGGCCCATTAAAGCCGTCATCAAAGTTGACGACACTGTCAGCGGAGTTGGCGAGGGATTGAACGCCGGTTGCTGGACGGTTGGGGTCTCGCGATACAGCAACTATATGAACATCAATAGCTATCAGGAAGCGGACGAAATGCCGACCGCGGAACTCGACCGACGGCATGAGGAGACGCGCGAAATCCTGCGCAAGGCGGGAGCGCACTACGTCATCGATTCGCTCGCTGAAATCGAGCCCGTGATCGAAGACGTCAATCAGCGTCTCACACGGGGCGAAAGCCCCTAACCCCCGGTCATGGCTATGGGCGCGGAAAGGTCTTCGTTTCGGACGGCGCAGTGGCGGATTCTGCTCGCTACGATGTTCTGCTACCTGTTTTTCTATACCGGGCGGCAGACGTTTGGGTTCGCGATCCCTGGGATTCAGGAAGAGCTGGGGATCAGCAAAGCCATGCTGGGTTGGGCCGGCACGTGTCTGCTATGGGCCTACGCGCTCGGCCAATCGATCAACGGTAATCTAGGGGACAAATACGGCGGGCGCCGCATGGTGAGTCTGGGCGCCGTTGCGTCGTGCCTGTTGAATTGGGCGGTCAGTTTTGGAAGCAGCGTAGGGACGTTGCTGGTCCCATGGACCTTCAATGGCTATTTCCAAGCGATGGGTTGGGCTCCCGGCAGCCGGGTTCTCTCGAATTGGTGGAGTCAACCGGAAAGGGGCAGGGTATACGGTCTCTACGTTTTCGCGGCCGGGATGTCGTCGGTGCTGTCGTACATCACGTCGTTGCTCGTGATTGATACCTTTCAACTGGATTGGCGCTGGATCTTTCGGCTTCCGGTGCTGCTCCTGTTGGTTGGGGGATGTGTCTATTACGTCATCGTACGCGACCATCCCAAGGATCTTGGCTGGGATCCACCCGGCGATGACGATGCCCCATTGGACACCTCCGATGCAAGCACACCGTCGGTTGACACGTCGTTGCATGAAGACTCGCGGGACCGCTACATGCAGGTCCTCAGCAATCCCCGATTCATGATCGCAAGTATTGCCATTGGTTTTCAGAACCTTGCCCGTTACGGATTGCTCTTCTGGGTCCCCGTGCACTTTCTGGGCGCGGACTGGAAGAACTCCGCTGACAAATGGATCAGTCTTGCTCTCCCGATAGGCATGGCGTTGGGGGCATTGAGCAGCGGCTGGCTGTCCGATCGGGTCTTTCACGGACGGCGGTGGCCGCTGATTTCTCTCTTCATGTTCTTGGCAGGCGGTACGGCGTTTTGGATGTACTTCATTCCGCGGTCCGACCATGGGTTAGGCATTTTTGTGCTCTTCCTGTGTGGGTTTTTTGCCTATGGGCCGCAGTCCGCCTTTTGGGCCTTGTGCCCGGATTTATTGGGACCGAAGAGAGCCGGGACGGGTACGGGCATCATGAATTTCTTCGCTTACTTGTTCGCGGGGGTGGGCGAGCCCGTGATTGGCAGGTTAATCGACAGCAATCAAATCACCAACCTAAACGGCGAATTAGTTGACAACACGGGAATTGCGTTTCTCGTCGTGACGGTGGCCTGCCTGGCTAGTGGAGCCACAGGCTTGCTGATACGCAGATGACGCGTCGCGGATCAGCGCAAGCAGCCCTCCCTAAAGAACCGATCACCCACGGCGACCGCTGGGGCCCCAATTCGTCAGCGGGGCCTACCCTGGGGGTGTTCCGATTGGTTGTTCCAAGTAATCTCCACGATACGCTTGAGGCTCCAAACTCGAAATTGGTGCTACCCGCCCCGGCTCCGACCTTCAGCATGGCGAGCACGCTCTGCATGGCGACCTGAAGCAGGAATCGAATTTGGCTGCACTTCGCCTGTTGCCCAGGGGAGCGCAGTACGGCCTCCCTTTCCTATCTGGTCAACCTCGGTCCTTTCAGCTTCTGGAATAATCACGATTCTTGCGCAGGTCGAGAACATTCGCCACGTCCAGACTTGAATCTCTTCGCCGCTGGCTGAGCGAGCACGCCCGACAGTGTCGTGACGGATACTGAGAAACTCATTTCTCACCAGTAATCGCTCGTCCCACGAGCCGCTATCAGGGGTTGAACCGGGCAGAAACCGGGTTGTCCCAGGCACCTGGGCACGAAAGAATGTCATAGTTAATGACATCGGGTTGTTATCGCCACGTTTCGGTGAATAGGTAGAATCGGATTCGCAACCTCCTCTCATGCGGCGACGCGATTGGCTCAAGTCGATGCATCTGGGCGCAGCGGCAACGATGCCGGCTCTGGTGCCTTCGTCGGCAAGTGCCGGATCCTCCACGCTACCGGGTGTTACCTCACGGACGGGCATCCAAGGCGTGTGTGCCTGGCCCAATCTCCTGCTCCTAAACGACGGCTCGCTCGTCGTGCTGGTCTTCAACCAGCCCTGCCACGGGCTCTGGGAGGGTGACCTCGACTGCTGGGCCAGCGAAGACGAAGGCAGGACGTGGCGCTTCCGCGGACGTGCCGCTGGACATGAGCCCACCACCAATCGCATGAACCGCTCGGCGGGCATCGCAAACAATGGCGACCTCGTTGTGCTCTGCAGCGGTTGGGCCGATCGCAGTCCTAAGGGTCAACTGAGCGGGCCGAAACGGAGGATGTTGCGTGCCTGGGTGTCTCGTTCTTTGGACGGCGGTCGCAACTGGTCCATCAGCAAGGAGTTCCCGACTCCTCCAGAGACGCCCGCCGGGAAGAACAACGAGTTCATCCCTTTTGGCAGCATCCGCGCCGCGAACGACGGATCGCTGTGCTCCAGCGTCTACCTGGCGAGAGGCAACCTCAGAGAGTGCTACCTGCTGCGCAGCCGCGACGACGGATACACCTGGGGAGACCGTGTCCCCTTGAACCTCGCCGGCAACGAGACCGACATCCTTCCCCTCGGCGGCGGCCATTGGCTCGCCGCATCGCGCGAGTTTCAGGAGAAGCGCGACGTTCGCGTCGAGCTACTCGTGTCCGATGACGACGCATACACCTGGAAGCGCCGGATGCCACTGAGCCTCCCCATGCAGATTCCCGGTAATCTGACGCGGCTCGCCGATGGCCGCATCCTGCTCGGCTACGGCAACCGATGCTGGAACAACTTCGGTGTGGATGTGCGGCTGAGCGACGACCGAGGGCAGACCTGGAGCCCACCGATCCGCATCGCCGACTGTCCCAGACCCGACTGCGGCTATCCGAGCAGCGTGCAGCTTTCCGATGGTCGTGTGGTGACGGCGTACTACACCCAAATCTCAGACGACTTTCACTACGAAATGAGGACGGCTGTCTGGGATCCTCGCCGGTTCGGCGCCGACGGCCGTCCCGCTTAATCCTGCTCAGCCGTCTCGTGAAGACCCAGAAAAACTGCTTCCTCAACGGATCGGTTGTTCGCGACAGCAATCGCGCGGCGGTAGAATTGGACCGAATGGTCAGCCAGGTCATCTCTCAAAACCAGATCACCAAGAGCCAGAGCTATGGGCTGCGAGGCGTGATGCGAAGTCTGTCTTGTTTCATTGCAGGGTTCACGTTTGTCACTGCAATGGGCCTCGCGGAGCCGCCTGAGGGCTGGCCGCAGTTTCGGGGACAGTCGTCCTCGGGCCTTGCGGTGAACCAGAGCCCTCCAACCGAATTCGGACTAGCGGACAACGCCTGCCGGCTCAACCGGTCGATGCAACACAAGCGCTAAAACGTTCCGCAGGTGTTTCAAACTCTAGCGTCTGACGAGGCCGGCCGTTGAGCTGGCGAGCAACCGCGTCAAGATGCTGTTGTGAGTGTAGGGACAAATCAGTCTTCTTCGGGAAGTACTGCCTGAGCAACCCATTGGTGTTTTCGTTAGAACCACGCTGCCAAGGACTCTTCGGATCGCAGAAGTAGACGGCAATGTCGGTCGCTAGCGTAAACCGTTTGTGATCGGCCATCTCCAGACCACGGTCCCATGTCAACGTTCTCGGTGCCCTTACCCGTGACCTTGGCCAGCATCACGTACCGCGAGTGCCGTTCCACCAGCGTGACGATGTGGCTGTTATTGGAGCCGGCCAACAGAGCCCCTTCCCAGTGGCCGGGTACTGCTCGGTCTTCCACCGCAGCCGGTCGCTCGCGGATCGAGATCAAGTCTTGGATCTGCCCGCCGCCACGGCCTTTGCGCGTCTCATGCCGCGAGCGACGGATCGTGCGTTTTGTGCGCAGGTAGCGCGTCAGTTCCTTCTTGAAAGCCCCGCGCGCCTGGATGAACAGACTCCGATAGATCGTCTCGTGTGATACCCGGTAGAACTCATCTCCAGGATAGGCCCGCTTCAGCCAGCCCGCGATCTGTTGGGGCGCCCAGGCCTCCCGCAGCTTCTCTTCCACCAGCTGGCGCAGTCGGGGACGGGCACACCAGACGACAGCGTTTCCGTCGCCGTGCCCTCTTCCAGGCCCGCTTGTCGGCCTCCGAGGCTCGATAGCGGATCCTCCCACCGTGGCGCCGAACCTCACGGCTTAGCGTCGAAGGCGAGCGACTCAGCACCCGGGCAATCGATCGCAATGACTGCCCCGAGGCGAGCCCCCGAGAGATCTCCTCCCGCTCAGCCAGACTGAGCACGCGAGCCGAACGGCTTCTGGTTTGCGGCCGGATGCCGCCGTGACGTGCCAGCAGCATGTACACATTCGTCCCTCGATTCATCGCCCGGGCGATCTTATCCGACGGCTCTCCTCGTCCCCAGCGATCAAATACCTCGGCCAGATCCGCTCCCGTGTAGGCTCGCCTCTTCCTCTTCTGTTTCCTTTGCATCCACTTCTCCTCTCGGTGAAGTGTTGCGTCGACCCATTGAGACCACCCCGTTTCTCACCAACAATGGCTCATCCGAGACACCTGGGCCGGCGGCCTCAGCAGCCGGAAGCAGAGTCGTCTGAGGCACGTGGAGACGAAGAAACGTCATAGTTCAATGGATCGGTTGTTCGCGACAGTAACCGGACAGAGCACAGTGAAAGCTCTGGCCTAGAGGGTCTGGAGCCGAGCCGGACGGGATTTGCGGCGAAATGCTGTTTGATCGGCATGACGGAAATAGTAGAATTGATCCTGGGCTTGATTCAAGATGGTCCTCGATTTCGCGCTCATGTCGCTCTTGCTGGTCCTGGCCCACGTCCTGCGGTCGTGGTCGGCTTTCCTGCAGCGAATCTACCTTCCCTCGGCGATGCTGGCTGGCTTCATTGGTCTCGCCGGAAGCAGTCAGAACCTCGGCCTGATCCCATTCCAAGAAACGTCCAGCGGAACCCTCTCGCTCGATGCCTATCCGTCGTTTCTGGTTGCGCTTCTGTTCGGCACGCTTTTCATGGGAGCGAGAGAGGGTTCGGGTGGTCATCTCATTCGCCGCGCGGGCGACACGTTCTTCTACAACGTCGCCAGCGAGATCGGACAGTATGCCGCGGTGCTGCTGCTCGGAATGCTCCTGCTGCGAACGCTCTTCCCGGACCTGGACATGGGCTTCGTCCTCCTGTTGCCTGCTGGCTTTGCGGGAGGGCACGGCACGGCCACTGCCATCGGTCAGGTCCTGCAAGAGGCCGGTTGGGAAGATGCTTTGACGATCGCCTATACCTTCTCCACGGTCGGTCTGCTGAGCGGCGTTGTTGGCGGGATTCTTATCATCAGCGTGGCGACAAAACGGGGCTGGACCCGGCTTGTCAAGTCCCCTCACGAAATACCAGAGAGCATCCGAAAGGGATTCCTGCCGCAAGGCCGGAGAAGACCGATCGGCCAGGAAACGGTAAGCCCGATTGCGATCGACCCCCTTGCTTGGCACATCGCGCTCGTCCTCGCGGCCTTCGGCCTGGCCTACCTGGCGAACGATTTGATCGCATTTGTGCTCCCCGAAAGCTTCGCCCTACCGCTTTTTGCGATCACCATGCTCGCGGGAGCTCTGATCCAAAAGACCTTGGACGCGCTGGGCCTGGGAATTTTTGTAGACCCTCGTGTGATGGAACGGATCGGTTCGACAGCGTCGGACTATCTCGTAGGGTTTGCGATCGCTTCGATCAAGATCACGGTCGTGGTGGAATATGCACTCCCACTCGCCGTGATGTGCCTTTTTGGTCTTGTCTACTCTGTTGCCTTCTTCTGGTTCGTCGGTAGAAAGATCTTCCGGAATTTCTGGCTGGAGCGGAGTCTATTCACCTACGGTTGGAACACCGGCGTGATCGCCGTGGGAATCTCCCTGCTGCGCATCGTAGACCCGAAGTTCCGATCGAAGACGTTGGAGGATTTCGGCATCGCCTATCTGGGAATGTCTCTTGTCTCGATCGGTGTAATCGTCGTCGTCCCGCAACTGATCATCCGAGGCTACATCGCAGGTACGGCGGTGTCGCTGGCGATCGCTTGTTGCGCGTGTCTGCTGTTGTCGAAATACCTGATCGGCTGGTTTGTTCAGCCGCCCGACCAGCTCCGCGAAGGTGAAGCCGAAGTGGTCAGTGCGGATGAGGGTGACTCCGAGTAGTGTGCGTCCACTCGGGCGCCTGGGTCCGGTGGACGTCGTCTCAGGCGTCGCTCAAATTGCATTCCCACTCTCTTCGCTTGCTCCGGTCGTGAGGTACTATGCTGTGCACGGGCTAGCCCCAAAGAAGAATGACGGTGAAGAACACGACGAAGCGATTCCTCTGTCCTACGGGGCACCTCGGCTACACTCCATTCAAGATCGACAGCTTCCGGCGAGGAGTGGAGATGAATCCGGATTTCATAGTGGCGGATTCGGGAAGCGATGATATTGGCCCGGTGCTGTTGGGTAGCGACACCTCGTGCAGTCCGCTTGACGGCCAAAAGCAGGATCTTGAGCAGATGCTTCTGGCCTCACGCCGCCTGGGCGTACCCATGATCATCGGGTCGGCTGGGGATACCGGTGCCAACAGCCGCGTGGATCTCTACGTTGGGATCATCAAAGACCTGGCGGCGAAGCACAATCTCTCCGGTTTCAAGCTCGGCTACTTCTACTCTGAGGTCGAGAAGGACCTACTACGCGAAAAGCTGCACCAAGGCGAAGTGATTGAAGGTCTCCACGGTCGATCCGAACTGACTTCGCCGGATGTGGAGGCGACCGACCGCGTTGTGGCCCTTGCGGGAGTACACCCTTACATCAAGCTTTTGGACCTAGGAGCTGACGTGATCATCGGCGGGAGGGGTAGCGATAACGCGATCTTTGCCGCTCCCGCTATCCGGAAGGGGTTCCCCGAAAGCCTCTCCTATTACCTGGGCAAAGTCCTCGAGTGTGCCTCCTTCTGTGCTGAACCCTATGGAGGGAAGGAGAGTGTTATTGGGGAAATCTCGATGCAAGATGTGAAAGTGACCGCGATGCATCCTGAGCAGCGCTGCACCGTGGCCTCGGTTGCCGGGCACGCCATGTATGAGCGTGCCAACCCCTACTACGAGCATGTGGCCGGTGGGGTGCTGGAAATGAGTCAGTGCCGCTATGAGCAGTACGGCGAAAAGACGACTCGTATCACGGGGCCCGAATTCAGACCGGCCACTGAGTTTCGAGTGAAACTCGAAGGGTCCGGCTACGTCGGTGAGCGCTACGTCGGGATCGTCGGCATCCGTGACCCAGATACGATTGCTAATGTGGACAAGATGATCGAGTGGTGCAGGGACCACGTGCGCGAAAAGTTCGGCGATGAAGGCTACCAGCTCTTCTTCCACGTCTACGGCAGGGATGCTGTGATGGGCAATCTCGAGCCGTGCAAAACGGCATCCCACGAGGTCTGTCTAGTAATTCAGGGCATTGCTCCCACCAAGGCGATGGCCGAAGAGGTCTGCGGAATCGCCACCCGCCAGACCTTTTACGCCCGGATACCGGAGTCCAAGGGGACGGCGGGCATGGTGGCGGTCCTCGGATTGAATGAAGTGCTTCCGGGCAAGCCGGCTTATCGCTGGACCATCAGTCACACCATGCGCGTAGACGATCCCCTGGAGCTTTTCCCGGTGCACGTGACCGAGGCCGGTCAATAAGGAAGCCGCCATGCCAAGTAGGAAACTGTCGGATTTGGCAAAGACCATCCGCAGCAAGAACGCCGGAGTCGACAAGATCACGTTCGACGTCATTTTCACTGACAAAGAGACTTACGATCTGGTGAGAGGCTGCCAGGTCCTCACGCGCGAGTCGGTGGCTCGGCTCTATGGCATTCCGCAAGAACGCATTTCCGACTTTGTCGAGTTCGATCCCGCATTTGCCATCAAGTTCACCATCTACCGTGAGCGGTCTACCGGCGGTCCAGGGGACCCGGACATGTTCGGCGCGCAGCAGTATGCACCCTTGTTGGATGTGGAAGTGCCCATGGACGTTAACGCGGGGTGAACCAGATGAATAGGAGACCTCGTCTGCCGCTCTACGGTCCGGTGGTGACCGCTATCGGCGTTGTCCTTCTACACGCGACCCTGACGGCACAGAATCCAACCTGGCGTCCCGTCATCTTGGGAAAGAAACACATGGTTGCCGCTGGCCACTATGCCACGGCCAGAGCGGGATACCGGATGTTGGAACAAGGCGGGAATGCCCTCGACGCGGGCGTTGCGGCGACGTTCGCCAGTACCGTTGTCGAGCCGCACCGTGCAGGTATCGGAGGCCACCTGCTGATCATGTATTACGAGGCCAAGACCGGCAAAGTCACCTGCATCGACGGCTCGGGTTGGTCGGGTCGGCGAGCGAACGCGGAACGCTTTCGTGATACAGGTTTACCCGCCGACGGCGCGCTTGCCGTCTTGGTTCCCGGCGCGGTCGAGGCACTCCTCCGTGCCTGGGAGATGTTTGGCAAGGTTCCTCGCGAGAAGCTGCTCGACCCGTCGGTCGAAATGGCGGAAGACGGCTTCGTTGTCAGCCAGCACCTTCATGATGGGCTTCGTCGCGACCAAGAGACCCTTAAGCGGTTCCCGGCCACGGAAAGGGTCTGGTTCCCCGAGGGAAGACCGGTTCGCACCAGTGACATTGTGGTCCAGAAAGAGCTGGCCCACACGTTCCGGCTCATCGCGCAAGGCGGGCGCGACGCCTTCTACCGCGGGCCGATCGCCCGTCGAATTGTCGAATTCCTAAGAGAGGGCGGCGGCATCCTCGAGGAAAGTGACTTCGCTGAGTACAAGGCCACTGTCTCTGAGCCGCTCTTTGTGAACTACCGTGGTTATCAAATCACCGACGGCCACCGGGAGTCCTTTCGGCACGTCGTGCTGGAGTCGCTCAAAATCCTCGAGTACTACGATCTCCGCGCCATGGGACACAACTCCGCTGAGTACATTCACCATCTCAGCGAGGCCATGAAGCTCTCCTTTGCGGATCGGGATGCGGTCGTCGGGGACGCGCGCTTTCCGGCGGCCATGGAGCGGATCGTGCAGGATGAGTTCGTCCGCGGACGCCGTCAGCTCATTCGCAAGGACCTTGCAATGGACGTCCCGCCACCGGGAGACTTCGGTCTGGGTAGCGCCTCCATTTCTGAACCGTCGGTGACCCGGCCGGCGTACGCCGCAACGCGCGAGGGGGGGCGTGTCCGGCGGGAAGATCAAGAGCATTCCCAGCAGCTCGCGGACGGAAACACCACATACGTGGCCGCCATCGACAAACACGGTAATATGGCCTCGATCATATCTTCGGTATCGTCGAACTTCGGAAGCAAGATGTACGTGGATGGTAACGGCGGCGGTTTTTTCCTGAACAATTGGCTCAGGCTCTTTCGGACCGACCCTTCCCACCCCAATGTAGTCACGCCTCGCAAAGTGCCTCGCACCGGCTGGAATGCAATGCTGGTTCTCAAAGACGGGAAGCCTTTCATGTCGTTCGGCACGCCCGGTGGCGACACGATTCCACAGTTCTCGCTGCAGTTCTTTTTGAACTTCGTCGACTTCGGGATGAACGTACAGGAGGCGCTGGAGCAACCCGGCATCACCACCACGGTCTTTCGCGGCCAATACTACCCCAACGCTGTCGGCAAGCACCTGGTCGCCTCGGAACGGATTCCCCAGTCGGTGCGTGACCGACTTGCCGAATGGGGACACAACGTCAGGACACACTCGGCGCTGGGTCTCGGCGACCTTAAGAGCATCTGGCTTGACGCGGAGCGAGGTGTCCTGCAAGGTGGCGCAGCTCCAGGGACCAACAGCTATGTGATGGGCCGATAGGGAGATGGCGGACATGCACCGGACTTCCCCGCGGTTGAATCTGACACTGAGAGCCCCGCGACGTGTAGAACTAAGTCCCCGGAAACCAGTTACATAGCGCTCATTCCACGATCACTATTGGGAAATTCGGATCGCACCAACGATCCGCACCCCAGTCTTCGTAGCCTGCTGCTCATCGGTATCGATCCACTCTGCCACGTCATTTCGTCTGCAAACCGCGTTCTGTAGAACGGCGTGTTATTGCGTCTAGTAAACGCTGAGGAAACGGTCTGTTTTGCGCGGCGTTGAATACATTGTCTCCCGATGCCTGGAGCGTCCCGCAGCGTCCGAAGGTGTCTCCGCCGTGTCCCGGCTTGGCTTCGGTTTGTCGCGAGTTTGTAGGTGGGGCTACCTCAAGACCGAGGCGAGCCGATCAAGAAATAGCAGACCAGCCAGGTCGTTTCTGTGTCACCTAGTTCCTGATGGGCCTAGCTATGATCTTTCATCTTTCGGTAATCTAGCCGATCAAGCTAGCTTGCCTCCCGTAGTACCCGCTCCAGTCGAAGCCGCTCTTCTCGCTCCAAGTCTCTGACGTCCGTGCGTCGCAATGCGTCGCAAAGTGAAATGCACGAAACTAATGTTGCCCCGCCCTTGACACTTTTCACAGCCCCTCTCCGAGATTACGAGTTTGATACGATAATCCGGTCGTTGCGAAGGGGGTCGCCGCACGCGTTTCCGGAGTATTGTTGGTTCGGTCGTTCTGGCCGTGGCGCTGGTGTCTGTCGCGTTCGCCAAGGATGGAAAGGTGCGAGTTGAACGCCTGCGGGACGCTCCGATCATCACGCCGAATACTCACCCGAGTATCGGCGGAAACATCCAAGGACCCTCGCTGATTAGGGTGCCGGATTGGGTTGCGAACCGGCTGGGGCGCTATTACCTCTACTTCGCGGATCACAAGGGACAGTACATCCGGTTGGCGTTTGCCGATGATTTGCGGGGACCGTGGCGAGTTCATCCGCCGGGTAGTTTGCAGATTGAGGATTCGCATTTCCCGAGCGAACCGCCGCCGATTCCGCTAGGAGAGCTGGAGAAGCTGCAAGCCCGGCGCGCAGCTTCTGGGCGCTCAAGGAGCAAGCTACCGCATTCGCTGGCTAAAGAGGCGACGGCGCCGCACATCGCGTCGCCCGATGTGCATGTCGACGAAGAGAATCAGCGGATTCTGATGTACTTCCATGGGCTCGATGGTTTCGCTACGCAGCTAACCCGGCTGGCTTTGTCCTCGGACGGCATTCACTTCAAAGCGCTGCCCGAGAAGTTGGGCCAGTCTTATCTGCGGGCGTTCCAGCACGGCGGGATGACGTATGGGATTGCGATGCCGGGACAGGTGTATCGTTCGGCGGACGGCGTTTCGGGATTCGAGGAAGGACCGAGGTTGTTCAATCCCGACATGCGACATTGCGCTTTGCTTAAACTAGGCGACCGGCTCTATGTGTTCTGGACGCAGGTCGGGCACGTGCCGGAACGGATCCTACTGAGCACGATCGATCTCTCGATGCCCTGGATGGAGTGGAAGGAGACGGAGCCTATGGAGGTGCTGCGCCCTGAGCACGACTGGGAGGGCGCGGACGAACCGCTGGAGCCGTCCATCCGTAGCGTGGCCTACGGACCGGTGAATCAACTGCGCGACCCGGCGATCTTCGAAGAAGACGGACAGGTGTTTCTGCTCTACGCCGTGGCGGGCGAGGCGGGTATCGCGATCGCCGAAGTGTTTCTCGGCGACTGAGGCATAGGTGTCCGCTCTCTAGGTTGCCAGCGGCGGCCCGTTGGGGACACGGATCCTTTGATGTCGCTCCGGATAGTTGTGCTTTTGCGCCGTGAACTTGGCGCTCAGGTACTCGCCCAGGTGAATTGGGCCCGTGAGGTTACTGCCGGACACCGTCCCGGTGAACATGAAAGGAACCGAATCACCCACATTCCGGCCAGGCGTATTACTACGAAGCGTGACCGTATCCCCGTCGATCATCCCGAAGATCTCGCGGGTCTCGAAATCCGTGCGGTGGGTGCCGTGAATCCAGTTCCCGTCCTGCTCGAGATAGAAGGAATGCTGGCTTCTACTCGTGAAGAACTCAATGTTGACGTCCCAATGGCCGCTCACGTCAGCGCGCGGTTTGCTCATATCCGGCTGGGGACTGCGCTTCTGTGAGAGAACGTCGTGAAGCCGCTCGGCGGCGACCTCGGCGTCGCCGGGCTGCATCATCCAGGCAGTGATGATGAGGGAAGTTTCGTTATCGGATCCACCGCGCCGGCGTCCACCGCCGCTACCGAGTGCGATGCGGGGCTTGTTGCGCGCTAGTTCCTCGGCGATGTCCGCTCCCGTGGCATGCAGTTTGGCGGGGTCCCAACTGATGACGAGCCGCGGACTTTTGTTATCGAGACCGGTCGGCTCCTCGACTTTCGTCTTGATGCCGCTCACCGTGGATACGCGCTTGTTGATCGTGTCGAGATACGACAGCCACGTCTTCCATTCGGCATCGTGATCGCGCTTGATCCAGGCCTCGACAGCGGCAAGCATGCCGAGTGTTTCTTCGCGCCCGACTTTGTTGTCGCGGCCGGGGCCGTGATGCGGCGAGCTGGCTTGCCAGGCTGACATCAACAGATCTTTCTGGCCCAGCAGTAGACCGGCGCACTGCGGTCCGCAGATGGCCTTGCCACCGCTGTAGGCTACGATCGTGGCGCCGCGCTCCAGGTGCACGCACGGAATGGTGAGGATCTCGGCGGCGGCGTCGACAAGAACGGGGATGTTCTTAGGCTTCGCGATGCGGGCGACGGTCTGGAGGTTGAGCGGCCGGGTCGAGCCCTCGCGGTCGGCCATCATGTAGATCATCGCCGTGCGCGGACCTATGGCGTTCTCCATCTCCTGCGGCGAATCGACCATGACCAGTTTGACGCCGATGTTGCGAATACCATGGTCATAGGCGGTGCGCGATGTGCGGGGGATGATGACCTCGGTCTTGTCCATGCCCGTGAGGTCGGGGATGCGGACTAGCTTTTCAGGGTTGCCGCCAGTGACGCACGCGGCGGCGACGTGCTTGAGCCCGGCGGCGCAGCCTGAGGAAACCATGCCCCATTCCGCGCCGGTGATCTCGTGGAGCCGCTGTCCGACGGCGAAGGCGACCTCGTCGAGCTGCGCAAAGTATCTCGTGGCGTGGTCCATCGCGGCGCGCACTTCAGGAAGTTCGGAGGATCCGCCGATGATGGTGAACGTGCCGCGGCAATTGATGACAGGCTCGACGCCGATGGACTGATAGATCTCGGTTCCTGGAGTGAGCGGGCCCGGTGCGGCCTTGGCGGCCGCGGCTCCGAAAAGCAAGGGTAGGGCGAGCGCGTTGCCCACCTGTAAGAGTTCGCGCCGTGTGGCGGCGAAGGATGTTTCTTTGGTGTCGTCTTCCGGTTGTTTGTCGGACATGGTTCCCCCGTTTGTGCGCGGACGGATGCGTCGATCCTTGTGCGGACTCTTTCTAGCATATTGGGGCGTGCGGCGGCGAGTATTCTGCGCAAAATCCCCCTTGTTGTTGTTGGGATTTGACGGGCTCTAGAGAGGGCTACCTCGTGCCGCGGATGAACTTCTGGATGCTGGGGCAATCACGGGGGATGAGACCTTTGCGTCCGCCGGCTGACCAGGTGACTTCACCTACGTAGACGTCGCCGAAGCGGTCCACCCAAATGTCGTGGGGCGCGTAGAAGTCGCCGGGGGCGCAGGGGTTCTCGCTGCCACCCCAACGGTCGAGCACTTTGCCCTCGCGGTCGAGGATACAGACGTAAGCTCCGCCGGGATCTACGGGTTCGACACCGGCGAACAGGCCGACGCGCCAGCCGATCTCGGCGACGTAGATGCGGTCGTCGGGGTCGATGAATACCTGAGCCGGTCGGCTGACTTGGGTCCATTCAGTGATGAAGCGCCCGTCGGGCTCGAAGAGTTGCAGGCGGTCATTCTCACGGTCGGCAACATAGACGACACCCTGGCTGTCGATCGCGATGCCGTGGGGTAGATTGAACTCGGCGGGGCCGTTGCCGGGCTCGCCCCAGGAGAAGAGCAGGTCGCCTGTGGCCGAGAACTTGTGGACGCGGGCGTTACCGTAGCCGTCGGTGACATACATCTCACCGTCGGGCGTAAGAGCGATGTTGGTCGGTTGATTGAATGGACCGGCGCCGTGTTTGATGGTGCGGTAGTCCATGTTCTCGACGCCGGTGTCGGACGGATTGCCGCTCTCGCCGAGGGTCCCGAGCCGCTTTCCGTCGGTGGTGTACTTGTGGACGGTGTGGTCGAGGTCGTCGGTGAGATAGACGGTGTCGTCGGGTCCGATGTGGATTCCGTGGGCGCGGTTGAACTCACCTTCGCCCCACGATGTGACGAACGTTCCATCACGTTCGAAGACGATGACCGGGTGCTCGCCGCGGTTGAAGACGTAGACGCGGTCTTTCGAGTCGCTGGCGACGCCGGCGGTTTCGACGAGGTCCCAGCCGTCAGGGATGGCGGGCCAGTTGGGATTGACTTGGTAGTCAGCGGAAAGCAATGCTCCCTTTGGTTTCATTGGGTCCTTTATCGCGTGGACACG
>Ga0315336_1002886_pt1 | contig 24657 bp, 23 predicted proteins | sample ASW5metaG_FD_204512 | JGI IMG/M metagenome (GOLD analysis project Ga0315336, IMG submission 204512) | Ammonia-oxidizing marine archaeal communities from Monterey Bay, California, United States - ASW #5 | ecosystem: Environmental > Aquatic > Marine > Intertidal zone | place: USA: California... | reverse complement strand
AAGAGCGCCTTGCGTACCCCAGCGGGGTCCGTGCCTGTCCACGGGGCCGCCTTCGGCAATGGAAAGGCCGCCGTTGGCGGGGCGGGGGCGAGCGCCGCCAGCTGTCGAATCTCGCGCCGGACCTCCTCCGGATCTTCGAGGGTGCCGCGCAGGCGCTCGAGTACGACCACCTCCAGGTTTTCGCACCGACCGATGGCCTCGGGCAACAGAGCCCAGACCTCCGCGGGGACGGGCCCGTCATGGGTATCTCTGCGAAATCGTCCCTCTGGGAAGTCCGACCACGATCCTCCAGCGATGTGGATCTGGCGGACCAGGTCGAGGGGATATCGCTCCAGCAACGCCACTGGATCCAGTCGGTAGTTTACCGCCGAGCACCACAAATTATGCAGGTCCAAGAGCAATAATCCGTCCACAGGCCGAATCATGGCGTCGAGGAGGTCTGGCTGCCACAGCACGTCGTCGACGGACATCGCCAGCGCCAGGTTTTCCAAGCCGACCGGGATCTCCAGTTCGTCGGACATCCATTGCAGGTGTTCCCGTCCCGCTGCGACCAACGCATTCGAAGCGGGAAGCGGCAGGGGAGCAGCGTGCCAATCCTCAGAGCGACAACAGCCAAAGTGATCGGTCACAAAACGAACGGGCCAGCGGGCGAGGATCTTCTTGGCGCGGGCGAGCCAATCCACGGAAACGAGGTCTCGCGGCGAGGTGAGTGGCGAGGAGTGAACTGCGTGGCCGACCAGGTCGCCTCGCTCCGAAGCCTGCCGCAAGGGCGTGGTGAATCCCGGCCCCAGGTCGCCGCGAAAGGCGTGTTCGACTGTGAGTTGAAGGACCTGGATGGTCCCGTCATCCCAAAGGGGCTCCAGGGCCTCCCGTACGTCGCTCTTTCTCGGCCAGACGGATCCAATCTGCACGGGCTACCCCATGCCGCAGTCCACCATGTCCATCCAGAAGTCGTCCAGTTTTGCGGGCTTGGGCTGAACGACCGGCACGACTTTTTTGCCCACTTCGGCGATGGGGGCAGCGATCGGCAGGCTGAACGCGGGGCTGTCTACGACCGGCGGCGTCTCGACGATCTTTGTGACCTCTGGGACCACCTGGGGCACGACTTCGGAGATGATGACCGCTTGCGTGGGCGGCTGCACGTGGACCTTACCGAGGAGCCGCGGCGCCAACACAATGGCGCCAACCGCCGCAATGCCCAACACGAAAGTGATCGTCCAACGTCGCATGTCGTTCCCCTCGAATCTGCTGACAAACGTCCGGCGTCGCGGTTCCTTACACTGCGCCTGCTAGCTTCGATCGCGAAGTCGCTTCAGTACGTCAGGAGGTAACTCCGGAGCCACTTTCGCGACGATCTGTGCTCGCGCGTCGGGCTGTAGTGCGCCCTGATCACCGCCGTCGGGCTCGGGATCGGGGTCTTTGGGAGGTGCGACCTTCAGACAGGGGCCTACGTCGGGCTCGGGTGGGGGTTCCGGATCGGGTGGAGCGAACTCCAGACACGGGCCGACGTCGGGCTCGGGATCGGGCTTGGGGTCCATTTCCGGGTCGGGAATCACCGATAGGCATGGACCGACCGGCGTCGGATTGCAGCCATCGGAGATGCAACCGGAGAGCCCGAGGGCAACGACCAGCGATGCGGGGAGCTTCTTCACATCGGAATCCTACCTCAGGGAAGGATCGTGGCCGGCCCGAAGTAGCGAGCAGCTTGCGTCGTCGCGCGCGCGCCGATGAGGACGACCATCGACAGCCAGATTCCCAGGAGTCCCGCCTCGAGTTGCCAGGTCGCCACGAGTGCTGCCAGCGTGAACGCGGTGGAGAACACCATGCTGCCCGCCAGGTAGGCGAACCGCTCCGCGCCCATGAACACCCCGTCCCAGACGAAGACCAGGGCGTTCAGTGGCTGCATCAGCGCGACAATCGGAAGAACTGCTGCGAGCTCCACGGCCACCAGCGCGTCGAGGTTGAAGAGCAGGGTCCATACCGGTCCGCCCGCCCACACCAACACAGCGAGTAAGAACCCAAGGGCCAGTCCCCACTGGAGGAGTCGATCGGAGATCTCCCGCGCGACCCTGGGTCTTCCGGCCCCGAGGTGTTCGGCAACCAGAGATTGGCCCGCGAGCGCGAACGCGTCGATCAGCAGCGCGAAGAGGAGCCAGAGCTGCGAGGCGACCTGATGCGCGGCCACGGTCCGCTCGCCCATACGGGTGGCGAGCGCCGTCGTCGCTGTCATGGTGAAGACCAGGGCGAAAGTGCGGATGGACAGGATCGATCCCACGGTCGCCAGGCGGGAGATGTCAGCCAACCTGGGTGCCGCGAGCGGGATTCCGAGGGCCTCACGGCGCGTCCCCAGCAGCAGGATCAGAAACAGGATGGCGCCGGACCACTGGGCGGCGACTGTGGCCCAGGCCGCGCCGGATATGCCAAGCCCGAAGCCGAAGATCAGAATCGGATCCAGGACCAGGTTCACCAGGTTCAAGGCGACGGAGACGTAGAGTGGGGTTCGGGTGTCGCCGTATCCGCGGAAGGCTCCGTGCCCAGCGGTGATCAGCAGGACGGCGGGTGCGGCCCAGAGCCGGATCTGGAGGTAATCGAGGGTCGTCTCCAACAGCGATCCGTGGGCGCCCATGGCTTCGGCGATGGGGACGGCGAACATCCACAAGATGCCGACCGCGACGATTCCCAGGACGCCAGCGAGGGCGAGTGCCGCGACGACGAGCTCACCGGCCTCTCTCCGCCGCTCCTGTCCCACAGCTTTCGCGACCAGCGGTGTTGTGCCGTAGGCGAGGAAGTTGAACACCAGGAACGCCAAGGTAAAGACACCGGCGTTCACGCCCAGCGCTGCCAGGTCTTCGGTTCCGAGCTGACCGACGAAAGCGGTGTCGATCAGCGACACGAGCGGATCCGTGGCCAGGGTGCCCAGGGCGGGGATGGCGAAGGCGAGGATCGCTTTGTCGTGGGGATTTTTGAATGACAGTGCGTCGCTCCACAGGCGCTCGGCTAGCCCGCCGATGACAGCCTGTCCCATGTCGGTTGTCTTGCCACGCGCAAACCTGGTCTATGAGTCGGCACGACCCTTGCGAATCCACGGGCGGGAGGTCCCATGAAACGTGTAATTCTCGCAGTCGTGTCCACGCTCTCGGCGGTTTGTGCGGCGGTAGGGCTCACCACACTCCTCGGGCAGGGCCTGGCTGTTCCCCAGATCCCGATCTTCGGTGCGGTCGTGGAGGCACCAGAGGTTCAGGTCCCGAGCGAAGCCGAGTACGCCTCGCGAATTCTCCCCCGGAACCTGTTCGGGCTGGACATCCTCGGACCGGGAGATCCCCCTCCGCCCGGCCGAACAGCCGGAATCCGACTGCTCGGGACTGTCGTCGCCAACGACGTTGCCTACAGCTCCGCCCTCATCGAGATGGAGGGAGATCGCCCCCGTGGCTTCGGGCTGGGTGACGCGCTCGCCGGCGGGCAGGTCGTCGAGATTCGCCAGAAGGAGGTCGTGTTGTTGCGGGACGGCAAGCGGCACAAGATTGCCATGACCCCGGGCGACACCCGTCCGCCCAAATCGGCCTCGACCGCGAAGAGTAGCGTGGGCAAAGGCGTCGATCGGGAGACGCTCCAGAACCTGAGTTTCGAGGATCTCAGCAGTATGGGTCGGGCCACCCCCCATCGCGGTCCCGATGGGGCCGTGGATGGATGGCGTTTGATGGGCATTCGCCGGGGATCGATCCCCGATGCGATCGGCATCAAGAATGGCGACATCGTGCACTCGGTCAACGGCCAGGATCTGGATATCCACGCCTGGACGTCTCTGCAGGACGAGAGCGAGTTCGAGGTCAGCCTGACCCGCCGCGGCCAGAAGGAGACCGTCCGGTATACCCTGGAGGAGTGAAGACTTTCGCGGACAACGTGGTCGAGTGGTGGGGGGAGGAGGGCCGGCGTTGGCTTCACGACCTCCCCGATCAAATCGAGCGCGTAGCAGCGAAGCACGGTCTCCGCGATATCCGCGCTGTCTCGGCACTTTCCTTCAACTGGGTTGGGTACGCGAAGCGGACCGATGGCGAGCCGGTGGTGCTCAAGATCTGTTTTCCCCGCGACGAAGCGCGCGACGAGATGACCGCACTGCGGGCTTTCGGCGGACGGGGCTCAGTGGACCTGCTCGCGGCCGATCCCGAGGAGCGGTTGATGATTCTCGAGCGGCTGGACCCGGGCACGACGCTGGCCGAGATCGATGATGCGCAGGCCACTGATGTTGCGGCAAAGCTGGCCGTAGAGCTGCATAAGGCAACGCCGGATCCCGAGCTGCGCACCCTGTACGACTGGTGTCGGGCCCTGCGTGTCGGCTGCCGGCTGCCGGGGATCGACAACGCCAAGATGCGTTTGAAGAAGATCGAGTCGACGGTCCAGCGGGAGGTCTTGCTGCACGGCGACCTCCACCAGTACAACATCCTCCGGGCTACGCGGGCCCCGTGGGTCTCCATCGACCCGAAGGGAATCGTCGGGGACCCCGCTTTCGAGGCGGCGATGTTCTTGCACAATGAGCTCGAGGAGGACTTCGTGGGACAGCTCATGCGCCGGGCCGCGGTGTTCGGAGAGGCACTTCAGTGCGGTAGCGGCCGGGTCTTGGAGTGGACCTTCCTCCAGTCCATGCTCTCCGCGTGCTGGGCCGTGGAGAACGGCTCCGAGCCGACCGCTGACCTGGCCCATGCTGCGGCGGTTCAGCGCGCGCTCGATGCCTAGGGGCAGTCCAGAAACTCCGGGCCGAGGTCCCAGGTCTTGACCAGCGTGGAGAGTTTGCCGATGCCACAGACCTCGGCGGCCAGTTCTTCGGCGTCCGCCCAATCGTCCACGTATTCGGTGTGGAACACCGCCTTGCCCGCGTCGGTGAACACCTTCATACGCCCGCATTCATCGTAGGCGGCGCACTCTTCGTTCAGGGCCCAGTCGAACCAGGGCTCGAGCGCCTCCAACTGGTCCAGATCGTTCTTCAGGCCGACGGAAAGACCGCGGTTATGCGCTTCATCCGCGAGGAAGCGATTGAAGTCGAGCTGCTCTGCTGCGGTCAGGGGAAACCCGGAGACGTTGGCGTAGCCGTCGACATTGTCGGGCTCCACACCATCACACCCGCGCTCGACTGCGTAGTCGAGGCGGTCGGTCATCAACGTCCGCACCGTCGGGTGCATCACGTCGAACCACCTCTCGTCATCCCAGTTCTCGAGTGTGGCCCCGAGGGCGTCGTTGGAGACCGCGTCGACATCGTCTCGCCACTCCTCCCACGATCCCGCGGAGAAGTAGCAGATGCGGATCTTGCCTTCGAGCGCATCAAAGGCGTCGTCGCGAGCGCCAAAGAGGTCGACGTCGTACATCTCCACGTCCAGAGAGGTGTCGATCGGCTTGGTCAGCTGCCACTGCCAGGTGGTCTCTGGAGGGGGTTTCCAGACGCCAGTGCTGTCCACCGGGTCTCCGGCTTTGTACTTTTCGCAGATGCCGCGGTCGTAGATTTCTCCCTCCTCACAGCCTTCGCGGAGGGGTTGAGCACAACAGAGAAGGAGCAGCCAGACCATGACGCTGCCATTGTCGTGCATAAGTGGGGGCATGTCCTCCAAGAAATCCTGGACCGATGCCATTGCGCGAATGCGAGATCGCGGGCTGCGTTTCGTGCTCGAGAAGCGCGGCGTCTCCGCGCTCAAAGTCCTGGAGAACGCCGCGCCGGGGAACGCGATCGAGGCCGAGGATGGAAGCTACTCCTTCGAGGAAGCGTGGTTCCGGGCGCGCATGCTGGCGTTGTCGCTCCGCTCTCGAGGACTCGGTGAAGACTGGGTCGGGTGCTGGAATGGGGGTCGAAGCCGCGATTGGTTGGTCGCGATGGCGGGTGTCGGCGCGGCGGGCGGAGTCTGGCACGAGGGGCTGACCGACACTGGCCGCGTGGTGTTCGACGAGGAGTCGATCACCGTCGCTGGCCAGGTTTGCACGATGTCCGAGCTGTTGACGGAGGGCGGGATTCTGGCCGGACTTGGCGGACTCCGTCACCGATGGGACGTCCTGTGGTTCGTCGATGGGAAACCGGTGCACCGGTTTGCGCCCGGCCCGTTTGTAGTGCTCGGATCCGTCCGCCTCGACGACCGTCATCGCGTCGGAGATCTCGCCGGCGATTTCGCGGCGGCGACGCTCGCCTATACCCACGTCCTGCACGGGAGGACTCTCGTGTTCGAGGGGGATGCGGACGCCCCAGCGCTGGGGGTCTGCGGAACGGCGAGGACCGGCATCGCCACGGTCATGGCGGTCGAAGAGGCCACGGACCACCCGCGGAGTGTGGGGCGAGCGCTGCCCGAACACGAGGTCTGGGTCATCGGTCCCCAAGGGGCAATCCTGCCGGTCAACGAGGTGGGCGATGTCTGGGTGGGCCATCCCGATGTCGTAGAGACGGCGGGGGTTCCTGAAGGGTTCGCACCCCTCGGAAGGCGGGGCTCCCTCGATGCAGACGGATTCCTCTACCTAGAGCATCGTGAGGATGACCTTGCCGATGACGGCTGACTCGTCGATCATGCGATGGGCCTCGGCCACGTCTTGCAGGGGCACTCGGGCGGCGATCATCGGCTTGATCTTGCCCTGAGCATGCAGGTCTAAACATGCTTTCCAGTCGTTTCTGCAGTCTGAAGGCGTCGAGCCTCGGGAGGACGTGATGTTGTACATCTTCACCTTGCGGCCATCCATGCAGAGCTTGAGTTTGCTGAAGTACGCCAACCCGGTCGCCAGTGCGCCGACGCCTTTGGAGAGGTCACCGGAGACACCGAACATCACCAGCGTTCCGCGCTCGCGCAGCGTCTTGTAGGACCGGTTGAGGTGGGCGCCGCCAATCCCGTCGAACACCGCGTCGACCCCATCTTCGGTGAGCTCGCCGATGCGCTCGACGAAGTCCTCGCTTCGGTAGTCGATGGGCGTGCAGTTCCGCTCTTCGAGATAGCCGTGTTTGCCCTTGGACGCAGTCCCGTAGAGCTCGATCCCCGCCAGTCCGCCGAGATCGAGCATCGCCGTTCCGACCCCGCCTGCGGCGCCGTGTACCAGGGCTTTCTGACCGGATTCAACGGGCACGAAGCGGTGGATGAGTTGATAGGCCGTGATGTAGTTCAAGCCAAGGGCCACTGCGTTGTCGTCCTCGACGCCATCTGGCACGGCGACCAGTCGAGTCGACTTCACACACACGTGGTCCGCGTAGCCGCCGAAACCCGGTCCGGGCATCATCGTGGCCACCCGATCGCCGATGGCGACGCCCTCGACGCTCGAACCGATGGCATCGATGATGCCCACTACGTCGTAGCCGGGAGTGAACGTCCAGGGAGGGGCGAGCACTCCGCGGCGACGCATGATGTCCCCAAAGGCGACGCCGGCCGTGTGAACACGGATGCGGACCTGATTGTGTCGGGGTTCCGGTATGGGCTCTTCGATCACCTGGAGGACCTCGGGTCCACCCTTTCCGGAGATCGTCACGCGTCTGCTGAGGCTCATGCTTGTTGTCCTGCGAACTTGAAGAACCACCGCTTGCCGGCTTCTTGGCGCCAGCGGCGGGTCGAGAGGTCTACGAGATGTCCAGGAACGCGGCCCCAGCCCACGTCCTGAGGGTGTTCAGGCAGCCCACCACAGTAGTTGAGGAACCCAACCAGGCTGAAGAACTCCTCTGGCATATCCGAATCGAGATCGGCTGGCGTCGGATAGTCGAAGGCCTCGGCTTGATCGATCCACCCTCCCGGTTCGGTGAACTGGGCGAAATAGGCGTTCGGATCCGGAAAGAGCCTGTCGGCCTGCCTGCGGATTCGGCGGTCCTCGTCGGTCTGCGGATCCATCAGCGCCAACATCGACCGGCGCAGGGTGGGAAGGCCGTCGGCGTGGGTCTGCACGATCTGCAGGTCGAAGGCGGGCATGCCCTCGTGCCATGTCAGCTGCAGATGGCGGCAGATGGAGACCAATCTGTTCGACAATCCGGTGCCGGTGTTGAAGTGGTCGACCCCCACCAATCGCAGCAGGAAGGGTTGCCGGACCACGGGGTTTGCGAGCCAAGAGTCCCGGTAGAACCGCTCGGCTGTGACGTCGGGGCTGAGCACGAAGGGGGTCATCGAGCATTGGCCCTGGAGCCGCTGCCAGCGATTCGGGATTTTGGCGAGCATGCCGCGCTCGACGAATGGCTTCAGGCGCTGGTCGAGGTCGGTGCTCGGCTTTTGGTTCCACATCTCGAACTCCAGGGGTGTATAAGGCGACTGACTGTACAACTGAACTCGAAAAGTGTATAATACAGTTGTCCAGGCACCTCAAGTCCCCGGGATTACAATCGATGTCAGTCGTCGCCGAAACACTGGTAGCCGCAGCCCCAAAACGCACGATTGCAGAGGAGATCGAGCGAACGTTGGCATGCTCCATCCTCCGGGGGGATCACGTCCCCGGGTCCCGCTTGCCTTCGGTACGCGCCCTCGCCGCCCAGTTCGAGACCACGGTTCCGACCATCCAGCGCGCCCTGGATCGCCTTGCGGCGACGGGCTTGGTGACCGCCAAACGCGGTAGCGGCATCGAGGTCAACGATCCCGGCCGGCACGGAGACCTCAACCTGTTGCCGCTGTGGTTCGAGGCCTTTTCCCGCGATCCCGACCGCTCCGCCCGCATGCTCGGCGAGCTTCTCGAGCTGCGCCGGGTCCTCACCGCCCACCTGTTCCGCTCGTCCGGAGATCGCATCAGAGAGGCGATCCCCAAGCTCTCTCTCATCGCGATGTTGATCTCCAGTGAATCGTCCATCCGCGAGATCGCGGTGGCGGATGCCGAGATGACTCGGATCGTCGTCGATGCGGTGGACAACTTCGCGCTCCGCTCGGTGTTCGAGACCGTCGCCCGCCTCGCCCTCGAGGCCCCCCATGTCGCCGAGGCCCTGTACACGGACCGCGCGGCCCATCAGCAGGTGATCAACGCGGTCGTCGCCGCCCTGGTGGATCCCGATCCCGCGAGCGCCGCCGACACCGTGCAAGGCGTCATGGCGCGCTGGGATGCGCACGTCGTCGACCAGTTCCGACTGCGGGTCGCTGCGGGGTGAGCGAATCGCCGATCCCGCCCTCGTTCGCCTCCCGCCTGACCCACCGAATCTCGAGCTCCCGAAGCACGGCTGCGCCTACTCCAGCGCCAGTGAGGGCAGTCCCAGTGCGCGTACGGCCCACGGCAGCGCGACGCGGAGCTGGACCTGCTGAATCCACCGAACGCGGGGTGCATGGGGGATGACTGGCAACCCCGCGCGGGATGCGAAGAACCCGGAGACGCGAGCCGGCCAACAGCAATGAGGGTCGACAATCTGCTCCGGAGGAGGGCCTCCCTCGTGATGCAGGGACACGGACCAGAAGGCCTTGTCGACCCCGGCCGGAGCGCGCTGGACCCAGTTCCAGTCGACAATCAGGGTGCGGTCTCCGTCGAAGCAGAGGTTGTCGCTACGGGTGTCGAGGTGGACCATCGACATCGGTCCGTCGGGGAGCTCGGATTCGGCCTCCAGCAACCTTGGAAGCGAGGCTTCCAGCCAGCGCTCATCGACCATGCCCAATCCCAGGAACGCCTCGGGGTCGGCCGCGACCAGGTGCCAGCCCCGGTATTTGTCCATGCCCGCCTCGGGTACAAAGTCGGGAATCGGCTGCGCGTGCACCTGGTCCAGGGCTGCGCAGACCCGATCCACGTGCCCGCTCTTCCAGGGAGGCGGCCAGTGGGCGTCTCCCAGATCCTCCAGGATCAGCGTAGCGAATTCTCCGTCCTCGAAGTCGAGCATCCGCGGGAGCCAGGGTTGATCGGCGAACGCGGTGTAGACGCGATGTTCGATTCGAAGCCACTCAGAAGTGTCGGCGTCGACCCCTCGCTTCACGAAGCCTCGGGTTCCGTCGGCGAACTCGACGCGCCACCGCTCGGCGTTTGTGTACCCGCCGGCGGCGGGCTGTCTTCGCACGATCCGCTTCATTCGGCGGGCGCATCCTGAGCCGGGACGACCTTGTCAAATGAGATGCGCACGCCACACCGTACCTCAGCACGCTAGACTGCGCCTCCGGAGGTTGTCCATGCGCTACACCGTTCTCCTGGCTTTTGCCCTGTTCTTCACCGGCTGTGACGACGTGAAGGGTCCCGGCGGCGCGGGCGATACCGATGTCGCGGTCGAGGATTGCGGCGATGGCATCGACAACGACGATGACGGCATCACCGACTGCTACGACGACGACTGCGCCGCCACCTGCGACGTAGACGGAGACGGTCACATCGACATCAACCTCGGCGGCGACGACTGCGACGACAACAACGGCGCGGTCTTCCCCGGAAATCTCGAGATCTGCGACGGTATCGACAACAACTGCGACGGACTCGCGGACGAGGACGACCCGAACCTCGATCCCTCCGATTCTTCCTGGTATGGCGACGCCGACGGGGACGGCTACGGCAACCCCGATCAGGTCGTGTACCAGTGTGATCCGCCGGCGCCCGAAGCCGTTCAGAACGGCGACGACTGCGACGACACCCAGGCGGGCATCAACCCCGGAGTCCCAGAGGAATGCAACAACCGTGACGACAACTGCGACGGACTGATCGACGACGACGATCCGACGGTGGATCCGACCACAATGCGCTCATTCTGGGTCGACAACGACGCCGATGGCCTGGGCGACCCCCTGATCCAGCTCGACGCCTGTCGTCCTCCGAGCGGGTATGTCGACAACGATCTCGACTGCGACGACAACGACGCCGGTCTCGGCGAAGCTGCGGAGTGGTTCTTCGACAACGACGGCGATGGCCACGGAACCGGCATCGCGCAGGGCCCCCAGTGTGCTTCTCCCGGCGTCGGCTACGTGCCGTACCTGGGCGACGACTGTGACGACAACGACCCGCTCGTTTTCCCGGGCGCCTACGACTACTGCGGCGACTACTTCGACGCGGACTGCGACGGAGACGACTGTGGTTGCGGAACGGGTCTCGCCGATCCCAGCTATCCCGCCGCCGTGCAATTCCAGGACGCCCTGCCGAGCACGACGATGTCCATGACCTGGGATGGCGTCGACTACTGGTCGAGCTCGGGTGGCGGTCCCGGCGGCGACCGGCTGGCCCAATACGACCCCTATGGTGCCTTCCTCAGCTTCTATCAGCCGAATGTCGATTGGCGGTCGGTGTTCACCAAAGAGGACGGCATCGGAAACCTCTACGGTCGCGGCTACAACAGCAACCAGATCCAGGTCATGAGCGGTGGTCTCGGGATCTTCACCAACGACGTGACCCTCCAGGGTGGCACCCTCGACGCGCAGTCGTCGGTCGCGTTCGACACGACGCGTCGCGAGTTCATCACCCTCAACCCCAACGGCGACGTGCAGCGATGGGACGAGGCGGGCGCCTTCGTGGGTGCAGTGACGCTCGTCGGCTTCGGGAACCAGGGAAATGAGGGGACGTATCCATCAGATCGCGGTGTTGCCTGGGCGTGTGACCACTACCTGACCTACTCGGACGAGACCCTTTCCTCCTGGGACAGCGTGACCGGAGCTCGCGTCGCCTCGACGACCCTGGTTGGCGCTGGCACCTCTTTCGACTCGAACTTCAGCATCAGCTACACGAACGAGATGGTCTTCGTGGTCACGACTGCCGGCGGTCAGTGGCAGGGATACGACGTGTTCTGATAATTGCGCCGAGTTCACTCGGTGGGCGCATCCTCAGCCGGGGCCTCGGTCTCTGGCGGCGGGGGCTGGTCCTCTGGAACGACGGCGAGGTCGGACTCCTCGACGACTTCGATCGCCTCGGCTGGAGGCAGGGTCAACCGCCAGTCGGCGACCTTGTGCACCCGGCGGATATCGAGGTGGCCGTAGCGGTCTAGATACCGGTCAGCGGCGTCCTGTTTGACGCCCTCGCGGCTCGTCGTGTTCTCGATCTGCTTCAAAACCCGACCTTCGACGCGGGCCTGCTGTTTCTGGACCCGTTGTGGACCCGCTGAAGCCAATGCCGGAAAGGCCAGGACGAACACGACAAATGAGATGCGCATGCCGCACCCTACCTCAGCACGCTAAACTGCGCCTCCGGAGGTTGTCCGTGCGCTACCTGGCGATATTGTGTTTGGCCCTTTTTCTCGGTGGCTGCGACGATGTCAAAGACGCCGGCCCTGGTGGCCTAGACACCGACACCGACTCCGACCCCGCGCTGGTCGAAGATTGCAGCGACGGCGCCGACAACGACAGCGACGGACTGACCGATTGCGCGGATTCGGACTGCGCCGCGACTTGTGATGCCGACAGCGATGGGGCCATCTCCACCGCGTTCGGCGGCGACGACTGCGACGATGCCAATGCAGCCATCAATCCCTCTGCAGACGAGATCTGTGATGGCGTCGACAACAACTGCGATGGCTTGGTCGACGATGACGATCCGACCGTAGACGCGTCGGATTCGCCCTGGTATGCCGACAGCGATCAAGATGGTTTTGGCAACGACAGTCAGGTGGTTTATCGCTGTGAAGCGCCCGGGGGCTCTGCCGTTCAAGACAACACGGACTGCAACGACAACAATGCCGACATCCATCCACTGGCGATCGAGATCTGCGACGGTCGCGACAATAACTGCGATGGGTTGACCGACGACGAGGACCCAGCGCTGGATCTCGCCACGCGGCGCGTCTTCTGGATCGATGTCGATGGAGACGGCTACGGCGACGCGGCGGTGTCAATCGATGCCTGCATCGCGCCCACTGGCTACGTCGAAGACGACCAGGACTGCGACGACACCGATCCGGCGGTCAACCCCTCGGCGACAGAGGTCTGCAACGCCGTGGACGATGACTGCAACGCCGCGGTCGACGATCTGATCGATCAGGACAGCGACGGCTTCATCGCCTGCGGGCTCACGCCGGACTGCGACGATTTCGACCCCTACTCGTACCCCGGCGCCTACGAACTGTGCGACGGCATCGACAACGACTGTGACACCTTCATCCCGGCCGACGAAGACGATATCGACGGCGACGGTTTGCGGGTCTGTGATGGCGACTGCGACGATCTCGACCCAGGCCTCGGCCTGACGGCGGAGTGGTTTCTCGACCTCGATGGCGACGGGCACGGTGCTGGTGCACCCGAGCCGTCCTCATGCGTTTCCCCAGGACCGAACTACGTTCCTTACCTCGACGACGACTGTGACGACACCGATCCGCTCGTCTATCCGGGCGCCTACGAGATCTGCGGCGACTACTTCGACGCCGACTGCGATGGCGATGATTGCGGGTGCGGCAATGGTCTGGCGGATCCCTCTTATACAGCCGTCGGACAGTTCCAGGACACCCTGCCAAGCACGACGATGTCCATGACCTGGGACGGCGTCGACTACTGGTCGAGCTCGGGTGGCGGTCCCAACGGTGATCGCCTGGCCCAGTACGACCCCACTGGCACCTTCCTCAACTTCTACCAACCGAATGTCGACTGGCGCTCGGTGTTCACCAAAGAGGAGTTTGGCGGAGATTTGTACGGCCGTGGCTACAACAGCAGCCAGATCCAGATCATGAGCGGCGGACCTGGGGTCTTCGTCAACGACGTGACGCTGCAAGGCGGCAGTCTCGACTCTCAGTCGTCGGTCGCCTTCGACACCACTCGACGGGAGTTCATCACGCTGAATCCGAACGGAGATGTACAGCGATGGGACGAGACGGGTGCATTCGTCGGAGCGGTGACGCTCGTGGGCTTTGGAACTCTGGGAAATGAGGGTTCCTACCCATCGAACCGTGGTGTCGCTTGGGCGTGCGACTACTATCTGACCTATTCGGACGAGACCCTGTCCTCGTGGGACAGCGTCACCGGAGCCCGCGTCGCCTCTACGACGCTGATCGGTGCCGGCACGTCTTTCGACTCCAACTTCAGCATCAGCTACACCAACGAGATGGTCTTTGTGGTCACGACTGCTGGCGGTCTGTGGCAGGGATACGACGTGTTCTAATGAAATTTACGGCCCTGTTCCTTGTCTTTGGCCTCGCAGGCTGTACCGGCGGCTTCACGGCCGCGGAGGACCTGCTCGACACCGATGCCGCCGACGATGACGGCACGGATCTGCCCACGAATGCCGGCGGCGCCGAGGACTGCGCCGACGGAATCGACAACAACGGAGACTCCCTCGTCGACTGCGCCGATCCGCAGTGCCTCAGTGTCTGTGACGCCGACGGAGACGGCTCCATCAATCAGGGCATGGGCGGCGACGACTGCGACGACGCCAACGCCGCAGTTCACCCGGGCGCCGTAGAGATCTGCGACGACCTCGACAACGACTGCGACACCCTCATCGACGATGAGGACGACGACCTCGATGTCTCGTCCTCGGCCTGGTACGCCGATTTCGACCTGGACGGCTACGGCAATGACAACCTGGTGGTCTACCAGTGTGAAGCGCCTCCGGGCGACACGGTTCAAGTGGGCGGAGACTGCGACGACGCCGATCCGTCCCTGAATCCCGGCGCTCCCGAGATCTGTGATGGCGTGGACAACAACTGCGACCTGCTCGTCGACGACGCCGACCCGGCGCTCGACCCGGCCGGGGCCACGACCTACTACATCGACGCGGACGCCGACGGCTACGGAGACCCGCTCGTGTCGGTGGTGGCCTGCAGCCAGCCGTTTGGGTACGTCGACAATGGCCTGGACTGCGACGACAACGACCCCCTGAGCGCAACCGGCTTCGAGTACTGGCCCGATCTGGACAATGACGGGTACGGAGCGGGTGTCCTGGTCAACAGCTGTACAGCTCCCGCGGGCCACGTCCTCAACGGAGACGACTGTGACGACGCCGACCCGGCGACGTTCCCAGGGGCCTACGACGCCTGTGGAGACTTGATCGACCGCGACTGCGATGGTCAGGATTGTGCGGGCGGAAACTGCGGAGTCGTGCCCTTCGCCCAGCCCTCCTACAACGCGACCGTCACCTTCACCGAGGCCACGGCACTCGAGAGCACCCGCATGACCATGACCTGGGACGGCGTCGAGTACTGGGCGTCATCTGGTGGCTCCCCCAGTGGCAACCGCGTCGCCAACCACAACGCTGCGGGTGTGGTCCTCAATTACTTCCAGCCCGGTATCGACATGCGGGCGGTGTTCACGATGGGCGACGGTACGGCGCCGGTCTACGGGCGTGGCTACGGGAGCAACAGCATCCTCCAGATGACGGCGCCGGGCAGCTTTGCGAACTTCGTCACGCTGGTGGGCGGATCTCTGGATTCTCAGGCCGCCATCGCGTGGGATGACACCAACGCCGAGTTCGTCGCCGCCAACAACGGCACGGTCTACATGTGGAACATCGCCGGAACGAACACCGGCAGCGTCAGCCTGGTGGGTTGGGGGGTAGGAACCGAGACCAGCTACCCGCAGAACCGCGGTGTGGCCTGGGCCTGCGATCACTACCTGACCTATGCGGACGGAACCCTGTCGGCCTGGGACATGACCACGGGCATTCGCGTGGCGACCACGACGCTCACAGGCGCCGGAACGAGCTTCGACTCCTACTTCAGCTTCAGCTACGCCGACGGGCTCTTCTTCGTGCTGGACGCCTCGGGTGGGACCTGGCGCGGGTACGAGGTGTTCTAAGTGCGGTTGTGGGCGCTCCTGATCCTCGCGGGATGTGGGGGCGACGACGATCCGGCGGTGCCGGTCGACACCGCTCCGACGGTGACCGATACCGACACCGAAACCACCGACAAGGGCCCGAAGACCGAGCTCAAGTACACCGCCGACTGGCAAGGAGTCCTCGACCTTCTGGACGATCGCTGTGCGGGATGTCACGCCGGGCCCATCACCGACACGCCGTTTCCGGAGCTCTTCGAGGCGGACCTCGAGAGCCTGGAAGGGGAGTACATCGTGCCCTTCGATCCCGACGGATCGACGCTGTGGAGGGTACTGGCAGACGAGCTCGAGCCGGGCGACTTCGCCTCCATGCCGTGGGTGCCGGGTCCCCTGAAAGAGCGCTTCATCGACCATGTGCGCATCTGGATCGAGGCGGGCGCACCCTCGCCATACACGGCCGAACCGGATGATCTCGACGTCGATGGCGACGGGTATTCGATCAACGAGGGCGACTGTGACGACGACAACGAGGCGCTGAATCCGGCGGCCGAGGAGCTGTGCGACGGACTCGATACGGACTGCGACGGGGACATTCCGGCCGATGAACTCGACGGCGACAGTGACGGATACAGCGGCTGCCGGGGAGACTGCGACGATGTGGACAGCGACCGCCATCCGTTCGCTGGAGACCCCGTAGACGGCGTCGACAACGACTGTGATGGACTGCTCGACGAGGGCTATACCTTCAGCTTTGCGGCGGATATCCAGCCGATCATCGACGACAACTGCATCGTCTGTCACGCCCCTCCGCTGGTGCCCGCCTACATGGACCTCACCGTCGATGCCTACGCGGAGATCGTCGGTGTGGCCTCGGCGGAGTTGCCCGCCATGAATCGCATCGAACCGGCCGATCCGAGCCAGAGCTATCTGTGGCACAAGGTCGAGGGCACCCACCTCGACGTGGGAGGACTGGGAGAGCGCATGCCGCAGTACGGCCCCTACCTCTCCCAGCCGGTTCGAGACGTGATCGAGGGGTGGATCCACGAGGGCGCTCGCCCGTGAGCCGAATCTCCTGCGGCGTCCTCCTCTGCCGACCCACACCCCGCGGTCTGGAGTACCTGCTCGCCCATCCCGGTGGACCGTACTTCGCCAAGAAGGACGACGGGTCCTGGGGAATCCCCAAGGGACTGATGGAGGCTGGAGAGGACGCCCGACAGACCGCGGTTCGCGAGTTCAACGAGGAGACCGGGCTGGTTTTGACCCCCGAGAGTCTGGTCTCACTCGGAGAGATTCGGCAGAAGAGCGGCAAGCGGGTGAGGGGATTCGCGGCCCTGGGCAACTGTGACCCGGCGGTGCTGGTCAGCAACACCTTCGAACTCGAGTGGCCGCCGCGATCGGGTATGAAGCGTCACTTTCCCGAGGTGGACCGCTACGGTTTCTTTGGCTTGGCGGCGGCGAAGGTCAAGATGATCGAAGCCCAGCACCCCTTCCTGACTCGCGCGCTGTCTGAGCTCTCCGCCTGATCATTGCGAGGGCGAGGAGAGGCAGTGCGAGGCCGCCTCCAGGCCCGGAGTTCTGGCAGCCACATCCCGATTCATCGGACAAACCGACCGTTTGGCCATCGGTGTCTCCCTCGTCGACGGGCACGATGGTGACCATTGTGTGGGTCCAGCCCTGCACGCGGGAGCGGACCTTCTGCTCGGTGACCGGCCACCCCGTTCGCTGGACGGTGTAGTTCACGGAGCGGGCCACCGCGAGGACCTCGATGGTGTCGCCGGGCTCGAGATCCAGTTCGTGCAGGAGTATGTCGCTGTCTGAATCCGCGACCCGCTCTCCCGCGATGTACAAGGTGATGTCGGCCACACCGTCCGAGTGGGTCGCGGTGATCTCGAGGTTGTCGGAGGCTTCGGCCGGCACGGTGACGACGGGTCGTTCTCCGTAGGGAGTCGCAAGCGGGTCGCCGAGCACGATGTTCTGCCAGAACAGATAGCGCTGGCTGAAGAAGAAGGACTCGCCGAGGTTGTAGCCCGACGTGTACAGCATCAGGACGCCGGCATTGGGGAAGACGTTGTTCAGGGGTTCAGCCGCGGTGCCGTGGGCTCCCGTGGCCCCGGCCCGCACCATGCGGGCGATAGAGGTCTGGCTCTCGGACTCCGGGCAGACAGTGCCATCGTCGTTGCAGAAGAAGTTGTTGGGCGCCGCCCCAAAGCTCGTGAGGTTGCAGGCGATGGCTCCCGGCGACCAGGTGTTGCCGTCGAAGGCGTTCTGGATGTTGGTGGCGCCGGTGAAGAACGCGGACAGGCTGTGGCCGGAGAGGTCCGGATCAAAGGGGTCGAGCCACACCGCATTCGCGCCGTCGGCGGCCAACATTCGCGTCGCGAATTCGCACTCGGGATCCCGTGCTGCCCGGGCGTCATCGCCCCCTTGCATGCACAGGATGTCGGTGCCGGGGAAGGTGCCGTCCGACGCAACACCTCGATCGATGAGATCCATGGCGTCGCCGTAATCGAAGCCATCGAGACGGGTGACCACGAACAGGTTGTCGGTGAAGTCGTACCCCGACCACTCTCCGGCGCTCGCCCGGCTGAACGAGACGGGCAGGGACTCTTCGGCGGCGAGGCCACAGGCGCCGGTGTACGAGCCCGCATAGCGGTTGTCGATGTCGAGATCCGAGCAGGTCCCGCTGATGTAGTACGGGTTGGATACCGTCGCGGCCATCGGATCGTCGACGATCTGGCCCCGCTCCATCAGCGGTTCGGTGTCGGTGCTGGCGTAGCTGATGCCCAGGGCCGCGGACAAGCTGGCGACGTAGTTGGGGACGTCGACCAGGTAGGGCAGACCCCGCACCACGACGAGGTAGTCGATCTCGTCGGGCTGGGGCAGCGCACCAATGCAGTCGTGCACGGGTGCGAGAATCAGACTCTGGTAGTCCGCCAGGGGCATCTGGCGAATCTCGGGATCGATTCCCACGAGTCCGCAGATGTGACCGACTGGAAGCGAGCGGACTTCGGAGTAGTGGGCGGCGACCTCGGACGCCTCGAGGACCTCGGCGTTGTAGATCACCATCACGTTCGGCGGCCCGCCTCCAGCCAGGGCCGCTGTCGTCAGCCAGAGGATCACGGGTTGTCGTACCCGGCAGCCCAGGCCGCCGCGTTGTACATGACCTGCTGGATATTGTTGTTCGACGCCTGATATTCGGAGAAGGTGGTGATCGCGACGCCCCTCCAGGTCCCGTTATCGAAGGCGATCAGCACGTTGGAGTCGTTGGGTGAAGCCATGACGACCTCGCCGCCGGGTAGCATGACGTTGGCCAGCTGAGCGTTGAACTGCTGGGAGAAGGCGTAGCTGGCCAGGTTGAAGTTCAACGGTACATTTCGGGCGATGGGATGTGCCGGGTCGAGCACGTCGACGTTCAAGGTCGCCGCGACCGTGCCGCCGACGATCGTCGCCTGGTCCAAGCCCACCAGGGGACCCAGCGCGCTGTTGTCGGAGCCGACCAGATGCCACAGGTAGGTCATCACGACGCCGCCGCCAGCATTGGCGAAGTCGGTAATCGCCTGTTTCTCCCCAGCTGTGTACGTGATGCCCGTGCCCGAAGCGTCGCCGCTCCAGACGACCTCGACGCCGGTTGCCTGCAGGTCCGCAAGGGTGAAGCCGGCCGGGATATCGACGACCCGGAGGGGGCAGAGTCCCAGCTGGGGCCCGTTGGCGATCATCGTGTTCCATTCCAGGTCCCCGCTGTTCAGGCCTCCCCAACCGGGCAGGTAGCCAATGGCAATCTCGTGGCAGTTGCCGTCCTGACCGTTGCAGTCCGTGTCGATTCCGTCGCCGAAATAGTCGTAGGCACCTGGATAGATCAGCGGGTCGGTGTCGTCGCAGTCGTCGCCGAGGTACGGCACATAGCCGGCGCCGGGAGAGGTGCAGGATGCGGGCTGGGCGGCCCCGGCACCGAAGCCATCGCCATCGAGATCCATGAACCACTCGGGCGGCTCGCCCATGGCGGGATCGGTGTCGTCGCAGTCCTCGTCGTTCTCGACGTAGCCGCTGGGAAGCCGACAGGCGTCCAGCGGCGCGTTGGCATCTCCCCAGCCATCGCTGTCGGCGTCGATCCAGAAGGTGCGCTGGCTGGCGGGGTCGACGGCGGGATCGTCGTCGTCGATCAGCGTGTCGCAGTTGTTGTCGATGCCATCGCAGATCTCGGGCGCATCGGGGTTCACGTCGGGGTTGTTGTCGTTGCAGTCGTCTCCGACATCGACGCTCTGGCCGGCGGGAGGATCACACTGCGCCACGGCTTGATCGGGGTTGCCGAACCCGTCACCGTCGGCGTCTCCGTACCAGGTGGTCAACAGCACGTCCGGGTCGTCGTCGTCCACCAGGCTGTCGCAGTCGTTGTCCAGGCCGTCGCAGATCTCGTCGACCGATGGGTTCACCGTGGCGTTGCCGTCGTCGCAGTCATCGCCGCCGAGGCTCGTGGTGATGTGGCCGTCTCCGTCTGCGTCGCACTCGGAAGCGCACTCCGGATCGTCGCAGTCGATGACGCCGTCCGAGTTGTTGTCGACCCCGTCGGTACAGTCTTCGGGCACGGCGCCCGGATCCGTGTCGACTGCTTTGTCGGGGCTACCACTATCGCCACATGCGCCAAGTAGAAGGCTAAAACCGAGGATTGCCAGGATCCGCATCACTCTCTCCAGACATCGCTGCGAAGGGGGGAATCGACAACTTCGCCCGGGCATTGTACGTTCGGCGCCTCAGTGTGGTGCAAAATCCGGGAGGAGAAACAAGATGTTCTGGTGCTTGCTCGCAAGCCTCGCGGTCGCCGGCAACATTCATATCGACGCGAAGTCGCCGGTTCTGGTGAAGCTCGATGGCGACTACGTGCGTCAAGATCCGGCCGCTCGAATCGTTATCGACAGCCTCGATCCTGGCAAATACCGAATCGAAATCTGCAACCTGGTGGGAAACACCATGGCCTTCGCAGACGTCTCGGTGAAGTTCGACGAGGAGGTCTACTACAAGTACGCCGAGAAACGGCTCGAACGCGTGCAAGACCACGTCACTGAGGTCTTGGGCGCTCAGGACTTTGCGCCAGCGATGCAAGATGCCGAATTTCGAAACCTGATGCGCAAGACCCTCAAGGGGTCACTGACCAAGAAACTCAAGCAGGTGGTCAAGCGCACAGCCGGGTATTCCGTCGACATTCGCCAGATGGACGAGCTGCTCACGTCCTTCCACAAGCGAGAGGAGCGGCTGCAGGTGTGTGCCCTGCTCCGCAAGAGCGTTCGCGACGCCCACAATGCCGCGGCCCTGAATCATCACTTTGGCGTCGAAACCGACCGCGAGAAGATGATCAAGCTCTTCGAGCGGTAAACCGGGCTCGGAGGCCTCCCTGCACCAAAATGGCGCAGATGCCCGATCCGAAATGGCAGTGAATTGTCAGGCACTCAACGATTGAATGCCCGATATCGGCTGGCACGGACGGTGCACTGTCTCTGGGCATGGATCCACTTCTACACACCGCCAACATCCTCTTCCTGTTTTCGTACGCGGCCCGCGACGTGCTCTGGTTGCGGATCCTCACGTTCTTCGGGCTCGGTGCGCTGGTCGCGCTGCAGCTGACCACCAACGCCATGGACTTGATCCCCGTGTACTGGAACGCGGCGTTCATGGCGATCAACGGTCTGCACATCGCGGTCTTGTTCTGGCAGCGGCGGCCCCTGCGCATGACCGAGGAGGAGGCGGAACTTCGAGAGGCGGTGTTCTCGGCTTTGAGCGACCAGCAGTTTGCGAGCCTGATGCGCATTGCCAATTGGGGTGACGTTGGCGTGGGTGGCAGCATCCTCAGCGAGGGCGACAGCTCTGGAAGGATCCTGGTCGTCACCCGTGGAAAGGCCATCGTCGCGAAACGAGGCGTGCCGCTGGCCGACATTGGCCCGGGCGACTTCGTTGGGGAGATCAGCTTCCTGACCATGAAACCCACCACTGCAGCCGTCGTCGCTCTGGAGTCGACCACCTGCGCGTGGTGGCACGGTGATGTCCTGCGCGAGTTGCTTCGGACCGACGCCAACCTGGGCGCGGCGGTGCGGGGAATCCTGGGGGTCGACGTAGCCATCAAGTTGCGACAGGCCAGCACACAAACGGTGGCAGGGGAGGATTGGCTCTCCCCGCCGATGCGAGGAACCCGAAGGGCTCGAATGGCCTACGAGCCGATCCGCCGCTAGCGCAGCCGATTGATCTCCTCCAGATTGTCAGGGTCGTAGGTCAGCTCGGCGATTTCGTCGTCGTCAATGCCCAGGGAGTCGTCCCCGTCGGTGACCTCGAGCCAGAACTCGGCGCGGTCCCAGATGTCGAGGATCACGTCCACGGTGGCGTTGTCGGCGACGATGTCGTCGTAGTCGTCGGGGTGGTCCTCTCGCGCGATCTTCAGATAGGTCTCGACGTACCACATGAAAGTCAGGATCCCATCTCGCGCGGAAGTGGAGCCGCCTCCGAACTGATCGCGGATGCAATGTCGCGACGCGAGGCTGTGGGTGTACGCGTTGTACTCGTCGAGGAGGGTGTTGAAGCCCTGGGCGCCAGATCCTCCCGTCAGGTACGTGTCTGAGTAGAAGTCGGACCCGGGATCGGGGTGGCGGTCGAGGATCTCGCTTCGATAGAAGTTGTCGAGGTAGGCGGTCTCGATGATGTGGTCATCATCGACGATGCGGTAGCTGTAGGAGCTGAACGAGAAGTGGTCGAAGCCCCAGATGTGGGCTCCCTCGTGGACGGCGACCTCGTACCGGTCCATGACCTGGCCGAAATTACCGTCCGACCCCATGAACCAGGCATTCAAGTTGGAGTCCGACTGGGCGTCGATGAAGGCTACGGCTGGCGGATAGCGAAGCTCGCTGACCTCGACCAGGGTTTGCCTGAGTTTGGACGGATCGTAGGCGTCGGCCACATCGGACAGGTCGGCCATGTCGCCGCACCAGTCCGTCTCCTTCCAGTTTCCATTCGCGGGCGCATCGTCGTCATCGTCGTCGTCGTCGTCGTCGCCTGATATTTCGTCTTCGTCGGCGTCCTTCTTCTTGAATGGGCCGATACAAGCCACGAGGTGCAGCGCGAGGGCCGAGAGAAAGGTGACTTGAACGAGGGGTCGGATGATCATGGCGTGCCTCCGTCGGCTGAAGCTAGCTGCTCAATCGAGGCCCGGCGGCCAAGAAATCGTCTCCTCTGGCACCAGCGGGACCGCCTTCTCGACCCGGGGCTTGAGCTTGTCCCACAGGGGCTGGGCCATCGGGTGGTCCGGGGCGTAGACGTTGTTGAGTTCTTCGGGGTCAGTGAACAGGTCGTAGAGCTCGATGACTCCCGTCCAGTTGAAGATCATCTTCCAGTCGTTGAAGCGGACGGACTGCGCGGGGTCGGTGCGGCCGACCACGTAGGCGAAGCGCGCGCGGTTTGGCGGTGCCTGGCCCACCCGAAACCCCGTCATCGTCTCCGGCACGTTGATGTCCAGGATCGACAGGACAGTCGGTGCGATGTCGATGCTGACGGTCGGGTACGTCCAGGCATTTTGAACGATGTTCTTGGACCAGAAGAACGCGATGGCGTCGTTTTCCTGGCGATGCAGGGTCCAGGCATGACTCTGGTGTCCGTGCTCCCAGAACGACTCTCCGTGGTCGGTCCAGAACACCACGAGGGTGTTGTCGAGCAGCCCCTTGTCGTCGAGGTCGGAGAAGACCTCCTCGATCTGGTCGTCCATATAGCGGAGCTCGGCCCTGTACCGGATTCGCAGGTGGGTCTCGAGGAGATCCCGCTGTTCGGGCGTCATGTCCGGCCAGTCTTTGGTGGCGTCGTAGTGCTGCTCGTTTTCGGTCGGGTCGAACCAGAGGGGAGCGAGGCCCTCGAGCTCGGTGAGGTACTCCTCGGGCGGCTTGTAGGCGACGTGGGGCTCCATCAGGTGCACGTGAAGGAACCATGGGTCGGTCGCCGGATCGACCGCGGCCTCGAGACGTTCGACGCCCTTCTCGAGCAGAAGCTTGGTGTTTTGGACGTTCGGCGGCCGGGAATCGTGGTATCCGGCGGCGTTGTTGTACGACTGACCGAGCCACGAGTTGGCGCTCACCAGCAGGTTGTAGTAGCCGGGTTCGACGAGGTATCCGGCCAGGAATCGGGTGCCGCTGGGCACGGGCTCTCGATAGTCCTGGGCGATCTTCGGCAGGAAGTCGTTGTCCAGGTTGTACATGCCCAGGATGGTGCAGGTCACCGCCGGATAGGTCCAATTGGAGCAGGACACATGGTCGTCCAGGCGCAGCCCCTCTGCCGCCAGTGACGCCAGGAAGGGCGTGTACTCGGTGCCATCGCCATAGGGGTCGAAGTGATCCCTGCGCCAGGTGTCGATGGAGATCATCAGCACGTTCTGCGGTGGTGCGCCGTCGAACTGGGGCAAGAGCTCGGTCGGGACGAATGTGGTGTCCGTATCGAGCGGAACCGCCGGGATGCTGGTCGGCCGGTGACCCGTCAGCTCGACGACCTGGGGCAGGCAGCCGGCCAACAGGAAGCCGAAAGAGAGGGACAACAGGCGCATAGACTGCGTTCTACCCGGTTGCGTTGCGCGTCGCTGTCACAGACAGCCGGTATTGTCACAGCTGAAGGTCGCTGACACGCCGTAAGCGGCGTAGCCAGTGGCGATGGGGGCGACGAGCACATCCTCTGGAGTGTTCTCCTGGAAACCAGTTCCCCAGTCCGATTGGAGCACGGACAGCGTGCCATCGGCGATATAGGCACCGCCTCCGGAGGTGGCTGCGTTGGTCCGGGTCGCTCCGGCCGTGACCGTGACCGCAGACGCGCCGTCGATGTAGAAACCGGCGCCATTTCCGGCTGCGTTGAGCTCCATGTCACATTGGTCGACGGTCAAGGTCGAGCCGTTGGTGAGGTAGACGCCGCCGCCGTCGTTGTAGGTGCTGTTGGCAAAGACGGGCGTCGTCGTCAGGCTCACGGTCGCTCCGTCCGCGTAGACGCCGCCGCCATTTCCGGTGGCGTCGTTCAGGCTGATGTCGGACGCCAGCGCGGTGTTGACCGTTGCATTGTCGGCGTAGATTCCGCCGCCATCGCCGGTTCC
>Ga0315336_1002884_pt1 | contig 24659 bp, 9 predicted proteins | sample ASW5metaG_FD_204512 | JGI IMG/M metagenome (GOLD analysis project Ga0315336, IMG submission 204512) | Ammonia-oxidizing marine archaeal communities from Monterey Bay, California, United States - ASW #5 | ecosystem: Environmental > Aquatic > Marine > Intertidal zone | place: USA: California... | reverse complement strand
CACCGCTCCGCCGGGCAGCGCGATCGCCGGGTTGTCGTTCTGCGCTGTGACGTTGATGGTCTCGGTCTCGGTGTTGCTGGTTCCCGTGTCGCCGTCGGTGAGGACGAAGCGAACGGTGCGTGCCGCGGTTGCCGGGTCGTCGGAGACGTTCTCGTAGGTGATGTTTCGCAGCAAGGCCTGGGTTGCGGTGACGTCAGCCGAGGCATTCAAGGTCACCACAAGCGGCGTCGAGCCGTCAGTACCACCGGCGAAGCTGCCGATGACGACGGCTCCGGCGCCGAAGTCGTAAGTGACGTTGGAGCCGGAAATACTGATATTGCTTACACCAGCGCCCTGGTCGCGGATTGCCAGGCGGTCGTTTGCGGTGCCGTTGGCTGTGAAGTCGACGGTCAACGTGCCGGTATCGAAGTTGGCCGAGTCAAGGTCCGCGACCGTTGCTCCCGCGTCGATGACTGTCGCCGGGTCGTTCTCGGTGTAGTTCACCGCTCCGCCGGGCAGCGCGATCGCCGGGTTGTCGTTCTGCGCTGTGACGTTGATGGTCTCGGTCTCGGTGTTGCTGGTTCCCGTGTCGCCGTCGGTGAGGACGAAGCGAACGGTGCGTGCCGCGATTGCCGGGTCGTCGGAGACGTTCTCGTAGGTGATGTTTCGCATCAGGGCCTGGACTGCCGTGGCATCCGCACTGGCGTTGAAGGTGATCACCAGCGGCGTCGAGCCGTCGGTGCCGCCAGCGAAGCTACCGATAACGACTGCCCCGGCACCGAAGTCGTAGGTGACGTTGGCCCCGGCGATCGAGATGTTCCCTACGCCCGCCCCCTGGTCGCGAATCGCGAGGCGATCGTTGGCGGCGCCGTTCGCCGTGAAATCGACCGTCAGGGTGCCGGTGTCGAAGTCCGCCGAATCGACGTCACTTACCGTCGCTCCCGCGTCGATGACCGTCGGCGGGTCGTTTTCGGTGTAGTTGACCGCACCGCCCGGGAGCGCGATCGCCGGATCGTCGTTCTGGGCCGTGACGTTGATGGTCTCGGTCTCGGTGTTGCTCGTTCCCGCATCGCCGTCGGTCAGCACAAAGCGCACCGTGCGGCTCAGAGTCGAGGGGGCTTCAGAGATGTTCTCGTAGGTGATGTTTCGCAGCAAGGCCTGGGTTGCGGTGACGTCAGCGCTGGCATTCAAGGTCACCACCAGCGGTGTCGAGCCGTCGGTGCCACCCGCGAAGCTGCCGATCACCACCGGCCCTGCGCCGAAGTCGTAGGTGACGTTACTACCAGAGATACTGATGTTCCCGACACCGGCGCCCTGGTCGCGGATGGCCAGGCGATCGTTCGCCGTGCCATTCGCCGTGAAGTCGACCGTCAGGGTGCCGGTATCGAAGTCGGCCGAGTCGGGGTCACTCACCGTCGCTCCCGCGTCGATGACCGTCGGCGGGTCGTTCTCGGTGTAGCTCACCGCTCCGGCCGGCAAGGTGATCGTCGGTCCGACGCTCGCTGTACCCACCGTGATGTCCACGGTGTCGTTGTCGGACATGGCAGGGCCACTGCCGGTGTTGCCCAGATCATCTGTGGTGAGGGCCAGCGTGTCAGGGCCGTTGTACGAGGTGTTCGGAGTGTAGGTCAGGCCGTTGAGCGCCGTGTTGATGTCGGCGATCGTCCCGCTGAAGGTCATCGCGGCATCGGCCGATCCATCGCCTACCGTAAACGTCAACGGCACGGACTGGAACCGTTGCGAGAAAACGCCTACGTCGTCGCCTGGTCCATTGCCGTACCAAACCACGATAAAGTCGCCGTTGTCACGGATGTCGATGTCCGGATCCCACTGAGCGTTGAGCGTCGTCGTGTTGACCAGCACCTCGCCGGAGGCCGGATTTCCGGCCGCGTCGTATCGTCGGGCCACAACCGCATGGTCGCTGTTGTCGCCGCCCTGCAGGACGCTCGCCCAGACCACGACGAATTCGCCGGTGGCCGTCATGGCGACGTTCGTCTGATGCTGGTTGCTGGCTGTCGTCTCGTTGACCTGGAATTCGCCGCCCAGCGCGTTGCCGGCCGAATCGAATCGCTGGCCATAGATGCCCAAGCCGGACCCGTCCTGCACGCTGCTCTGCCAGACAACCACGAAGTTGCCGGCCGAATCCATCGACACGGACGGCGTCGACTGAGAGTTGGCCGTCTCCGTGTTGATCGGGAACTCGATGCCCTGCGCGACGCTGGCCGCATTGAACCGTTGGCCATAGATGCCAAAGCCGGATCCGTCCTGCAGGTTGCTCTGCCAGACCACGACAAAGTTGCCGGTGTCGTCCATTGCCAGTCGCGGTAGCTGCTGATCGTCGGTGACCGTCGTATTAGCAAGAGTTTCGCTGCCCACTTCATTGCCGGCCGCGTCATAGAGTTGAATAAACACACCTTCGTCGTCACCTGGGCCGTTGTCGTACCAGGAGATCACGAACTCGCCGCTGGCGTTCATGGCGACATCCGTCAGGCGCTGATTGAACTGGCTCGTCGTATTGACTACAAACTGACTGCCCTGTTTCACGGCAAGTGAGTCGAATCGCTGCGCATAGACCTGCGTCGAGCCACCGTTGGTCCTGTGTGTCCACGCCACGACAAAGTTGCCGGCATCGTCCATGGCGATCGCGGCATCGGTCTGATTGTTGCTGGTGGTCGTGTTGACCTGAAACTCGCCGCCAACCTTGTTTCCACTGGCATCAAACCGCTGGCCAAAGATGCCCCAGAGGTCGCCATCCAGGCCGTTGGAATCCTGCCAGACTGTCACGTAGCTGCCATCCGCGGCGTAGGCGACGTCCGGCTCGGACTGCGTGCCCACCAGGGATGTGTTCAGCCGTGTCTCGGAGCCAACAGCCACGGTTGAGTTGACAGTCAGCGTGCCATTGGTCGCCGTGAGCGTGACTTCAACATTATTCGAGCCGGCATCGAGATCGCTGATGGAAATGGCGTTACTATTTCCGGTTGAAAAAACCAGTGGCGTATCCTGCGGCGTGGCTTGCGATCCGGGCACCGTATTGACCGGCGCATCGTTGACGGCATTGACCGTGACGGGAATGCTGGCGTTGTCGATCAGGTTCCCGCCCATTCCCGTGTTCCCGAGATCGTCGACATTAATGTCGACGCTGGCAGCACCGTTGAAATCGGCATCGGGCCGATACAGGAGGCCGTCCAATGCCGCGTTGATGTTACTGACGGTGCCGGTGAAGGTCATGGTCGCGTCTGCGCTGCCATCGCCGCTGTTGAAGGTGATGCCCGCCAGCGAGCGGAAGTGCTGCGAGAAGACCCCATCGGTGTCGCCCGGGCCATTGCCGCTCCAGACGACCACGAAGTCTTCGTTCGGGCTCATTGCGACCGTCGCGAACTGCTGGATGCCCGAGGCGGTCGCGTTGACCGGGGTCTCTCCGCCGATGCGATTGCCTGCCGCATCGAAGCGCTGCGCGAACACGCCGGAGTCGTCGCCGGCGCCGTTGCCACTCCATGCGATCACGAAGTCGCCGTCGGTGTCCATCGCAATCGAGGGGGCCGACTGCTCGCCCGCCGTGGTCGAGTTGACCAGGGTCTCCAGGCCGAGGGGCGCTCCTGTCGCGTCGAAGCGCTGGACGTAGATGTTGTGCTCCTGCCCGGAGTCGCCGTCCTGCCCCTCGCCAGCCCAGGCCACGGCGAAGTTGCCGGCCGCGTCCATCGCGATGGACGCGAATTCCTGTGCCTTGCTCGTCGTGGTGTTGACCAGCACCTCGCCGCTCAGGGCTGTGCCCGACGCGTCGTAGCGTCGTAGATAGACGCCCGCGTTGTCCCCGTCCTGGTCCTTGCTGGTCCAGGTGACCACGAAGTTTCCCGCGGCGTCCATGGCCAGTGCGGGACTCGTCTGATCGTCCGCAGTCGTCGTGTTGACTGCGAAATCTCCGCCCAGTGCCACGCCCGCGGAATCGAACCGCCGCGCGTAGACGCCCCAACTCACGCCGTCGTCCTGGAGCTCGTCCGCCCACGCAACCACGAAGCTACCATCGGAGTGCATGGCCACCGAGGACGCGTTCTGCTCCGCCGTTACATAGGCGTTGACGAGTATCTCAGCGGTCTGGGCCACGCCGGCCGCATCGTACTGGCGGGCAACGACGGCCCACTTGTCCCCGTCCTGGTTTCGGCTGGACCACGTGATCACGAACTTGCCGGTATCGTTCATGTCCACCGACGCGAACTGCTGGTCGCTGGTGGTCGTGGTGTTCACCTGGAACTCGAGGCCCTGGGCCACACCGGCAGCGTCATACCGCTGCGCGAAGACGCCCTGCTGGTCGGTGTCCTGCCCCTCGCTCGTCCAGACGACCACGTAGTTGCCGTTGACATCCGTGGCGACTGCACGCCCATCGGTAACCCTGGGTCCGGCAATGAGAGATTCCGTCGCCTGGACGCCCGCAGTCTCTGTGTTCACCAACGTCTCGGCGCCGGTCTTGCCCGTCAAGGTCAAGGTGCCGTTGGTCGCCGTGAGTGTCACTTCGACCGGATTGCTGCCCGCATCGGCGTCGCTGATGGAGATCGGGTTGCCGTCGGTGGAGGAAAAGGTGAGAGCCGAATCCTCGTCGACGACCTGGCCCCCGGGGTCGCTGATCGTCGGGTCGTCGTTCTCGGCGGTGAATTGTACGTCCCGCGTCGCTGGCGTACCGCTGTCGATACCGTCGTCGAACGTGAACGAGATCGTGCGGGTCAGCGCGCTTGGGTCGTCCGAGGGATTGGAATAGGTGACCGTCCGCAGGGCGGCCTCGAAATCGGCCACCGACGCCGTCTGCCCACCGCGAACCGAGATCAAGAGCTGGTCCCCGGCGAAAGCGCCGATGATGTTGGCGGTGTCGGTGAACCCGAGGACGTCGGCCGGATCGAAATTCCCCGTGATGCGCACTACCGCCACATAGCCCGCGGAGGGATCGACGCCGTCGGCACCGTCGGGATCGACGAGCGTGAGACCCGAATCGATCACCACCGGGGCTGCCTGCTCGGTGTAGCTGGCGTCGCCCGCGCTTGTGGTGATGACGCTGACGTCGTTCTCGCCGGTGACGTTGATGGTCTCGGTCTCGGTGTTGCTCGTCCCGGTGTCGCCGTCGGTGAGGACAAAGCGGACTGTGCGGCTCAGGGTCGAGGGATTCTCCGAGACGTTTTCATACGTGATGTTCCGCATTACCGCCTGGACCGTAGCACTATCGGCCGCAGCGTTGAACGTGATCACCAGCGGGGTGGATCCATCCGTGCCACCGCTAAAGGTGGCGATCAAAACGGCCGGACCACCAGGTTGGTAACTGATGTTGCTGCCGGACACCTGAATATTGCCAATGCCCACTCCCTGATCGCGAACCCCGAGGCGGTCGTTGGCGGTGCCATTGGCCGTGAAGTCGACGGTCAGGGTGCCGGTGTCGAAATCGAGCAGATCGACGTCGGCGGCTGTTGCCGCCCCGTCGATCACCACCGCGCCACCGCCTTCTGTGTAATTCACCGCCGAGCCGGGGAGCGTGATCGACGGAGGATCGTTCACCGGACCGATGTCGACGTTCACGATTCCTAGCGTGATGGTGCCGCTGCCGCCGGTGCCTGTGTTCCCATTGTCGTTGATATCGACCTGGATCGTATCGGCATTGTCACCGTTGGTGTGCGTCGTCCCGTGGCGGTACTGGAAACGGGTAGCTGTGCTGAAGAAATTGTTCAGATCAGCGACGCCTCCGATGAGCGTCATCGTACCGGTACCACTTCCGAAAACCGTGACGTCAAAATCAGAAGAAGCGACCAGCAGGCCTCCCGTGCCTGTACTGAGCGTCACTGTGATCAAGTTGTTTCCAACGTCGACGTCACTGAAATTCACTGTCGACAGATCCACGCTGGTAAAAACGTCTTCGGTCACGGCGACGTCTGTCGGCAGGGAGCCGGTGTTGGTCGGGTCGTCATTCTCCGCCGTGACGTTGATCGTTTCGGTCTCGGTATTGCTGGTTCCGGTGTCGCCGTCGGTGAGGACGACGCGGACGGTGCGGCTCAGAATCGTGGGATTCTCAGAGACGTTCTCGTAGGTGATGTTGCGCAGCAATGCCTGGGTCGCCGTGACGTCAGCACTGGCGTTCAATGTCACCACCAGCGGCGTCGAGCCGTCGGTGCCACCGGCGAAGCTGCCGATGACGACCGGTCCGGCACCGAAGTCATACGTGACGTTGCTTCCGGAGATGATGATATTGCCAACACCGACGCCCTGGTCGCGGATGGCCAATCGATCGTTCGCGGTACCGTTGGCCGTGAAGTCTACGGTCAGCGTCCCCGTGTCGAAGTCGGCGGAGTCCGGGTCGGTGACCGTCGCACCGGTGTCGATGACCGTCGGTCCATCCCCCTCGGTAAAGCCGACCGGCCCCCCCGGGAGACCGACAGTCGGTGCGACATTAGGGATGACGCTGATGGCGTATATGTTCTCGGTGCCAGGAGTCGCGTCCAGATTGACCTGGGATCCGTCCAGAACCATGGTGGCGTCCGCGACGGTGTTCGTGCCAGCGGTCGTGACAGTGAGAGCGAAAATGTCGTTCTTCGTCGTCGCAATGCCATTGTCCCCTGCGGAAAGGTCGTCCAGTCGAAGGGATACCAAGATGGAACCCGCGTCGAGGATAACCGATCCGATCGTGGTCGCCGTCTCCACGAGTTCTACCGCGCGAACCCCACTTCCGGTCAAGTCGATATCACTACCGTCGATCAGTGTGGTCTTACTACCCGTGGTTGAGCCCGCTCCCACGCCCGTAGGCTGGAAGTGATAAACGTCGTCGGTCTCTCCGCCTTCCTGGGCATAGAGAAAATCACCGGCGGAAAGGGACACTCCACCGACGCTGAGTCCCTGTTCGACGAGGGAAATCCCCATCGTGTCGGTCACGCCCAGGTCATCCAGAAGCCTATAAAACGTCCCCGAAGTCAGCACCCCAGCGACGGTTGGCCGGAAGGCCAGCACATCCTGATCATCCACCCCCATGTCACTGGCGGTTTCGGAATAGGCCGCGAGGATCGTCTCGTCCTGAGCGAAAGAGATAAGTACGTCGCCAACCTCCAGGTCAAAGGTGTTGCCACCTCCCCCTACCGTGATATTGGTATTGACGTAGTCGAGAGAATCGACATCCGAGGTCCCGGACACGAAGGTATCGAAGTCCGCGACGACCGAAAAATCCCCATCGGTCGAGGGTCCCAAAGCCAGATCCGGCCCGCCAAATTCCAGAGCGTTGCCTTCCGTCCAGCCGCTGGGCAGGCCATCCGCGCCCGGAGCGCCCGCGTTTTCGTCCGTCGAGACCCAAATCGCGTGGGCTACGCTCACAGCCCCGCTGAACTTCGCCACAAACGCGTCATTGTTGCCGTTGGACGTTTCGTCAAACGCGCCGGCGGTGGTGTCGAAATCGCCCGAGTCGGCGTAGCCGGCGACGTAGATATTGTCGGCGCTGTCGACGGCGATACCCCTTCCAACGTCGCGATTGTTCCCGCCCAGGTAGGTCGAATAGACCAGAGTCGCGCCGGTCGCATCGAAGCCCGCCACCAGGACGTTGTCGATGCCGTCTCGCGTACTTTGAAAAGCGTCGGGAGTCGTGGGGATGTCGGCGTTGGACGCGGTGCCTACGATCCAGGCCTGGCCGGACGAGTCGATGGCGATATCTGCGGGACGCTGATTACCAGTCAGGCCGTAGAACGTCGAGTATACCAGGCTCTTGCCGGCGTCGATTTTGGTGACGAAAACGTCCTGGCCCCCATCGTGCACCTCGTCGTAGGCTCCGACCGTGGTCGGAAAGGTTGCGGACTGCGTGGTGCCGGTCAGGAAGATGTCCGCCGAGCCGTCCACGGCGACGCCCATCACCTCGTCGTCAGAGGGGCCCCCCAGGTAGGTCGAGTAGACGAGGTTGGCGCCGGTCGGATCGATCTGGGCAAGGAAGCCGTCCTCGCCGCCGTTGTAGGTGTTATCGAGGGGGCCCCCCGCCGTGGGGAAGTTGTTCGACGACGTGATCCCCACAACATAGGCGTTTCCCGACGCGTCGATCGCGAGGTCCCAGGCCTGGTCCCAGTCGGTGCCGCCGAGGTAGGTGCCGTAGGTGCGACTTGTCGCCGTCGGATTGAGCTTCACGACGTAGGCATCCCGCGAGCCCGCGAAGGTCTCGTCATAGGCCCCGACCGTCGAGAGAGAGTCGCTCGACGTGGTGTGACCGCCGACGTAGACGTTGCCGGCTCCGTCGACGGCTATGCCCGTGGCGTCGTCGAGCGCGCTGCCACCGAGGAACGTCGCGAACTCGAGGCTGTCGCCACCGGCGCTTAGCTTGGCGACGAAGGCGTCGTTCGTCCCCACCAGCGACGTGTCGACAACTCCCGCCGTCAGGGGAAAGTCACCGGCGGACCGCGTCTCACCGGCGATGTAGACTTCCCCCGCGGCGTTGACGAAGATCGCGTTCCCTTCGTCCTGCCCCGAGCCTCCCAGGTAGGTGGAGTATACGGCGCTACTGCCATCGGCACTGAGTTTCGTGACAAAGGCATCAAAACTGCCGTTGGGCGTCGTATCGTAGGCTCCGACCGTCGTCGGGAAGACGGCCGACCCGGTGAGCCCAGTGATGTAGGCGTTCCCGGTGGCGTCCACGCCTATGGCATCCGCCTGATCGTTGCCGGTATCCCCGACAACCGTGCTGTAATCCAGGACCGGGTCGATCACCAGCTCACGGCCGGCGTCGTACGCGCCGAGCTGGAAACCAATGGCGCCTCCAGCGTGGACGACGTAACGGCTCTCGACCGCGGTACGGGTCCCATCCTGGTTAAGCTGATAGCTAACCGGCGCCAGGAAGCGGACGTCTTCCCGCGTCTCGCCGGAGAGTACCACCACGAGGTCGCCGTTCTCGTCGACGCGCACGGACTCCGCACCCTGGAAGTCGAGCAGGACCTGCCCGGGGTCCGCACCGGCACCCACGACGAAGTCGTACTCGAGCTGGCGCTGGTTGCCATAGTAGCGGACGTCGACGCCGTCGTAGACGCCTGCGTAGGTGATGCTACCGTACTGTGCGACGTGGGTCTGCCAGGCTCTCGGGTCCTTCCCGATGAAATAGTTGCTGGTGCTCGCGAATGGGTCCTCGCTGGAGGTTCCGGCGCTCGCATCGGCCCCCACGAGATGGAGACGGAGGGCGTAGCCCCCGCTTTCGTCCTCGAGGGTCAGTACCGCATCGCCCCCTGTCAGAAAGACGCTATAGCCGCTGCCTCGCGCCAGGAAATCGACCTGCGAATCGGTCTGACCCTGATTTTCCTCGAACGCCAGCGGCAGGGTGAGGAACTGGGCCGTGAATCCCCCCGGGTTCCCTCCAGCCTCCTCGTCAAGGAAAACCGGGTGCGGGCGAACTCCGTCGATGACGATGCCGGCCTGTTCAGTGAAACCCGGCTCGCTTGCCGGGGTGTCAAGAGCCGTAGGCTCCGGCAGCGCACCATCGATGACGATGCCGCCCAGTTCAGCGAAACCCGGCTCGGTCACGGTGGTGTCAAGAACCGTAGGCTCCGGCAGCGCGCCATCGATGACGACGCCGTCAAGGCCCGCGTCGGCCGAGAGGAGGAGCCGTGGCTCGAGCTCTTCGAGGCGATAGGAGCTCTTGTCTCGTTCTTGACGTTTCAAGGTGGTACTTACGCAAACGAAAACACGAGTACGGGTAGGGTTTCCCCGCACTCTGCTTGTTCTCTTCCGATGGCTCTTCCGACCGACCAGTTTTCCCTGGCCAGACCCCAAGGGGCTGTTTCAAAACCCCATCCTGGCTTCGGCCGGCTCGAGCGGCGCGATGCTTCGTTGCTCGAATTGGACGATACTCTCCGTTGTATCGCCTCAGTCTCGCGCCTCGCCTCGCACCGCTTCGCTCGGCCTCGGGCCGACGGAGCGGGTTATGAAACAGCCCCTAAACCTGTATCGGCCAAAGGAACTATGACTCTGGTGCCGAGTACAGGAATTGCCTGCAGGTTCCTCGAATGTGAGGCGCCCCGCGGGTGTCACCGAAAGAAAAGGTGCCAACGTGTCGACAAATCTGTGTAGGGCGAAACTACGGAAGCTTCCGGCACGTCATTACATTTTCGGTTGTCAAAACAGAACTGACTCTTCGCACCTTTCCGGATCCAAACCGTCAGCTACTCGGTGAGTAACCCATGAACATTCCCAGCCATCAAGTCGTTGTGGATGGACCTACTTTCACCAGCGCGGTTCTTTACACCGGCGAGGCCTCGTGGGGGACGGATTCTGCCGACGTGGCCCTCGTCCCCACGCAGCTCCAGCAGGATCCTGCGGTCGTCGAGGACCAGGCTACCGAAACCAACGATCTCGAGTTTCGTGTCAGAGAAATCAAGGTCGGCGACCTTGCTCACAACGAGTGGATCCCTTGACAGTCGGAATCGAAGCACCTGAGCGGGCAAGCTCCAGAGGGAGTTGCCCAGCGGAGGATTCCCGGCCCTTGCGCGGCGTTACAGAGCCGGAGCGTAAAGACGTTAGCACGCCTTTGCGGACAGTCTCGACCCAGGGACAGCCCGGTAACAACGGACAGGGAAAAGAATTTCATTCTTCGCAGCGATTCAAGGTCGTCTTCGAGCTGCTCGCAACAGCACTCGAGCAGGAACGCTTCCGGACAGCGTCAACGGCGTTTGTTACCGAGCTGGCTGTCCGACTCGACTGCGAGCGGGTGAGTCTGGGGCTTGTCCACAGACGACGAGTACACCTTCATGCGCTGTCCCACACCGCGCAATTCGCGAAAAACAACAACCTCGTCCGAGCCATCGAAGAGGCCATGGAAGAGGCGCTGGACCAGGAGTCGACCGTGAACTTCCCGCAGGCCGGGCAAGTAACTGGCCCGGAATTTCGCATCACCCGGCTCCATGCCGCACTTTTCCGGCAATACGGATCCGGCTCCATCCTTTCCATTCCGCTCAGCATCAACGGCAAAGTCGCGGGAGTTCTCACACTCGAACGGCCTGGGGATCCAGGTTTCGACGCCCGGGTGATCGAGTTGTGCGAAACAGCGCTCAACCTGGTGGGCCCGCTCCTCGTTCTCAGGCAACGTGACGAGCGCTGGCTCGTCGCAAAAGCGGCAACTTCCGCCAAGCAGCTGCTCGGCCGGTTTCTGCGCCCCGGCTCTCCAGCCTGGAAACTCGCAGGTATCAGTCTGGCGCTGTTTTTGTTGTTCCTCTGCTTCGCCACGGGAGACTACCGCATTTCCGCCAAGACGGTTCTTGAAGGGTCGATACAGCGGGCCGCCGTGGCCGCCTTCGACGGTTACGTCAAGGAAGCTCACGTCCGCGCTGGCGACATCGTGCGCCAGGGCGACGTTCTCTGCGTACTCGATGACCGGGAATTCAAGCTCGAGCTGCTCAAGTGGGAAAGCCAGCACGCGCAACTCGACAGGCACTACCAGCAGGCACTTGCGGAGCTCGACGCTGCCCAGGCCAAGGTCGTTTCCGCACAGATGAGCCAGGCCCAGGCGCAGCTCGCCTTGATCAACGCCCATCTGTCACGTACACAGCTTAGCGCGCCCTTTGACGGGGTGGTAGTGACAGGAGACCTCAGCCAGTCGATTGGCGCTCCGGTGGAGCGCGGCGCCGTCCTCTACGAGATCGCTCCCCTGAACAGCTACAGGGTCATGCTGGAAGTGGATGAACGGGATGTGGCGCAGGTTTCCAAGGGTCAGCGGGGCCAACTGCTGCTCTCCGCGTCTCCCACCGAAAGCATGTCCTTTACCGTACAGAACGTCACCCCGGTCTCGGTCGCGGCGGAAGGTCGGAATTCTTTTCGAGTGGAAGCGACTCTCGAAGCAGCGCCCGACGGGCGGCTGCGGCCGGGCATGGAAGGCGTCGGCAAGATCGAAATCTGCCGTCGCCGGCTGATCTGGATCTGGACTCACAGAGCGGTCGACTGGCTTCGGCTCACCTTGTGGTCCTGGCTACCTTGACTAAGGATTTCCGCTTCGCAGTATCATGAACGAACGTCTCTACAGCGCCTCCTGGTATCGTGTCGCGGAGCTCAAACCTCGTGTGCGCAGTCATGGACGAATTCATCGCCATCACTACCGGGGGCAGCGCTGGTACGTTCTCGAGAATCAATCCAGCGAGCGCTTCCATCGCTTCAGCCCGGACGCGTACGCTCTCCTCGGACTCATGGACGGCCAGCGAACCGTGCAGGAAATCTGGGACCAGGCGAGCGAAATGCTGGGCGATGCGGCCCCGACACAGGACCAAACGATCCAGCTCCTGGGCCAGCTCCACAGCGCTGACATGCTGCAGTGCAACGTGCCCCCGGATATCGCAGAGTTCCTGCGGCGCCACGAGAAGCAGAAGCGGAACAAGCTACTCCAGCAGCTCAGGAGCCCTTTCTTCTGGCGTATCCGGCTCTTCGACCCCGAGCCGATTCTCCGCCGCCTGATGCCGCTGGTTCGTCCTGCCTTCAGCAAGGTGGCGTTCCTGGCCTGGCTCGTCGTGGTGGGGGCCGCGGTCATTCTCACAGGCATGCACTGGAGAGAACTGACCGAAGATGTGGCGGAGCGGGTTCTCGCGCCTCAGAACCTGCTGCTTCTCTGGCTTCTCTTTCCACTCTTCAAGGGGTTGCACGAGTTCGGGCATGCTTTTGCCGTCAAAGCATACGGGGGAGAAGTCCACGAGATGGGCATCATGCTCCTCGTTTTTGCCCCCCTACCTTATGTAGACGCATCGGCAGCCTCTGCCTTCCGCAAGAAACGGCAGCGGATCGCGGTCGGCGCTGCCGGCATGATGGTGGAGACGTTCCTGGCTGCGCTGGCTCTCATCGTCTGGCTGAACATCGAGCCCGGGACAACGCGCACGCTCCTCTACAACGTTCTCTTCATCACTGGTGTTTCGACCCTACTCTTCAACGCCAATCCACTCCTCCGGTTTGACGGTTATTACATCCTTGCCGATGCCATAGAAATTCCCAACCTGTACTCGCGCTCTAGCCAGTATGTGGTCCACCTTATCGAGAGGTATCTCCTCGGGAACAGAAAGGCCGACAGCGTCCCCGCGACACGTTCCGAGCGAGTCTGGTTCGTCACGTACGCCGCCGCCTCATTCGTCTACCGAATCTTCGTTATTTCAGCGATCATACTCTTTGTTGCCGGCAAGTTTTTCTTCGTCGGGGTTGCGCTCGCGCTCTGGGGTTTGCTTTCCTGGGCCGTCCTTCCTTTCTTCAAAGGGGCGCGTTACGTGCTTACGAGTCCCCGTTTGAGTGACGTTCGACGTCGGGCCGTTGCGGTGAGCTCCGGGCTGGTCGCCGCGGCCGTCGGGCTGGTCTGTTTGTTGCCCGTTCCACTCAGGACTTCTGCCGAAGGCGTCATCGCGGTTCCCGAAGAGGCTATCGTGCGCCCCGGTACGGAAGGGTTCATTGTTCGTGTGGTGGCAGATCTCGGCACAAGAGTGGAGCGAGGCGATTCCCTTTTTGTCTGCGAAGACCCTATGCTCGTGGCGCGAGTGCAGGCTACCGAGGCACAAATCACGGAGCTGCGAGCCCGTAGGGATGAAGTCTGGCTAGAGAAGCGCGTCGAGGCGCAAATCTATGACGAGGAGATCGCCTACCACGAAGAGAGCCTCGCCAGAGATAAGGAGAAACTCGAGAAGCTGACCCTACGCAGCCAGACCGATGGCATTTTCGTCGTTTCCCACGCCGACGATCTTCCCGGAAGGTTCGTTCGCCAAGGAGATCCCCTGGCCCAGATCCTTAACCCGGAAGTACTGACGGCTCGGGTCGTTGTCTCTCAGGAAAGCGTTGATCTCGTCAGGTACAGGACACGCGACGTCAAATTGCGTCTCGCGGAAAGACCCGGCAAGCCCGTACAGGCGACGATCCGGCGTGAGGTTCCTGCGGCCTCCGACCGGCTCCCCAGCTCTGCTCTCGGCACCCAGGGAGGCGGCAGGATTGCCGTCGACCCTGGCGATGGTCAAGGAATCACATCGTTTCAAAAGCTCTTTCACTTCGACCTGGAACTACCGCATGTCGACGGCACGCTCAACGTGGGCGGGAGAGTCTTCGTGCGCTTCGACCACGGCTGGGAGCCACTGGCCATTCGCTGGCATCGCAGTCTCAGACGACTCTTTCTGACGAAATTCAATGTATGACACCTTGGTAAACCCAGGAATGCCCCGAGGAGCGTATCACGAGCGAGCGGCTACTCACGGTGGCTGGCTGGACACTCTGTCCAGCCATATGAAACTCGCACGCCTCGGGGCCTCGGCAAATCCGAGGTTCTTGCAACGCTTCGTCCGGAGGGTGGGGTCTCACGAGCCGGTCCTTGACAACCTGGGAGCGAAAGAAATTGCCCAGGAAGCACGCGAGTTGCGGCTGAGGTTCAAAAGCTACGGAATTACCGCGAACCTTGCTGCGCGTTCGTTCGGACTGGTGCGTGCCGCGGCGACGAGCGCTCTCGGTCAGCGCCATCACGATGTGCAGCTGATCGGTGGCTGGTGTCTTCTTCGCGGAATGGTTGCCGAGATGGAGACCGGCGAAGGGAAGACCTTGACGGCCGTTCTTCCAGCCTGTACTGCGGCCCTGGCTGGTGTTCCGGTGCATATCATCACCGTCAATGACTACCTTGCCACGCGGGACGCCGGCTGGATGAGGGCCATCTACGAAGCCTTGGGTCTGCGGGTCGGCGTGGTTACCCATGGCCTCGAGCCGCAGGCACGACGAGAAGCTTACGCCTGCGACGTGACCTACTCGAGCAACAAGGAAATCGCCTTCGATTACCTGAAAGATCGGCTGACCCTCGGGCACAACCCGAGCCGGTTGCACCTGCAGCTGGAGCGCCTTGCCGGTGGACCTACCAGGGAGAGTCGGCTTCTTTTGCGTGGCCTGCGCTATGCCATTGTTGACGAGGTCGACAGCGTCCTCATCGACGAGGCTCGTACCCCTCTCATCATTTCGCGGAACCGGAGCTCTGTCGATGAGCGGAACGCGTACAAAACGGCCTTGACCATCGCGGGGAAAATGCGACCCGGGCTCCACTTCAAGGTCGACGAGCATGCCAGGCTTGTCCACCTTACGGACGGAGGCCGCGAAAAGCTGGAGGAGCTGGTTCGATCTTCGGGAACGTTGCGAGGAATCTGGGCCCGGCCGCAGCGGCGCCGGGACATCGTTCTCCAGGCCCTGACCGCCAAGTATCTCTACTTGCGGGATCGACAGTACCTGATCAAGGACGAAAGCGTGCAGATCATCGACGAGTATACGGGCCGCACCATGCCGGATCGCTCCTGGGAACATGGCCTCCACCAGGCCATCGAGGCCAAGGAAAACTGCCCGGTGACGGCGCAGAACGAGCCCGTGGCGCGGGTAAGCTACCAGCGGTTCTTCAGGCGTTACCTGCACCTCGCAGGAATGACGGGTACGGCTCGGGAAGTGGCTGGCGAGCTGGCCGCCGTTTACGGCCTGGCAACCATAAGGGTGCCGACTCACCGCCCTCTGAAGCGGTTGCGTCAGGCGACGAGCATTCTCTTGACCGCCGAAAAGAAGTGGGAGGCCATTCTGACGCGCATCGAGAGTGTTCACAAGACCGGCCGCCCGATTCTCATCGGCACTCGGTCGGTGGAGGCTTCGGAACGGCTCGGTCGACTGCTCGAGGCCGCCGGTCTGCCGCACCAGGTGCTCAACGCTCGCCAGGACGAGACGGAGGCGGAGATCATTGCACGGGCCGGTGAGCCCTGGAGCATAACGGTTGCGACGAACATGGCCGGGCGAGGAACCGACATCCAGCTGAAAGGTGATGCGGCGGAGCGAGGAGGACTTCACGTGATCGCCTCCGAGCTTCACGAGGCAGGCCGCATCGACAGGCAGCTCTACGGGCGCTGTGGGCGGCAGGGGGATCCGGGCAGTTACGAGGCCATCCTGTCGCTCGAGGACGATCTCGTACGCAACCATGGAAGCAAGTTCCTGCGGCGGACTGCAGCGAAAAAGCTCGCGGCTACGCATCCGTCTCCGCCTCGGGTCGGAGAATTCTTGTTTCGCTGCGCTCAGCGAACGGCCGAAAACCGTCATCGTCGAATGCGTCTCGACCTTCTGCGGATAGATGACTTTCTCACCGACACGTTAGCCTTCTCGGGAGTTCCCGAGTGAATCGAAACCCTTTTTCTACTACAGGAGAGTAACCATGCATTTTGTAACTTTATCCGTGGCCTTGATCTTTGCCCTCGAGACCCAGCAAACCGCGAGCGAGCGCCTCGCCGAAATCCCGGCCGGTTTCGACGGGGTGATCGAACCTTATCGGGTGGTCCAGCTTAGCAGTCCCGTGGATGGCCTCCTCGAAACGGTCAAAGTCGACCGTGGAGACATAGTGGGAAAGGGGCAGACCATTGCCACCCTGGAATCCAGCGTCGAGAAAGCGACGCTCGCGATCGCCACAGCCCGTACGGAGCTCGTGGGGGCGCTGGAGAAGCGCAAAGCACGACTGGAGTATACGGCACGGAAAGTCACGCAGGATCAAGAGCTTCACACCAATGGAATTCTTCCCCAGGACGTATTCGATCAGACCAAGACTGGACAGGAGCTTGCGGAAGCGGAATTGCGCGAGGTCCAGGAGAACCTGCGGATGGCCCGCCTCGAAATGGAACGCGCGGAGGCTGCCCTCGAGCTGCGGACCATCCGGAGCCCCATCCATGGAGTCGTCGTCAAACGCTTTCTCTCCCCCGGAGAGCTGGTGACGAGCCAGAACCACTCGAAGATCGTCCAGATCGCGCAAATCGACGTGTTGCGGGTCGAGGTGATCTTACCCGTCGCCATGTTTGGGAAGGTCCGGGTAGGCATGGAGGCCAAGGTCAGGCCCCAGCTGCTGTCGGGCGACCCTCTCGCTGCCCAGGTCAAGACGGTCGATCGCGTCATCGACGCCGCCAGCGGCACTTTCAGGGTCAGCCTCGAACTACCGAATCAAGACAACAGCCTGGCCGCCGGGCTGAAGTGTAAGGTGCGCTTCAGCGGCTCGGCCGAATAAGCGTCGGCGGATAGGTCCTCACGACAACCCGATTCATAATGACGCCCAGTCCAGGCTCTCGGTGTTCCGTGCTGGGCATTCAAGGCCTCCGCTGCGAGGCCTGCCCCCTTTTCGCGAGAGCCACGGTCGGTCGGGCAAATGCGGGTCTGCGGCACATCGGGGCACCAAAGGCTCATTCTCGACGACGCGCAGCGTGTGCTCTGAGGGGCCGTTTTCGTCTCTCGGAGACCGGCCGTTCCCGGGCTTCTTCGCCACATCGCCCGGGCAAGGTAAACTCGCCTCGCGGGTACTGTTCGCCTGCTTGTTCAGGCGCCGCTCACGTTTTCTCGCTGGATCTTTCTTCTCCAAGGCGATCTCGAGGGCTGTCTCCAAAATCCGCTCCAGCTGCCGCTCGGGCCACTCGATCCCTACGACCTCAGCAAAGCGCTCGAGCTTCTCAAGTTGAGGCGTCTGACACAGTACTCGAACAAATCCTTGTATCCGCACTCGAGGTGTGCCTTTCTCTTCGAGATCTCGGCGAGGTGCGCGATCACGCACGCGAGGTTCTTCTTCTCTCGCAGGACAAGATCTTTCACCGAGCGGTCGAGCTCCTCTGTAGAGAGCCTCTCGAGCGCTTCGCAAGAGACTGCGACCTTTTCTTTCATGTGTGCCCCCGTTCTTTTCTCTTCGGACTTCAAGTGATTAAAACAAAAGGGAGTATACCACGCCGATTTTCGACGCTCAGAGGAGCACGAGGTCAGCCGCAAGCGAGTCGATCGAACCAAGATGTCAGAAGGGCCACGGGGCGACGCTTAGCACTCAACAGGACGCTCGAGAAAGGTATTCGTAGAAGAAGCCGCGCGACAGAAATGTTGCATGCGCAAAACCTGTCAAGCTCTTTCTGCCCTTTTTACTCGTCGTCACCACCTTGCCCGGGCAAGGTGGCAAGACCTAAAGACCGGGCCGTGTGGGTTGCCGCGGTGGGGTAGATCGCGAAGCGATCAGGGGCGCCACTGGCGGGGTCAAGAAGTGTCGCCCCTTCTTCGGCCTTTGGCCGAAGTAAAGATAACCGGGCACGCTAAGCGTGCGACGGCTGCCCTTAAGTACCTAACCTGTGATTCAGTACTCGGCGTTTGAATTCTGCTTCCGCGGTGCACTTCCGCCTTCACTACCGGTGATAGCTGACGGCTGATGGCTGCTTACGCCTCGCGACCGAACCCGGTTAGAAACCCGGTTCAGCCTACGCTCGTCTCGGTCTCGAGACTCCGCGCCTTTTGCTCGAGGAAGGAGTACGCGTCCTTGACGTAGGCGCTCGGCGCGCCCTCTATTTTGCGAATACGTCTCGCATCCAGGACGTTGCCGGGCGGGATCGCGGAGGGTAATTGCGTCCACCTCGAGACCAGCTCCAGGTAGAGGCTTCGCGGGTTTCCCAGCAGCGGTTCGAGCGAGAGCTCTCGCTCCGGACCCGCAAGCGGTTCGGCCGGACTCGAGGCGGAGGGGCCCAGCTTGTATTTTACCGAGCAGGTGGCCAGCTGATTCTGCTCAGCGTCTGTCCCGTCGGGAGTGAATCGCAGGACGTGCTCGCGCAGGAAAGCCAGGCTGTTCTCTCCCTCGACTTCACATTCCGCGCGCACCCGCGCTTCGGCCATGACCTTCTGCCAGGTGCCGTCGAGTCCGCTGAAAACCGTTTCCGCCGTCGCGTCGAACAAGGTTTCCAGCTGGGGCATGGACTGGGGACCGAGAGACGACAGAAAGAGCCGCATGGGCCTGGAATTCTCCAGCAAGACCTGCCAGCCGCCGCCAGCCTCTTTCCGTTCCATCAACAAGGAGAAGCCTGTGGGGTTCCCCTCTTGGGACTTCGGCGCGTTGTAGGCGAACGTGATGTCATCGAGGCCGAGTCGGTCGCAGATAGTGGAGTGAAGCTGCGCGGCTTCGGCGCGGGGAACGAGCCTCGGCGGACCAAACAGGTACGCGAAGCGGACGGCTCGGATCTTCAGAGTCTGACTCTTCATGTCCATTTCACTCCATCAGGCTGTCGTTTCCCGGAGCCCGTTCAACGCCACGGGAAGGAATTCTATACAGCGGTTCAATTCCACCTGAAGCAAGTCCACGTATGCAGCCGCCCCTTCCAGGTCTTGATTTTTTGTCTTTTCCTCGAGCTCACGAGCGAGGTCTGCTAGCGCCTCCGCTGAGACATTGGCAGCTGCGCCTTTCAGGGAATGGGCCGAGTGGGCAACCTGGTCGAGGTCGCCTGAGACGATGGCCTGTGAAAGTTGTTCCAGGGAACGCGGCGCCTCGCGTCCGAACGATTCAAGCAGCTTGACCACGATCCGCGGATTTTGCCGGCACCTTTTCAAGACGTCGGCAGTGTTGATAGGTGTCGACGACGAGATCGGCTTTTCATTTTCAGCCATCTCTCTTCCTCCGGCCAATCTGATTTCTCTATAGACGTGTTCTGACTGAGGTTTTTAGCTTATCGGTTAAACACCCCTCAGAGGTTCACAGAACCCCCTCGGTTTTCGACACCCCCTCGAGTTCCTGGGCCATAGTTTTTATCAGCAGATCCATGTCGATAGGCTTGGTCAGGAAGCCGGAACACCCAGCGCTTCTGCACTTATCCTCGTCGCCCTGCATGGCGTGAGCGGTCAACGCGATTATCGGAATCTTCATTCCAAGCTCTCGCAATTTCGCCGTTGCCGTGTAGCCGTCCATCACGGGCATTTCCATGTCCATGAGGATAAGGTCGAACTTCCCGGCGGTGGCCATGTCGACTGCGATCTGGCCGTTCTCCGCTTCTTCCACCTCGACCCCGACCTCCTCGAGGACCAGGGTTATCAGAGTTCGATTCGACTCTCCGTCCTCGACCAGCAGAACGCGGGCCGGTGGCAGCTCTGGCAGAGCCTGGTCCTGACCCGAGTCCTGAGCCGATGTGGAAGCTGCTTCCTCGGCACCTACCATTCTCACGCCTTCTAGCGGCCCCGTGTTGACCGTCACCGTGAAGACACTCCCCTTGCCCGCCTCGCTTTGAACTATAAGACTACCCCCGAGCGCTTCGGTGAACTGGCGGCTGATCGTGAGTCCCAGACCGGTGCCGCCAAACTTGCGTGTGACCGAGGTGTCGGCCTGGCCAAAGGGCTCGAAAATCCTATCGATCGCTTCAGGCGGGATGCCGATTCCGGAGTCGCTCACGTCAATCGCAAGCTGTGGTTCTTCGTCGGACTCTAACAGCCTGGCAACGACCTCCACACCCCCGGTGTCGGTAAACTTGATGGCGTTGCCCACCAGGTTCATCACGGTTTGCCGGAGTCGCATCGGATCCGTCAGGATGGTCTCGGGCATCTTCCCCCCGAACTTGTAGCCGAGCGTGATTCCTTTCTCTTGCGCTCGCACCTGCAGCACGTTCAAGACATCGAAGACAAGCTGGCTCGGCGAGCAGCGGCGCTGCTCGACCTCCATCCGGCCCGATTCGATCTTCGAGAGGTCGAGGATGTCATTGATGAGGTCCAGCAGATGCTTGCCGCTAGTATGGATCGTGGTCAGATGCTCCTGGCGCTCGGTCTCCTCCTTTACCAGCCCCCGTCGCAGGACGTCGGTAAATCCGAGAATGGCGTTCATGGGCGTGCGGATTTCATGGCTCATTCGCGCGAGGAAATCGCTCTTGGCGCGGTTGGCCGCCTCGGCGGCGTCCTTGGACTTTCTGAGCTCTACCTTGCTCTCTTCAAGCGGGGTTACGTCCTCAAAACTGGCCAGCGCCCCGCGGATTTTCCCCCCATCGCCCAGGACTGGCGAGGAATTGACCATGAAGACCCTGGGCGCTTTGCCGCTGCCGTTGAGGCCGAGCATAACTCCCGTCTGACGCGTCTGGGCTTTGATGGCGTGTAACCACGGATAAGTCCCAGGGGATGCCGCTGCCTCGCTAGCCCCAGCTAACCAAGGTAGCGTCGACGCGCGGCGCCCCTGAAGTTGATCGGGAGACTGACCGACGGTCGCAGCGAAGGACCGGTTGGCCAGCACGATGCGCTCGTCCTTGTCCATGACCAGGAGCCCCTCTGCGAGCGTGTCCAGCGCGGACCGCACGCGTTTCGGGACGACTTTGGAGGGATCCAGATGCCGCAGCATTTTTCGTAGATAAAAAAGGTAGAGAAGAAAACACGTGAAGGCGACGGCAACAACAAGGTGAAGGCCCGGATCGTGAAGGAATCCCAGAATCCCGTCCTGCTTCAAGGGACGGAAGCGGACTTCCACGGAGCCCCATTCTTTTTCGTCCGCCCAGATCGGGACGTGCACGTAGGAACCCTCAGCGGCCTCTTCTTCAGAGCCCTGCCACTGAGCCGTATGCTCCCCGGCCTCGGCCAGAAGCTTGCCGCTATCGCGACGCAGAGCGGCCGAAAGAATATCATCGTTTCGCCGCACAACTCCCTGGAGAATAGCTTCGAGTCTCGAGGTATCCCTCTGGTCGGCCAGCAAGGAAGTGGCAATCGCAATGCTTTCACAGAGCTTCGCCCTTCCTTGCATGACGGCGCCGTGGCGATCCGGAATGAGTCCGATGCTCATGGCGATAAGCAACACGCTGACCAGCAGCGATGTTTGCACCATGACGATGCGAAGTGTTGCGGATATCCGGTTCATGAGGAAATGTACTGGAATGCAGGGTGACCGCCCGCGGAGAGAGCTCTCGAACTGGGCGGGCTACTTTTCATTCCTATCGGAAATAGCGTTCTCGTTTCTTGCCTGCTCTCTCACCCGAGAGGGTTATGGGACTTATCGATCAAGGACTCGAGCGTGTCTTTTTCGTCTTTCCGCTCGCGGGTTTCTTCGCCCGCTCCCAGATGTTCTTCGTCTTCGTCGGGGTAATCGAGGATGGGCAAGGGGTCGATCAGTCTCCACGCGGGCATGGAGGAAAGAAGACTGCTCAGAAGGTAACCGGCCCGCATGATCCAGAGAAAGTAGCCTGCCGAGAGGCTAATACCCACAAACGCTGCAGATCCGGCAACAAATGCTTTGAGCTTGTTTCCCGATCTCACCTGGTCGTCCAGCGAATCGAGGTCATCCCAGAACCCCCCCTGGGAGGTCGTCAGGAAGCTGTAGTCCTCAACGGGGCTGAGATCCTGGACCTGCACCTCGTATTCCTCCGAGCTGTCTTGCAACTCGCTGGTTCGGGCCGTATCGAATTCCTGGGCGTTTGGAGAATTGCTGGTGACTCTCTTCTTAAGAGCTGATTTACCCTCATCTTCGGTTTCTGGGGGCACTACCGTGTCGTCGGGATCTTCTGAGTCCGGCCCGTCGATGTCGATGATCGGATCCGGCAGAGGATCGGGCTCTGGCAAGGGACCTTGTGGGGGTGCGGTGGGCTCCTCGTCTTCCGGCTCGTCGTCCCCCGGGTCTCCGTCGTCGGGAGGATCGTCATCTGGCGGATCGACTTCGGGGTCGGGCGGAGGTGGCTCCGGATCGGGTGGAGGGGGCACGAAAGCGCCCAGGACCTGGACGACAAAAGCGGCCCCCGGGTTGGATCCACCGGCCCCGTCGCTCAACGTGAACGTGAAACTGTAGTTTCCGGCCAGCTCGCCCTCGTAGGTGAGAAGGTTGTTGTCGATGTCGTCCTGAGTGAAGGTCCCACCGGCGCTGAGGGAGACTCCGCCGAGCTTGAGCGTGCCTCTGAGAGGTGCCGCCGTGAGCGTGTAGGTGAGCTCCGCGGCTGTGTTGTCGACGTCGGTGGCCTCCAGGAGGGCCGTCGTGATGGTCAGCTCCTCGCCTGAATTCACTGTCAGGCCGGCGTTGGTAAACAGCACTGGATCGGCGTTTCCGGAGGTGATGTTGACCGTCTGCTGCGCCATGTTGCTGGTGCCGGTGTCGCCGTCGGTGAGGACGAAGTCGATGGTGCGGGCAGCGGTCGAGGGGTTTCCCGAGCTGTTGGAGTAAGCGACCTGTCGCATCACCTCCTGGGCGTTCGACGGTGTCGAGTCGACGTTCCAGGTGATGACGAGATTCGTGCCGCCGGTGCCGCCCGAGAAGGTGCCGACGACCGTGCCGGAGACCTCGACGTCGAAGCCGTTGAGGGTGACGTTGCCGCCCGGGAGTAGGGTCAGGTCGTCGTTCGCCGTGCCATTCGCAGAGACGCTGACGGTCAAGGTGCCGGTGTTGAAGTCGGCCGAGTCGACGTCCGCGACCGTTGCGGTCGGGTCGATGACCGTGGCGGGATCGTTCTCCGTGTACGCCACCGCACCCCCGGGTGTTGTCAGCACCGGGTCATCGTTCTGGGCGGTGATGTTGACGGTCTGCTGCGCCGTGTTGCTCGTTCCCGTGTCGCCGTCGGTGAGGACGAAGTCGACGGTGCGGACTGCCGTCGAGGGATTGTCGGAGTTGTTCTGGTAGGCAACCTGCCGCATCACCTCTTGAGCCCTGGAGGGCGTCGAGTTGGCGTTCCAGGTGATGACGAGATCCGTGCCGCCGGTGCCGCCGGCGAAGGCGCCTACCGTTGTGCCCGAGACCTGTATGGCAGCGCCGATCAGGGTGACGTTGCCGCCGGGGAGTAGGGTCAGGCCGTCGTTCGCCGTGCCATTGGCCGAGACGCTGACAGTCAGGGTGCCGCCTGCGAAGTTGGCCGAGTCGACGTCCGCGACCGTGGCGGTCGGGTCGATGACGGTGGCGGGATCGTTTTCCGTGTACGCCACCGCAGCGCCCGGTGTCGTCAGCGCCGGGTCATTGTTCCCGGCGGTGATGTTGACGGTCTGCTGTGCGGTGTTGCTGGTGCCGGTGTCGCCGTCGGTGAGGACGAAGTCGACGGTGCGGGCAGCGGTCGAGGGGTTCCCCGAGCTGTTCTGGTAGGCGACCTGTCGCATCACCTCCTGGGCGTTCGACGGTGTCGAGTTGGCGTTCCAGGAGATGACGAGATCCGTGCCGCCGGTGCCACCGGCGAAGGTGCCGACGACGGTGCCGGAGACCTCGACGTCAAAGCCGTTGAGTGTGACGTTGCCGCCGGGGAGGATGGTCAGGTCGTCATTGGCGGTACCATTGGCCGAGACGCTGACTGTCAGGGTGCCAGTGTTGAAGTCGGCCGAGTCGACGTCCGCGACCGTGGCGGTCGGGTCGATGACCGTCGCGGCGTCGTTTTCGGTGTACAACACCGGAGCGCCCGGAGTCGTCAGCACCGGGTCGTCGTTGTCGGCGGTGATGTTGACGGTCTGCTGTGCGGTGTTGCTGGTGCCGGTGTCGCCGTCGGTGAGGACGAAGTCGACGGTGCGCGCCGCGGTGGACGGGTTCCCCGAGCTGTTGGAGTAAGCGACCTGTCGCAACACCTCCTGGGCCCGGGCCGGTGTCGAGTTGGCGTTCCAGGTGATGACGAGATTCGTGCCGCCGGTGCCGCCCGAGAACGTGCCGACCACCGTGCCGGAGACCTCGACGTCGAAGCCGTTGAGTGTGACGTTGCCGCCGGGGAGGATGGTCAAGTCGTCGCTCGCCGTGCCGCCCACCGAGACGCTGACGGTAAGGGTGCCGCCTGCGAAGTCGGCCGAGTCGACGTCCGCGACCGTGGCGGTCGGGTCGATGACCGTCGCGGCGTCGTTTTCGGTGTACAACACCGGAGCGCCCGGAGTCGTCAGCACCGGGTCGTCGTTGTCGGCGGTGATGTTGACGGTCTGCTGTGCGGTGTTGCTGGTGCCGGTGTCGCCGTCGGTGAGGACGAAGTCGACGGTGCGCGCCGCGGTGGACGGGTTGT
>Ga0315336_1002883_pt1 | contig 24659 bp, 22 predicted proteins | sample ASW5metaG_FD_204512 | JGI IMG/M metagenome (GOLD analysis project Ga0315336, IMG submission 204512) | Ammonia-oxidizing marine archaeal communities from Monterey Bay, California, United States - ASW #5 | ecosystem: Environmental > Aquatic > Marine > Intertidal zone | place: USA: California... | reverse complement strand
AGACATCGGTCCGGCGGGGCTTATATGCCGAACTCGGTGTGGCTTTCAAGGATCATTCCCCAATTTTGTGTGCTAACCCACCTGCTCAAGCATCCATGCAACTGCTGCGGTTGCAGCACCTTGCGTCTGTTTTTCAACTTTTTTCAACCAGAGGGCCGGTTTGATCTGTTGGAAGCGTCGCAGCCAGGTGCGCTGCTGTTTGGCAAAGCGGCGGGTGCGGATCTTCACCTGTTCCAAAGCGTCGGTGAGCGTTGTCTCTTCATTGACCACGGGAAGCAGCTGTTTGTAGCCCAGCGCTTCGCGTGCTTGCTGGCCAAGGGTCGGGGCCAAGGTCCGTACCTCATCGAGCAGGCCGTTAGCAGCCATATCGCGTACGCGGGCGTTGATGCGTCGATTGATGTCCTCCACGGGCCAGTCCAATCCGATCAGGAGCGCGTCGGTGCGGTGGGGGCCACTCCATTGGCCCTGCAGGGCGGACAGTGGGGTTCCGGTGGCCGCTACTTCGAGTGCTCGAATGGTGCGACGACGGTCGTTGGGGTGCAGTCGTTCAGCGGCCTCGGGGTCCTCGACCTCAAGCCGAGTGCGCAACTGTTGTTCGTCAAGTGCATCGAGTTCGCGTCGCAGGTCTGGATTCCGCCCTGGTCCCTCAAGCATGCCGTAATAGAAGGTCTGTAGATAGAGGCTTGTCCCGCCAACGACGATCGGCCACCCGCCGCGGGCGCGTACGTCATGTACCGTGTGTTCGGCCGCTGCCAGCCAGCGTTCCAGCGAGTATGGCTCCGATGGATCCACGATGTCCATCAGGTGATGCGGTATGCCTTCGCGTTCTGCCACGGTGGGTTTGGCCGTGCCGATGTTCATGCCACGGTAGACCTGCATGGAGTCGGCGTTGATGCACTCACCGCCGCCCGGCAGGGCATGCGCAAGGGCAAGGGCGAGTGCCGTCTTGCCGCCGGCCGTGGGGCCGGCGATCACAATGGCCGGTCGATCGTGGTTCTTGGAGGTCATGTGTGCAGCACGCTACCGTACGTCATCTGCACGTGTGGCTTGCACGGCCCTCAGGAGCAATGATGAACGTTAAGAGCGTTACGGATCTGCATGTTCGAGACTCACGCGTGTTGATTCGCGTGGACTTCAATGTGCCGTTGTGCAGTGATGGAAGTGTGTTGGACGACCGTCGCATTCGCATGGCATTGCCCACCATCAACCAGGTGGTCGATGGTGGTGGCATTGCCGTGTGCATGAGTCATTTGGGGCGGCCGAGCGGCGACGGGCCAGAGGCGGCTTTTTCGCTGGGGGCCGTTGCGAAACGACTCGCCGAACTGCTGGGTGACGCGCATCGTGTGCACTTTGTTGAGGACGCCTGTCGTGGGGCAGTTGTTGAGGCGGTGATCGCCGCGGCGTCCCCGGGGGAGGTCGTGTTGCTCGACAATCTCCGCTTCGAGGCCGGGGAGAAGGCCGGCGATCCCGCATTCGCGGCGGATCTTGCGGCGTTTGGCGACGCCTATGTGAATGACGCGTTCGGCACTGCGCACCGTGCGCATGCGTCGATGGTCGGCGTTCCGCGTGCCATGGGTAAGGCCGGCAAGCGATGTGTTGCTGGTCTGTTGTTGGATCGGGAGTTGCGTTTTCTCGGGGCAGCGATCGAACATCCTCGGCGTCCCTTCTGTGCGGTGCTCGGTGGGGCCAAGGTGTCGGACAAGTTGCTGGCGATTCGCAACCTGCTGACCCAAGTTGATGCTGTCATTGTCGGTGGGGGCATGGCCTATACCTTTCTGGCGGCTCAGGGCCAGTGCATTGGCAACAGTCTGTGTGAGGTGGACATGGTCGAGACCGCCCGGGCGCTGCTGGCGCAGGCTGCCGGTTTGGGCAAGACGATTCACCTTCCCGTGGATCATGTCTGTGCGCAGTCGATCGGTGTTGGGGTCGAGACGCGGATCTGTACCCAAGTGCCGGATGGTTGGATGGGTTTGGACATTGGTCCGGCGTCCGCGGCGGCTTTCGCCCAGTGCCTCGAGGCTGCCGGGATGGTCGTTTGGAATGGGCCCATGGGGGTGTTCGAGACGCCGCCGTTCGACGCCGGTACGCGTGTGGTGGCAGAAGCTCTGCGGACAGCCACACAGGGACACAACGCCATCACCATTGTCGGCGGGGGGGAGACCGCGGCAGCCGTTGATGCTGCCGGCGTAGCTTCCGAGTTGTCACACGTGTCCACTGGAGGTGGGGCCAGCCTGCGTATGTTGGAAGGCGTGCCTTTCGAGAGTGTGGACTGTCTGGATCAAGACGGCTAGCGGCCCTCGTGGAGACAGGCCTCCACTCCGTATACTCACGGGTCCACTTGGACGAGATTCCCGGAGCTTTCCCTGCCATGTCCCTTTCGAGCAAGATGAAGACGTTATTGCCACTATTGCTGTTGGCCGTTGTTGCGTTGTGTGTCTCCGAGGCACGCGCGCAGGAAGAGTTGAAGTTGGGCGATCCCATGCCGCCCATGCCCGAGGGCGTCTGGGTCGGCGAGGCTGCAGACACGCAGGGCGAGCAGGTCAAGATGCTGTTGTTCTGGGAGCCCACGCGCACGGAGTCGCGTCTGGCCTTTCCCATTCTCAGTCAGCTTCAGCAGCGTTGGGGCACCGACAGGTTGAGTGTCATCGGAATCGGTGTCGAGCAGCTCGAGGATGACCAGAAGCCGTACGTCAAGCCTTGGATCATCCGTCAGAGCACGCGTATCAAGTTTCCGGTCGTCATTGTGCAACGCAACAAGCTCAACCGAGCGTGGCGCAAGAACCTGACGCCGCCCTACTTCTTCATGGTGATTGTCGCAGCGGACAACACGGTGCAGGCGATTGTCAATCCGCTGAGCAGTGAAGTCAACAGCCTGATCGCACGTCTTATCGGGGGCCGATACGACATCAACGCCATGGATCGAGGAAAGTTGTATCTCGAGCAACTCGAGCGTTATCAACTCAGCCGGGACTGGATGCAGTACGCGCTGGTCATGGATCGGCTCAACAGCATCAGCCAGAAGGTCTACGCCGATCAGGAGTTGGACTTCATCGTGTCGATGCTTACAGAGCAGGACAACTATGAAGAGGGCTTGGCGAGAATCAACGCCTCGATTGCCGATCGTGCAGCGGTGGATCCGGACTATCTGGGCATGTTGGCGGAACGCCTAGCGACTGACCCGTCCATTCCAGATGTCAGACGACCGTTGGAGATCGCGGAGAAGGCAGCCAAGGAGTCGCTCATTGCAGCGGGGACGTCCGAAGCCAAATCACGTGCCATGATCCGGCACGCGGAGGTGGTTTACAAGCAGGGCAAGACGGCGGCGGCGATCGCAGAGGCGAAGCAGGCGTATCGCATCGCACCGCCAAATGTGAAATCCGACTTCAAAGAGCGTTGGGTCGACATGAAGCGACGCGCTTTGGCTGACGGACGGACTGCGTCCGGTGCCTGAGGCCTCCGTCGTGTCACGCTCGCCATTCGCCACACCATCAACGGGAACGCCCATCGTTGCTGCGTCGATTCTCTCGGCTGACTTCGGGGCGCTCGCAACTGATGCCGGCGGGGCCATGCAGGCTGGTGCCGGCGTGTTGCACATTGACGTGATGGATGGCCACTTCGTGCCGAATCTTTCCATGGGTCCGGTGGTGTGCGGCGCGTTACGCAAGCACTTGTCGGATGTGCCGCAGGATGTGCATTTGATGATCGACAATCCGGCGGACCACATCGAGTCATTCGCCGCAGCCGGGGCGGATCACCTGAGCGTGCATATCGAAGTGCTCGACGATCCTCGTGCCATGGCAGATGCCATTCACGAGCTTGGGTGCACGGCGGGCATTGCGCTCAATCCAGCGACGCCGGTGGAATGTGTGCTCGAGGTCATTGACGCGTTCGACATGGCCGTGGTCATGAGCGTGGTTCCTGGGTTCTCCGGGCAGTCGTTCATGCCGGAGGTCTTGGAGAAGACGCTGGAACTTCGGACCGTGATGGGTCCCGGCGGTCACATTCAGATGGACGGTGGAGTCGCGCCCGCGACAGCGGGGCGTTGTCGTGATGCTGGTTGCAATGTGCTGGTCAGTGCGTCGGCCTTGTTCGGCAGCGGCGACTATGCCGCTATCATTCGGGCGTTGGCTGGAGGTTGAGGACTGTCGGCAAAGAGCCCTTGAGGGGTCTTCAGGGGCTATTTCGCCCTTAGCCTCTTGACGGCAGCTCTCAGGTGCCGATCATGCCCCGCAGTGATGGCTGAGCAACCGGACAAGCCGAGCGATGCACAGGTACCAACGACCGGCTCCCCGGGGGGTTCTGGTGGCGTACGCCGTTCTTGGACTGACGATGACATTCAGACCGCAACGCGCAAGAAGCCTGTGCCAGAGGGCCTGTGGCTGCGCTGTCCTGGTTGCAGTGCCATTCTGTTCAAGCGCACCTTGGAGAACTCGCTGAGTGTCTGTCCGGAGTGTCGGCACCATTTTCGCATCGGCGCTCATGAGCGTGTTGCGCAGTTGTGCGATCCCGGCACCTTCGAGGAGTTTGACACGAACTTGGTTGGGGGTGACCCGTTGGCGTTCGTGGACCTCAAGAAATACGCGGACCGAATTGTCACGGCTCGCAAGGGCACAGGCGCCAATGAAGCGGTCAAGACCGGCACGGGTTTCATCAAGGGTCGAAAGGCAATCTTCGCCATCATGGACTTCAGGTTTTTGGCGGGATCGATGGGCAGTGCGGTAGGCGAAAAGATCGCCCGTGCTGCCGAAGCAGCTGCGGCGGAAGACCTGCCGTTGATCGTGGTGTCCAGTTCGGGTGGTGCGCGCATGATGGAGTCCGGGCTGTCGCTCATGCAAATGGCCAAGACCTCTGCGGCCCTGGCGCGACTAGATGACGTCAATGGTTTGTTCATCAGCGTGCTCACCGATCCCACGACAGGTGGCGTGACGGCGAGTTTCGCAATGTTGGGTGACTTTATCCTCGCCGAGCCGCAGGCACTGGTTGGCTTTGCCGGACCGCGTGTGATCAAGCAGACGATTCGTCAGGATCTGCCCAAGGGCTTTCAACGGGCGGAGTTTCTGCAGACGCGCGGCTTTGTAGATCGTGTTATCGATCGCAAGGATCTACGCAGCGAGATCTCCAGCATCATTGACTATGCCGGCAAGTAGCGTGTGTTCCGGGCGTCCGGGTGTTGGGGCGGGTGTTGGCACGGACGCATTGCAGCAGACGGTTTTGTTCAGCGCGTTGGCAGCTGTGGCATGGTGGCTGGCAATGCCGTTCTCAGCCGAGCCCATTGCAGTGTTGCCGTTGGTGGCGAGTTTCTGTTGGCCGTGGTTGTTGGTTCGGGCGGCGGTGGGTGCGAGTCGGCGTCGAACGGTGGCGATTACGCTCTTCGTGAGTTTTCTGGTGCCGTGGGCCTTTCTGTTGGGTTGGATTCGTGAGGTATCCGTGGCGGGGTGGCCGGCGCTGGTGGCGTATTCAGCGGTGTACATGCCGGTCTTTGCGTTGGTGGTGCGGGCGATCATGCACAGCCCTCGGCTGCAGCGTGTGCCGTTGGCATTGGTGGCCGCGGTCGTCTGGACAGCATTGGAGTATCTGCGTGCCGAGATCATTCTTGATGCGTGGCCGTTCTATCTGGCCGCGCACGGTGTGTATCCCAGTTGGCTGATCCACTGGGCGGGGTACGCCGGTGTCTGGCTGGTCAGTTTCCTGATCGTCTTGACGTCGGTCGGGCTCTGGCAGTCCTGCCTGCAGCGTGGAACGTGGAAGCGGAACATGGGCCTCATTGTGCTTGGCTTCACGTTGCCGATTCTGCCCGGCCGGTTGCTTTTGGGGCGTGCGGACACGCGTCGCTCGACACCAGTGCGCATGTTGTGCGTGCAGACGAACCTGTCACAAAGCAACAAAATCGGCTGGCCGGTGGAGCGTCAGGAAGCAGACGTTCGGTCCTTTTTGGACCAGACTCGGACAGCGTTTCAGGAAGCCGGAGCTGTGGACCTCGTGCTGTGGCCGGAGACCATGGTGCCAGGGCTGGGCTTTGATCCGGGCACGCTTTCGTTCCTTGACAGTCTGGGCCCAGGAGCAGCCCACATGACACGTTGGCAGCGGGTGCTGCAGCAGGTGGCGGCGCAGTCAGGTGTGCCATGGCTGGTGGGATCGCCGACATGGCTGGATGTGACACTCAGCGATGACGGCTACATGGCGTCGAGCCAACGGTTCAACAGCGCCGTGCTGTTGGAACCTGGCGGTGGTGTCCAGCGATACGACAAAGTTTTCCTCACTCCGTTTGGTGAGACGATGCCGTGGATCCGGGCTTGGCCATGGTTGGAACAACGTCTCATGGCGGTGGGGGCAAGTGGACTGCAGTTCGACCTTCAAGCGGGCAAGGCGCCGGTCGCGATCACGATTGAGACGCACCAAGGCCTCCAAGACAGTCGCAACACTGTCGACACACCGGGGCGAACGTTGCGTTTGGTCACACCGATTTGTTTCGAAGATGCCGTGCCCAGTGTGGTCCGAGCACTTGTGCGAGACACCAACGCTGACATCATCGTCAACTTGAGCAACGACGGTTGGTTCGGCACGGACGATGCCGGCCGCCGTGCACACGAGATTGCCGCTGCCTTCAGAGCGGTGGAGTTGCAACGTCCGTTGATTCGTGTGGCGAACACAGGTCTTACAGCATCGATCAACAGGGACGGGTCTGTCGTGCAGCGACTCATCGCACGTACTGCGGGGACATTGCTCGTGGAGCCGGACAGTTCAAGGGGGCTCGCAACGGGGTATGCTCGGTTCGGGAACTGGTTCCCACAGTTGCTGCTGTTCCTGACCGTCGTCGGCGTGCTGATGCGCTATGTTGATCGGCGACGCGTTGTGAACCCGCGAACAGAGTGTTCCACGGAAGGACCGACATGCGACGTCAACTGAGCCTGCTTCTCGTCTATGGGCTGTCCACAGCATTGCTGGGCGGCTGTTCCACAACGACTCGAACGCCGGATGTCTCGCAGCACACGCTCGGTCCCATTGAAGTGCTGCAGCAGGCGCGGACGAATGCGGATCCACTGGTGCGGGCCAACGCCATCGAAGCGCTGTCGGCAGCGCCTCAAGCACAGGAGACAGCAGTCACCTTCGGGCTTGTTGATGCCAATGAAGGTGTGCGGTTTGTCGCCGCGGTGAGTTTGGGTGACGCCGGTCGGTGCGATTTAGTTGATCTGGTTCGCCCGCTGCTCGATGACGAGTCCGCATCTGTTCGTGCGGCGGCCTTGTATGCACTGGCCATGTGTGACACCGATCTGAACCTTGCACCACTTGCTTCGATGGTGCTGGGCGTCAACGCCACTGAACGTGCCAATGCAGCATTGATCTTGGGCAAGCTTGGCAACGCGTCCGCGATCGGCATGCTCAGGTCCGCGATGGGAAGACCGTTGGACAACACCGACGCGCGGCGCAATCGACTGGTCGATTTGACGGTTGCCGAAGCGCTCGTGCGATTGGGGGCGAGGGAGCATCTTGAAGAGATTCGTGCAAGTTTTTTCGGGTCCGCTGATGCTGTTGAACTCGTGGCCATTGCGACGCAGATGGCGGGTGCGTTGGGCGATCAGGGGCTGGGCCACGCGCTGGAGCAGATGGCGTTCGATACCGGACCCCGCAAGGCCGGTCCGGAGCTTCGCATGATCGCTGTGGCCGCTCTGGGGGCTCTGACGCCCGTTGCTGCCCAACCAGAGATCGCCATGCAGTTCCTTGACGATCCCACAGCGCAGGTTCGTGCACAGGCGGCCACCGCTTTGACGTGGGGAAATGCAGTGGGGCAGGATGCCGCACTAGGCCGATTATTGGCCGACAACAACCTCCAAGTGCGGATTTCAGCAGCTCGAGCCATACTGAAGCGTCGATCTTCCATGCCCCATGGCATTGACGAATCGGCTCCAACACCCTAAAAACCCTACTTACAGAACAGGGTCAGGAAGGCCAGCGCCCCGTGGGAGGGGCACGCACTTACATCGGATACCGACTCGTGCATATTCTCACCAAGATCTTCGTGGTTCTCGTATCGCTTCTGGCGGTGTTCATGGTTCCTTTGGTTGTCGTCTCGACGCTCAATCAGGAACATTGGCGTGCTGAAGCCATCGAACTGCAGACGCAGGTTCATTCGGCGCGCAATGACATGCAACAGGCTCGCACGCAGGTGCAGGGACAGATTGCATCAATGAACGAGGAACTCGCCATCGTCAGTCAGCGTGACCAGAATCGTGTCTCACAGATTGAAACGCTTGCGTCCGCAAACACGCGACTCGAAGCGGAGTTGCTTGAGGCACGCAGCAACCTGACCAGTCGTCAGGCCAACACTCGGGCATTGACGGCCAGTCTGACGACGAGCAATGAACTCAGCGAAATGCTGATCACGAACCTCGACCGGCAACGATCGCAGGCGCTCAACGCCGAAAAGGCCCGCGTCGAACTCGACGAGCGTCTCGCCGAGGCTGAGGCCCAACTGCAAGTCGCCTCAGATGTGACCCATGTGCTGCAAGAGGAGAATCAACTCCTCAAGCGTGATCAGCAGCGATTGTCTGACCAGCTGAATCAGTACACCGTGACCTTCGGTGCGCTGGATAACAATCCAAGAACGCAAGAAGAGGGCATCGCCCCTGATCGCAACCTGTCCGCCAACGTCATCGACATCGCCCGCGGCGACACGACCCTCGTGGAAATCGATGCCGGTTCGCGTGATGGCGTGAAGGAAGGCTGGGTCATGACCATTGGCGACGACGGCACCTTCATCGGCCGCTTGCGTGTCATCAAGGTTGACCTGAACCGGGCTACCGGCGTCTTGACGCTGGAAGATCCCGCTCGCGGTCTCGCCGAGGCGGGCCATCGGGTGTACGCCATGAAGGACGTTAACTGATGAGTCGTTTCGGATCTACGCCCACGGCCAAGAGCCACATGGACGTCTACACAGCGATCACGGGCATTGCCGCCCTCGTCATGGTGCTCGGTGCCGTGTACATGGTGCTCCACAACATGGAGTACGGCAGCAGCAATGACCGCGAACAGGCCCCCACGCCGTTTGAGATTCTCGACAGCTGATCCAAGTTTGCAGAGCCGGTAACTGCAAAGGGCAACGGCGCTTCACGTGAAGGCATATGATGATCCTCCTATCTATGGAGGGCTTGTTTTGGTCTTTGATCGTTTGATGCGCTGGTTCAGCGTCGACATGGGTATCGATCTCGGCACGTGCAACACGCTCGTGGCCGTTCGGGGAGAAGGCATCATTTTGAATGAGCCTTCCGTTGTGGCAGTGCGCAAGGGTACCAATCAGGTGCTCAACAACGGCAATGCCGTTGGCTGGGAAGCGAAGGAGATGCTGGGCAAGACGCCCGGGTCTATCAGTGCGATCCGCCCGCTGCGTGACGGCGTGATCAGCGACTTCGAAATCACCGAAGCAATGCTCTCCTACTTCATTCGCAAGGCGACCGGCAAGGCTCGCATTGTCAGCCCGCGTGTCGTAGTGGCGGTCCCCAGCGGAATCACCGCTGTTGAAAAGCGTGCGGTGTTGGACTCCGCGGAGCGAGCGGGTGCTCGCCGCGTGTACCTAGTCGAAGAGCCCATGGCAGCCGGTATCGGCGCCGGGCTTCCGATTGCTGAGCCAACGGCGTCGATGATCGTGGACATTGGTGGCGGTACGACTGAAGTGGCAATCATGTCACTGGCCGACATTGCCACGTGTGAGTCTGTTCGTACAGCTGGCGATGACTTTGATGAAGCCATCATCACGCACATGAAGAAGACGTACAACATGACCATCGGCGAGCAGACGGCCGAGCGCATCAAGATTGAAATCGGTTCTGCTGCAGCAGTCGGTGAAGAGACCACCATGGAAGTACGGGGGCGTGACAACCTGTCCGGCCTCCCGCGCAAGACCGAAGTCACCAGCGAAGAGATTCGCGAGGCGTTGCAGGAGCCCATCCGTGACATCGTTGAAGCGGTGAAGCGCACACTTGAGCGAGCGCAGCCCGAACTCGCAGCCGACCTGGTCGACAACGGCATCTGTCTTGTCGGTGGTGGTGCGCTACTACGGGGCCTGGACATCGTACTCAACCGCGATACCGGTCTTGATGTGACGATCGCCGAAGACCCGTTGACGTGCGTAGCCCGTGGTACAGCCATCTATCTCGAGAACCTCGAGATGTGGAAGGCAACCATGGAGTCTGACGCCGACGATCTTTGACCTGTGGCGAGATCTTGATCTCTGGCCCTTCTGGAGGGTGATGCACGAACATGTTCACGCGACGTCGGCTGACGCTGGGGTTCGTCCTGCTGTTGACCGGCGTGTCGACCGTGTTGCCTCCGTCGTCTACTGGCTGGGCTGAGGACGTCGGCGACGTGCTGCGCGTACCGCAGATGCCTTTCGCTCGCATGGGCGTGGCGATCAATGCATGGCTCCGACCATGGCGTGACGAGGCCGGCGTTCCAGTGGATCCGCAGACGTTGGAAGCAGTGCAGCGTGAACGTGACCGGCTTGAACGACTGTTTCGGCAGGAGCGCATTCGAGCCGATGAACTCGCCGCGCGCGTCCGCCTGTTGGAGTCATTGCCTGATTCGGCACTGCGTGCACCGATTCCGCCCACCACCATGAGTCGCGCCGTGACAGGGCGATCGGTGCGTGATGCAACGGCGCGCATTGAGTTGCAGCCTCCGGAGCTGGATGACGTACGCGTACGCAGCGGGGACATTGTGATTGCGTCTGACAAGCGCATTGTGGGGCGGTTGGAACGCACAAGTGATCTACGGCTGTTGGTGCGTCCAGTGGCACATCCGGACACCGGGCCGATTGAAGTGGCACTGGTGCGAGGCGCTCGGAATACCGATACACCATTGACGCGGCTGTTGCTGCAGCAGGACGGGCACGGCAAGTTGATTGCAGATGTCGATCGACGGATTGAGCTGCAGATCGGTGATCGCCTCATGCTGACCGACCCGGGGTGGCCCGGCCGCGTGCAGGGGCTGCTCGTCGCTGTGGTCGAGGCTCTGGAGCCCATCGATGCAGCGCCTTTGCGTCAGCGTGTTGTTGCCGTGCCGGCTGCGCCGCCGCAGTCGATCGTGCAGGTGGCGGTCGTGACGGCTGCCGGCAAGGAGCCGCTGGAATGAGGTGGCTCGTCTTCTTCCCCGTTCTCGTGGTCTTTGCAGGTCTGGACGCCGGTGTGGGGTCGTTGTTTTCGATTTCCTGGATGGGCGGGGCGGCACCTTCACTGGTCGCCGTACTGGTGGCGTTCGTCGCCTTGCAGGCCTCGCCACGATCGGCACTGTGGGCCGGCTGGTGGGCTGGCCTGTTGCTCGACGTTGCCCCCGGCAGCGGCGGCAGCGGCACCGCAGCGATCGTGCTGGGGCCTCATGCGTTGAGCATGACAGCTGCCGCGTGGATCGTGGTGCTCTGCCGTGGCATGGTGTTCCGACGAAGAGCGTCCACCGTGGTGGCCATCTCCGGGGTGGTGGCGGCATCCAGCGGTCTGGCAATGACCAGCCTCAAGACGCTTCGATTCTGGCTCCCCTGGACGGAGGCAGCCGTACCGCAGCCGGCGGTCGACGTGCTGTTGCGTCTGTGTGGTGATGCCGTGGCGACGTCAGTGCTGGCCATCGTCGTCGCGAGTGGCCTGCTGCTGACCTCTCGATTGTGGCGCTTCGACACGTCGCCGGGTCGGCTTGATTATGCTGGCCGCCGCGGAGGCTGAGCAGTGGCGAGTTTGGTGATCTATGACGACGGAGATGGATGCCTCGGTCCCATGACCGATCTGCGTCCGGTGTTCGACCTGCGCACTGGGGCACACCGCACGCTGGAGCGCATTGAACGTAGAATGGGTCGATTCCCCGTTGCGTGGTGGGTGCCCGACGCACTGCAGGCCATCTGGTCGCAGTCCACCGAGACGCCGGTCAATGCGTTGCCTGCCGGTGAGGCGTTCTTGCTGGTGAACGGACGTTGGCCGGGGCTCGGTGACCTGCCGGAGTTGTCCCTCGGCCAAGCTGCCGTCACCAGCGACGGCACGGTGATCGCCGCCGGCCTCGATCGTGACGGCGCCACGGCATTCCTGAACTCGAATGTCCTGCCTGATGCTGTGGCGACCATCGCCGTAGACCTTCCGGTGCTTACGCGGCCGTGGGATCTACTGGCATCGCTGGCCGACTGTCTGATCGACGATCTGCAGGCCTCGTCCACGCCGGAGGGGTGTCCCAAACACGTGCAGGTCATGGGGACGCATGCATTGCGTGTGCATGCTGACGCCGAGTTGTGTCCCAGTGTGATACTGGACGCAGGGAAGGGCTCCATCGTCATCGCCCAAGGCGCGACGATTCGTCCTGGCGCCGTCCTGACCGGTCCGTGTCACATTGGCCGCAACGCCACCGTCGTGGACCGGGCGATCATCCGTGCAACGACAGTGATCGGTCCGCACTGCAAAGTGGGTGGAGAGATCGGTGCCAGTGTGCTACAGGCGTATTCCAATAAGGCACACGACGGCTATCTGGGCGACTCGTATGTCGGCGAGTGGGTCAACTTGGGCGCGGGGACCATCACGTCGAATCTGCTGAACACCTATGGCGAGATCACCATGCGCGTGACGCCTGACGCGTCTCTCGAGCGGACCGGTCGGACTTTTCTGGGCTCGATCATCGGCGATCACGTCAAGACGGCCATCGGCACCCGGTTGATGACCGGCACGGTGCTGGGCACCGGTTGCATGATTGCAACATCCACGCCGCCGCCATCGTGCATGGGGCCGTTGCGTTGGTTGACTGACGATGGCGACAAGCCGTATCGCCTGAACAAGTTCCTCGAGTCCACATCTGCCGCCATGGCTCGGCGTGACAAGACGGTCTCCGGCTCGCTGGAAGGTCGGTTGCAGATGCTGTCCGAGGCTTGAACGCGTGGGTGAGACCCTTTATCTGATCGACGGCTACTCGCAGTTCTTCCGTGCGTATTACGCACGGAGGCCGTATCAGTCTTCCAGTGTGACGAAGGAGCCCACCAAACTCGTAGCGGGCTTCTGCGACATTCTGATCAACCTGCTCGACTCCGGATCGCCCACGCACCTGGCTGTAGCGTTGGATGTGTCGGGTGACACCGGCACGTTTCGTTCCGAGATCGACCCCGACTACAAGGCCAATCGCGAAGAAGCTCCAGATGACTTCGGCCCGCAGGTGGACCGGTGCCTGGAGTTGATCGAGGCGCTGGGCATTCCGTTGTTGGGCGTAGAGGGTGCCGAGGCCGACGATGTCATTGCCACAATCGCACGGCGAGCTCGTGAATCGCGGCCCGACATGATGGTGCGGATCATTTCGGCGGATAAGGATCTGACCCAGATCATCGGCGATCACATTGAGATCTTTGATCCACAGCGAGACAAGGTGCGCACGCCGTCGGATGTGTTCAAGACCGAGGGTGTCGAAGCCGAACACGTGGTGGACATGCTGTGTCTGATGGGCGACAGCGTGGACAACATTCCCGGCGTTCCGGGCATTGGTCCAAAGACGGCAGCCAAGTTGATTCTGCAATACGGTAGCATCGAGGGCATCTACGAACACATTGAAGAGATCAAGGGCAAGCGGCGCGAGAATCTGGAAGGTGCGCAGGAGCGCATGCTGCTCAACCGCGAGTTGGTGATCCTCAAGAACGACCTCGAGTTCGACTTCGATTGGGACGACGCTAAGGTTGATCTGGCGAATCTCTCGTTGGCCGAAGCCACGCCGCTGTTCAAGGAACTGGACTTTCGCCGCACGCCGGGCCAACTGGAGAAGATGATTTTGAAGGCGCGGTCGGGTGCAGCCACGCCGGAGGGGGCCGATACGGGTGCCGAAGTAGGCGCCGCGGCCGGAACGCTGTGGGGTGGTTTGGAGCCCGTCGTCATTAAGCCGGCAGACCCTGATGCGCTGTACACGGCGGTCACGGATGCGACGATTCTTGCGGAGGTCGTCAAGGCGATCGCGGACGCCGACACGGTCGCGATCGATACGGAGACCACCGGCCTTGATCCGATGCAGGATGACTTGTGCGGCATTTCGATCGCTGTGGAGCCAGGGGCTGCGTGGTACATACCCGTCCGTTCGCCCGAGCCGGCGACACACATGGATCAGGCAACGGTCATCAATACGCTCAAAGTTGTGCTTGAGGATCCGAATCTGCACATGGTGGCGCACAACGCCAAGTTCGACTTGAAAGTGTTGCGTCATGCGGGCATTCACATCACGGGACGGATCACCGACACAATGGTCATGTCGTATGTGGCGGACGGATCGCGGTCGAGTCACCGCATGGATGCCTTGGCGCTGGGATTACTGGGACTGGATTGCATCTCGATCACGTCATTGATCGGGTCTGGAAAGAACCAGTCGACCTTCGACACCGTGGATCTTGAACAGGCGGTGCCGTATGCCGCAGAGGACGCCGACATCACGTTGCGTCTGATGGAACCCTTGCGTGCCGAAGTGGACCAGCAGGAGCTTGTATCGTTGCTCGATGATCTTGAGAGCCCCTTGGTGCCGGTGTTGGCCGACATGGAGTTCGCTGGTGTTCGGGTGGATCCGGATGAACTGGATCGCCAGCGGGATCGCTTGGTGAGTCGGCTGGAAGAACTTCGGGACGAGATTGCCAAAGCTTCGCCGGGGCCCTTGAATCCTGACTCTCCCAAGCAACTTGCCGCGGTGTTGTTCAATGCGCCCGATGACGAGGTGCCGGGTCTTGGATTGAAGGTGATCAAGCGTCGCAAGACCGGGCCATCGACGGATGTCGAGGTGTTGGAGAAGCTGGACGCCGATCCCGACGTGACCACGCAGTTGCCTGCCTTGGTGCTGGAGTATCGGCAACTGGCGAAGTTGGTGGGGACCTATCTCGTCGCGTTGAAGCAGTGCATCAATCCTGAGACGGGTCGGGTGCACACACGGTTCAATCAGATTGCCACCGCGACGGGCCGGCTGAGTTCCAGCGATCCAAACCTGCAGAACATTCCGATTCGGACCGATCTGGGGCGGGCGATTCGGAAGGCGTTTGTGGCGCGAGATGGGTTCGTGTTGGTGACGGCGGACTATTCGCAGGTTGAGTTGCGTATTCTGGCGCACTTGTCGAAGGACGACGGTCTACGCGCGGCCTTCGAGGCCGGCGAGGACATTCACCGTGCTGTTGCGGCGGAGGTGTTCGGCATAGCGCCCGACGATGTCACCAGCGAGCAGCGGGGGGCTGCGAAGATGGTGAACTTCGGCATCGTCTACGGCATTACGCCATATGGCTTGGCTCGGCGATTGGGTGAGGGTACGAGTGTGGCGCGGGCCAGTCAGATTATCGGTGATTACAAGGCGCGGTTTACCGGCATTGAGCGCTTCCTGGAGGATTGCGTGGATCACGCCCGTGAGTACGGGTATGTGGAGACGATGTGTGGACGCAGGCGTGAGATACACAACATCGATTCAAGCAATGGTCAGGAGCGGGCGCTCGCGGAGCGTCATGCAATCAACTCCGTGGTGCAGGGGTCGGCCGCGGACTTGATCAAGATCGCCATGATCAATCTGCATCGTGATCTGCCGGCGTTGCATGTGGATGCGCGGCTCGTGCTGCAGGTGCATGATGAACTGGTGATCGAGGTGCCGCAGGCCGTTGCGGATGCCGGGTTGGCGCTGCTCGTGGAGCGGATGGAGGGGGCGATGGAGTTGTCGGTGCCGGTGCTGGTGGATGCGTCGGTATCCCAATCCTGGTTTGACGCGAAGTAGCAATCCCGGGTCGATTTCAGAGTCTTGAGTTGATCAGTCGGTGGGAGCTGTGCGACCCGGCGCCCTGAGTTGCTCGGATAAACTGGGTCTGGCCCTCAAGATTCAAGTGCCGCCTGGTCCGCACCCAAAAAACCTTCAACGCCCGGTCTTTCAACCGAGCGCCTTGGGTTCTTCTCTCCACCGCCGTTGATGCACACATAGAACGCGTGCGTCTCTCTCGGTGAGGGACACACGCTGGACCACACTCTCCATGTGGTTGCTTGCTGATCTTGAAGATCAATCGACGGTCTCAATCGTCGATGTCCCGTGCCATGTCGTTGCCGTACCCACAAGGAGTCTAAGCCGCAAAGCTTCGGCAACTGGCGTCCTACCGCGGAGCCCATCCCAGCAGATGCTGGGTTCCGGGGCGGACGGCCGTGGTCAGGCCCGGGTCACTCCCACAATGACCGGTTGACGGGAGGATGCAAGCATCCTGTGCACGAAATTGGAAGGAATCTCAGCCCTGTGCAGGCTGTGCGGCCTCGGGAATCGCCACAGGCTCGCCGGTGGACTTATCGATGCTCATCTGCAGGCCCGTGCCCACGGCAATCCGCTTGAGATATCCCAACATGGCATCCACGACATCGGGTCGACCCAAGGCCAGGTCACGCTCTTCGCTGATATCGCCGCTGACGTCATACAGCTCCACGCGTGGACCATCGTGGAACACCAGCAGCTTCCATGGTCCGTGCCGCAGGGACGTAAACGGCTCGATGCCGGGACCACTGGCGCCCCACTGGTGCGGCTGGTGCCATACGAGCGAGCGCGATGGGTTCGCGCCGTCGGCCAGAATCGAGCGTAGATCGACGCCGTCGATCGGGTGTGTCTGCGGGAATGCAGCGCCTGCAGCGCGAGCGAGCGTCGGCGCAAGGTCCTGTGTGATGACGGGTGTGTCGATGCGGCTGCCGGCCTTGGTAATGCCCGGCCATCGCACGACCCACGGCACGCGCGTGCCGCCTTCGTAACTGGATCCCTTGCCGGACTTCAGTGGCGCGTTGTGTGTGTTGGCGGTGCCGCCGCGTGCGTGGGCGCTGAGTCCACCGTTGTCGCTGGTGAACACGACGATGGTGTTGTCGGCGATGCTGTGGTGGTCCAGTCGATCCAGAATGCGCCCCAGCGCCTGATCGACGGATTCGATCATCGTGCCGTACGCCGCCTCCGTTGTGTGCAGTCCTTCGTAGCGCCCCAGCAGTTTTGTGTTGGCCATGATCGGCGCATGCACCGCGTAGGGGGCGAAGTAGAGAAAGACCGGTGTGTCGTCGGCGACCGCTTGGTCGAGTGCCTTGAGTGCTTCGGTGCACAGGGCTTCGGTCAGGAAGACGTCCTTGCCGTGGTAGTCCTCAAGGCCTGGGACATCCCAGACGGTCGGTCCGATGGGATCGGCGTCTGGATTGCGGGCGTGCTTTCTGCCGGCACTGGAGAAGTTGTGGATGCCCAGGAAGCTCGACGGCGCTCCGGAGCCGTGGCCGGCGATGTTTACGTCGAAGCCCAGGTTGCTCGGATCGCTTCCTTTGGTGCCGTGTGCGCCGAAGTGGGCTTTGCCTGCGTGGATGGTGCGGTAGCCCGCGTGGCGCAGGACGCCGGGCAGTGTGGGGGTGCCGGGTTGGAGGCCTTCTTTGGCCCAGGCTGGTGCGGCGATGCGTGGGCGGTTCTTGGAGGTGTCGCGGTCGTGGTGCAGTGTCCAGTAGGTGACGTTGTGTCGGCACGGCATTTGGCCGGTCATCAGGCTGACACGCGTTGGGGTGCACACTGGGGCGGCGGCGTAGCCATTGGTGCACACGGTGCCTTGTGCGGCGAGGCGTTCCAAGGCGGGGGTATGCCATTGTTCGTTCAGTGGCGTGGTTTCGGTGTGCATCGGCACGGAGACGTCTTGCCAGCCCAGATCATCGGTCATGACGACGACGATGTTGGGCTTGGCAGCGGTCGAGGCGATGACGGCGAGCGGCACAAGAAGGGCGGAGATCATGTCTTGAGTGTACGGATCACAGCGGGGGTGGGTGGGGTGGATCTACACCAGCGATTTCTCGTTGATGATCCATGCCTAGGGGCCCTTGCAACTGACCCGACTCCTATCACGCGGGGCCCGTCCCCCTCGTCCTTCCCAACTCCAGCCGATTGAACACAAGTTGAACACTGCCGCAGCGCACCATGAGCCGCAAGCGGGTCTGATACTGCCCGACACGCCTCCACGAACCGTGGGGGCGTCGGGAGCCCCCTGCGATGGCCATGCGGTCGCTGCCAATCAGGAAGGAACGACCGTTCTGGTACCACGCCATGTGGGCCATGGTGTCGCTGTACCTCTTCCTCAGCGCGATCAACATCATGGGCAGCGGACTGAAGTCCATCGGCAAGAACACCGACTGGCTGCAAACCGCCATCGCCCAAGGTGACAATCCGCTGGTCGCACTGCTCGCTTCGGTCCTGGTGACCTCGATCGTGCAGTCATCATCCTTCACGACCTCATTGATCATCACGCTGGTCGCCGCGGGCGAGATGAGCGTCAGCACCGCGGTCTTCGCCGTGATGGGGGCCAACATCGGCACCAGCACCACCGCGATCCTCGTGTCTCTTGGCTCCATGCGTATCCGCCGCCAGTTCCGTCGCTCTTACTGCACGGCACTCATGCACGCCATTCCGAACCTGCTCACTGTGCTGATGCTGTTCCCGCTGGAGTGGATCACGGCCGCCATGGCGAAGGCCGGACCCGACGGCCAAAGCGGCGTTGGCGTCGTGACCATGGTCGCCCAATGGCTCACCGATGTATTGGGCATCACGGCCATCGACAAAGGCACGAGCCCCGTTAAGTTCATCACCAAGCCGGTGGTCAATCTCGTCAGCGACGTGATGCACTGGCTCTCCAACGACGCGGTCGTCGCCGGCGGCGTACTCATTGCCGCCACAGGGCTGGTCGTGCTCTTCCTAGCCCTCGTGGGATTGGTGAAGAATCTCAAAGGCGCCATGCTGTCCAAAATGGAAGGGTTCTTCAGCAAGGTCATCTTCCGCAACGATTTTCTCGCATGGCTGTCTGGACTTGGCACCACCATCGGCGTGCAATCCAGTTCGGTCAGCACAAGCTTGATTGTCCCGCTGGCGGGCGCCGGTGCCGTGCGACTGCGTCGCGTTTATCCCTACCTGCTGGGGTGCAACATCGGCACCACGGTGACGGGCGTGCTGGCGGCTTCGGCCAGCCCAACCGCCGGCGCCGTAACCGTGGCCATTGTGCACGTACTCTTCAACGTGTTCGGCAACGTCGTGTGGTATCCACTGCGGATGTTCCCGATCCGTATGGCGAAGTGGCTGTCCTCGCTGTCCGCGCGCAATCCCAGACACGCCTTCATCTTTCTCGCAACCGTCTTTTTGGTCATCCCGATCATCGGCCTCATCATTACCGAAATCTTCCTCTTCTAGCGACGATTGCCGGAAGACCCCTGCCAGACAGGGAACGATCACCGCCTACACTGCCTCCTCAGGAGTTCCTCATGTTTAGTCAACTCATTGCAGCCTTGAAGTCCAGCGACAAACTTGACGACGCCTTCGGCGAGTTCGCCGAAATGCTCGTAGCAGCTTCCTGGATGTTTGATGAAGCCAATGATGTGCTCCGCCGCAAGAAGTCGCCGGACGACGTCGGCGACGCGCTGTATCTGCGGGACAAGGACATCAACCGGCTGCTGCGGTCCCTGCGTGGCAATATCTTGACGCACTTGACCGTGAACCCCGTCGCTGACATCCCCGGCTGTCTGGCGCTGATGAGCGTGGCCAAAGATGCCGAACGTATCGGTGATTACTGCAAGAACGTGTTTGAAGTGGGTCGCTTCTATGAGGCCGATTATCAGATCGACCAGTACCACGAGCCCTTGGAGGACATTCGTGTTCGCACCAAGGCGTTGTTCTGCGACGTGCAAGGGGCGTTCAGTGCCTCCAGCGTGAAGCAGGCCAAGGCGTCGATCAAGGCGGCGGATCGTATTCGCAGTGAGTGTGATGCCATCGAGGAGTCGCTGCTGCGCGACAAGCAGTCTGTGCCGACACACGAAGCCGTTGCGTACTCACTGCTCAGCCGGCACTACAAGCGTGTGGCTTCGCACTTGGCCAATATTGCCACGGCAGTGTTCGGCAAGATCGAAGAGCTCGACTTTCGCAAGCCAAAGAAGGACGGTACGTCGGACAAGGTGTAAACTCGCTGGAGGTGGGCGACGACGTGCTCCGGCTAAAAACGAAAGAAGGAAGCCGTCTGGTGGGACAAGGCTTCCTTCGTTCGTTTTGAAGCGAGGCGGACGGGACTCGAACCCGCAACCACCGGCTCGACAGGCCGGGACTCTAACCAATTGAGCTACCGCCCCAGGAATGGGTGTTCGCTTGTTTTTCCGGGGTCCATTGGCGGGCGGGGGGGGACGGGGGGCCGTTGGAGGGGGTCCGGGACGCGGCAGTTTAGCAAGTGCAGTGCGTCGGTCAAGGTGATGCGGTCATTGGCGGTGGGTTCGGCCACGGAGGAACGGCTATCCAGCGGTCTGGAAGTGGCTCAGTACGCTGAGCAGGTCGCCGGGTGCGATGGGCACGGCTGCAAGGGCCTCGGGATACGTGTTCAGGCCCAGCGTGCCTTCGGCAGTGCTGGCATGGACGGTGCCGGGGTGTTCGCCGACTTGATCATTACCGAGTAGGCGGCCGTGCAGCAACACCGCGCCGGTGTCTAGGTGAACGCGTGCCAACCGACGCTGCTCTGGGTGGAGCCGCTGCGGCCAGTCAGAATGCCGTTGTTGGAGACGCCGTTAACGACGGTGACGGAGGCATTGGGAGCGTCAACTGAGGGGATGGGATGCACCTGCCAACGCAGGCGTTCCGCACTGCCCAGAGCACTGACGGTCAGGATGCAACCCAGGGCGAACATGCCCTCAGCCTAGCACCCTGCAGGGCGGGGGCCAACGGTGAACACCCGCAATGGCTGCTGCGCTGTCTACACTGCGTTGATGTCGAAGTGGAAGAAGATTGTTGGTGCGGTGATCATTGCCGTGGTTGTGCTTGCGTTGGTCGCCTACATGGCTGTGGACACGATCGCGGCGTCGCTCATTCGAACTGAAGGGTCGGCTCTGCTGGGTGTATCCACGCAGGTCGACACCGTCCGACTCGGGCTTCTGGAAGAGCGCACTTCCATTCGCGGGCTGACCGTGGCCAACCCCACCGGCTTCGAACGGGCGAACTTTGTGCAGATTGCAGAGGCCACGATCGAGGCGTCGCTTAGCACGATGCTCGGCGATGACATCAACATTCCCACTGTGCGCGTTGATGGCTTGGTGCTGGATCTGGAACAGATCAATGACAGTCTGAATGCCGATGTGATCGTGAATCACATCAATGCCTCGACGGCCTCGGAGTTCAAGCAGACTCGAGATCCGGTGCAGCTGAACATCGCCTCGCTGGAGATCACGAACATCACACTGCACGCCCGGGGTTCGATTGTGAACATCGCCGGTGGGAAGATCGATGCCGAGATTCCCAGCTTCACCATGGCCAACGTCGGTACAAAGACCGATGATGGCGAGGTTTCGGCACAGATTGTGTCGCTTGCATTGTCGATCGTGCTGCAGCACATCGCGGAGAATCCGGTCAAGGGGCTGAGCTCCGCAGCGGTGGGATCCATCGCGTCCACTCTGGATAAGATCCCGGGGCTGCGGCAGATCGGGGTCAGCAAAGTGTTGCTGGACGTGAACCGTGGCTTGAATGACACTCTGGAGAAGGCGGGCGAGGGCGTCAAGGGCATTGGTGATGCCATCGGCGGCTTGCTCGGCGGCAATACCGAGAAGAATGCCAAGGACGCCGAGGCGCCCGAGTGATTGGTACCTTGTTGGCGCTGTCGATGGTCACCGGGCCAACGCTCCCGGAGTCGTTGCGTGCTGCGATGCACACCGTCCGCCCGGCCCCTGCGTTCGATGCCTGGGCTGTACCGGTCGCCAAAGACGCCCCTGCACACCCGCGTGCCACGGTCTACCGCTGGTGGACCGACAGTTGCCCATGGTGCACGCAGAGTCTTCCTGCGTTGGAACAGGTACGCAAGAATGCCGAGCCCGCGGGGGTGCGCATGATTGCCGTGTATCACCCCAAGCCGCCGCGCATGGTTGATCCGGCGCAGGTCGCTGCCTGGGCGAAGGCGAAGGGTTGGCATGGCCCCGTAGTAATCGATCAGGATTGGTCGGAGCTGGAGAAACTCGCCGGTCCTTTGAAGGGTCTGTCGGCGACCAGCGTCACGCTGGTGCTTGATGTGCAGCGTCGCCTGCAGCATGCTCACGCCGGTCCGGTGCTCTTTCCATCCGAGAAACCACAGGATGCAGGCCCAAATGCGGATTTTCTAGCGATGCAGCAGGCCTTGGAGCGTTTTTTTACCCCAGACGGGCAATCACGGCTTGATAACTCCCCTGCAGGGCCTATCTTGGAGGTGGATCACAACAGTGGTCCACGAGAAGCGTCGAGAGAGGAACCATGCATACCACCATCACAGCAGCTCTGACTGCGCTTGCCATGACAACTGTCGTCATGGGTCATCTGGTCGTGGATCCCATCGGCGACATTGCCACTGGCAATCGCAACCTCGACATTGGCTCGGTGTCCATCACCGATGACGGCGTTGATGTGTTCGTCTCCCTCACGGTCGACTTGCTTGACGGTGACTGGGGCAAGTACATGTTGTTCCTCGATTTCGATGGCGACCTGTCCGGCTCCGGCGACAACGACAACCCCTGGGCTCGCAATGTCTCCGGCCTGTCCGGTACGGACACCTTTGTCGGTACATGGCTCGATGGCGGTGGTGGCGTGGACATGCAGGAGTATGTCAACGGTGGATGGCAGAGTTCATCGGGCTCGGTCTGGGCTTCGTTGTCTATCAACTGGGCGGCCAACTCAATCAACTGGACCTTCCATGGTGCGGTGACTGGCTCGATCGCTGATGGCTACAACGGTTTCGAAATCGAAGTTGCCACGACAGGCGGCGGTTCGGGTGACCCTGCGATCGACTTGCTCGGTGACGAAGGCACACAGCCCGGTTGGGGCAGTGGTTCGCACAGCAGTGAACAGTACTACTACCAGTTCAGCACAGTGCCGGCACCTGGTGCCTTGGCACTGCTGGGCTTGGTTGGTCTCTACGGGCGCCGACGACGGCACTAAATAAATAAGCAAATGACACGGGTGCAAACCCGAATCTCTACAAGCCCCGGATTACGCGTCCGGGGCTTGGTTCATTTTCTGGCCGCTGCATAGAATGCCGCCATGCTCGAGCTCTTTCTGGGTGCCTTCGTGCCGCTGTTCGTCATTACCGATCCGTTCGGCAATGTCGGCATCTTCCTGAGCATTACCGAAGGTGACAATCAAGCGACGCGCCATCGTCAGGCGCTCGGCGTGGCCGTGCACGTACAAGACACACTTGCTCATGCGGCAACCTTGAAGCAACCTTGAAGCAAGAGTAGTGACGTCCAACCTTCGCATCTTCGTTGACCGCGGCGGCACGTTCACCGATGTGATCGCACAGACATCGGACGGACAACTGCATGTGCGTAAGGTGCTGTCCGAATCGCCGGGCCGTATGCAGAGCGCCATCTGCACCGCCATTGCGTCGCTCCTGCAGGAACTTGACGCAACACCCATGGCTGTGCATATCGGCACGACCGTGGCCACGAATGCCCTGCTGACGCGCACCGGTGCGCCGACGGCGCTGGTACTGACGCAGGGCCTCGGCGATCTTGCTTGGATCGGCGATCAGACCCGACCTGCGCTGTTCGAGTTGGAGCTGGTGCGACCGGAGGGGCTGTATCACACCTGCATCGAAGCGACAGGGCGTCTTACCGAAGACGGTCATGAACTCGTTCCCTTGGATGAAGAGGCAGTGCTCACAGCGCTCAAGGCGGCGAAATGCAACGGCTGCACGGCCGTCGCCATTTGTCTCATGCATGGGTGGCGGCATGAACACCATGAAGACCGTGTTGCATCGCTTGCCGAGCAGGCGGGCTTTGCGCGGGACCATGTGGTCACCAGCAGTGATCTTCCGGTCGAGGGTTACCTGCCAAGGCTGCAGACGTTGACGGCAGATGCGTCACTGACGCCAATCCTGCACGACAGCCTTCGTGATGTGCATGCCCTGCTCAGCGATGTGCCACTGTCCTGCATGCACAGCGGTGGAGGCGTTGTTCCAGTGGATCTCTTCCGCGGACCGCAGGCAGTGTTGTCCGGCCCCGCCGGCGGCGTGGTGGCGGCCGCCGAAGTCGCACGGGCTGCAGGGTGTGCACGTGCCGTGTCTCTGGACATGGGCGGCACGTCGACCGATGTGGCGTGGTGGGACGGGGAACTGCAGCGGCAGGGGGAGACGCGCATCGCCGGCGTGACCCTGGCGGTTCCGGCGTTGCAAGTGGAGACGATCGCCGCCGGTGGCGGTTCGATCTGCACGTTCGATGGCGTCCGCCTGCAGGTCGGTCCGGCCAGCGCCGGTGCCGACCCGGGCCCAGCGTGTTACCGACGCGGTGGTCCCGCAACGCTCACCGATTGTCTGGTGGTGCTCGACCGGCTCCCGGCCGAAGTGCTGCCGAAGGTGTTCGGGCCGGAATGCGATCAGGGGGCGGATGCGGACGCATCGCATGCTGCACTCAGGCAACTGCACCGTCGCATGGAGGCACACGGCGTTGCGTTGGCGGGCGTGTCCGAACTGGCCGAGGCCTGCATTGCCATTGCCGTCGATGCGACGGCGTCCGCCGTGCGACGCATTACGACGGAGCAGGGTCGTTCGCTGGACAACGCGGCGCTGGTGGCGTTCGGCGGCGCCGGCGGATTGGTGGCGTGTGCCGTTGCCGAGGCACTCGACATGGACACGGTGTTGCTGCATCCACTGGCCGGCGTGCTGTCGGCGTGGGGCATTGGTCGGG
>Ga0315336_1002882_pt1 | contig 24667 bp, 29 predicted proteins | sample ASW5metaG_FD_204512 | JGI IMG/M metagenome (GOLD analysis project Ga0315336, IMG submission 204512) | Ammonia-oxidizing marine archaeal communities from Monterey Bay, California, United States - ASW #5 | ecosystem: Environmental > Aquatic > Marine > Intertidal zone | place: USA: California... | reverse complement strand
TTATTACCATCAAAACCCTCCGCTTCATGTTCAGCCTTAGAAGGAGATACGGCAATACTATCATAAAGAACTACAATGGGAGTATCTTTATCATCCTCTCTTATTGCCGCCACAACGTCCGCAATAGCCTTAAAACAGTCCTCGACAGTGTTAGGCTCCACAACTAAAAGCTTATCAGAATCAATACCTAGGCTTACTGCGAAGTCCTTATTATAAGTAGTTTCGCTATCAATAAGTATAGTGTGGTATCCTTTCTTTTGAGCTTGTGCCAGGACGCAAGTGCCAAACACTGTTTTAGCTGTAGAGTGTTCACCAAAGAATTGGGTGATCTGTCCTACAGGAACTCCCCCTGTATAACTTCCAGACATTACCTTGTTTAAAGCATATGAACCTGTAGGTACAAAAACAGTATCAGATTTGTCCGACAATATTCTAAACCCTGCGTACGACAACTTCTTAATTAAATCTTCAGCTTTCATAGGACTACCATTTACCTGTGGAACCGAATCCACCCTCACCTCTCTCTGTGTCATTTAAAATCTCTACCTCTTCTATCTCTGGAAAGTGGGACTTTCTAACAATTAGCTGCCCTACTCTAGTACCTTTTGGCAAAAATTTGCTGCCAGGAGTAATCTTAGATAACAACAATTTCACTTCTCCCCTATAATCCTTGTCTATAATGCCAACTCCGTTAGGTAAGATGATTCCTTCCTTCCCAAAAGAACTTCTAGCATATAGCTCAATATGATACCAAGGAGGAGGCTCCATGCTCAAACCTGTTCCTACAATAGTCACAAATCCAGGCTCCACAGTGACATCTTCTACCGAGTAGACATCATACCCTACAGAGCCAAAAGTCTGCTGTTTAGGTAATTTTGCCGAAGGGTGAAGTTTTTTTATCTTTAGCTTTGTTGTTATCTGCTTTAGCATCACTTAGGTTCTTTATATATGATATTTTTGCCAAATCCCACGAAGGAGTGATAGCAAGTAAAAACACAAAAAGTAACCACTCATACCAAAATACTCCAAGTTCTACTTTTAAAGAATATAGAAGGTATATTAGGTAAATGGTTAGCATACTCTATTATAGGAAAAGCGATCCCTTCTCCTTATAACATTTGTAGTATATCTAATTTTTTATAATACCGCTCTTTAATATCAGCATACACTTTTTTAAGACCCTCATCGAACGGAGTACTAGACTCCCATCCTAAAAGGTCCTTGGCTTTATCTACATTACACCACTGACATTTTATGTCCGCTACGTGATCTTCATCGTAAACAATTTGTATTTTCTTACTACGAAGGTTAGCGATTTTTTCAGCGATCTCACCAATTGATATTATTTCAGACGATCCAATGTTCATAGGAGGGAAGGTTTTACGAGACTCACACAACTTATCCATGGCAATTACCATACACTCGACCACATCGTCAATATAACAATAGGAACGATACTCCTTACCAGTACTTTTAACCGTGAAAGGAGAATGAGGATAATCCAAAGCTTTTCTGCAAAGAACCGGGATCACAGACCCTGTGTCAATGTTATAACTCTGACCTGGACCATAAGCTCCTGTTATCCTAGCTGACAGGTGTGGAAGATTAGCCGCTTCCAGCAACCTCTCCCCCGTTAATTTTGCCCATCCATACGTCAATTCAGGATTTGCAGGACACGCATCTTCTTCTTTTAAGGAAGCCTCATAATAAGACCTTTGTAGATGAGAAGGATAAACATGAGCACTGCTTGCATAAAAAATAGGTATATTATATTTTAAACATTCATTTATAACATTTAGATCAATCTGTACATTATTCTTTAAGACATCAAACTTTTTATCCCTGTATACGTTAATTCCACCAACTTGTGACGCCAAATGAAAAACAAAATCTATATCATCAAAAGATACTCTATAATCTCTCCGGGTTACTGGACCCTTAAAGGTCATTCTTCTAAGATCACATTCAATGACCTTAACTTTTGTATTTTTAGATTTAAAACGCTCTTTTCCTCTAGAATAATCGTCTACACATACGACAGTGTGCCCAGATTTGCACAATTTTTTGATTAGATGTGATCCTATAAATCCAGCACCTCCCGTTACTAAAATTTTCATTACAGATTACCAAATGCCTGCAAGCTTTTTTCAATAATAGGATACGCATTCATAATTTCTTTAATACCATCATCCAAAGTGTAAGCAGGTTTCCACCCTGTCTTTTCTATTTTTTCGTTGGAAACTATGTAATTTCTTTGATCGGGGTCTTTATTAATGTCCGACTCCTCAATATAAAAATCAGGAATATACTTTTGTATCTTTCTACATAATTCCAACTTAGAAATATTAGCAGAAGAAAGTCCCACATTATATGCCTGCCCCTTCATAGCTTCATAATTTTCAATACAGTGAATAAAGGCTCCAACAACATCCTGAATATGAATATAGTTTCTCTTAAAGTGGCTTTCAAATAACACTATGTATTTATCTCTACATGCCTTATACACAAAATCATTCACTAATAGATCCATTCGCATTCTAGATGATAGCCCAAACACTGTTGCTAGCCTTAGAGATATTCCTCCATAATCCAACACAGCTTTTTCAGCCGCAACTTTGGACGCTCCATATACTGAAATAGGATTAAGTTCGGTCTCCTCAGTACAATGCAGTAAGTCTCCGTCGTATTCCTTCGTCACCCCATAACCTGAGTTAGTGGTTGGAATAATTACCTTAGCCTCTCCACAATTTTCTAATATTTTAGTTACAGAAGTACAGTTAGTACGCCACGCTCTCTCTTCATTAAACTTACACGCAGGGGCTCCTACGATTGCAGCCAAAGGAATAATATAATCGAATCCAGACATTTCATCGGAAGTTAAATCATAAACATCTTTACGAATAAAATTTATGTGACGACAATACTTTATTAGGCTGGTCTGACCATAAGAAAGATCGTCCACCACAGTAAGCTCCACAGAGTCTTTTTTTATCAACTCTGAAATTAAGGCAGAACCTAAATAACCTGCTCCTCCTGTAATTAAAATTTTCATAGTTTCCAACTAACCTCCCAGTCCTTAAAGTCCGCAGCCAAGCAATCAATTTTATAATCTTTTCTTCCACCGGCATGAGCTTGTATCCTATTCTTAGCTGTATTACGAATGCCGTTTAAACCGTGAGTTAGCTCCAAGTCGTTACCATCTTTAATGCCTTTACGATAATTTGATTCGTTGTGCCAAATATGAAGATTCATCTGTGCCAATACCACGATAGCTCTTATAGAATCAGCATCCATATTAACTGATTCTGATTTTAGGATAGTATCTATATCGTGAATAATATCGTGAATTTCTTTCTTATATTCATCCTTATGCTCTGTGATGAATACTTCCTTCAACTGTACAATAGACAACCTATCAATCAACTCTGACAAAGTCGGTAAGTATTTTCTGCTCATAATATATTCTCCTTATACCAAGTCACCGTCTTACTAATACCCTCCTCAAGAGAAATACTAGGAACAGATCCTATAGCATTCTTAAACTTATCCATATTATAGACTCTTCTTGGTTGTCCCGTTGGTCTATTGGAATTTATTTTTACGGTACCTTTGTATCCAGTGACATTTATAATAGTTTCTACTAAACTACTGATGGTAGTCTCTACGCCCGTTCCTAAATTTAATGGACCAGTTTTATCATATTCATTTGCTACATCCACAATAGCTTTACAAACGTCCTCTACATATATAAATTCTCTAGAGGCACTTCCATCCCCCCATACCTCTACAACATCAGACTCATCTTTAACAGCTTCCACAAACTTTCTAACAAGTGCAGGTACGACATGAGACGATACTAAATCAAAATTATCATGAGGCCCATATAAATTTGCCGGAAGCAAAACTGTTGAATTAAATCCAAATTGTTCCCTATACGCCATGGATTGAACTATCATGTTCTTTTTAGCCATAGAATATCCATATGAATTCATGTCAGGAAACCCATCAAAAAATTGATCTTCCCTCAGAGGAACATCTATATCGTAATTTTCCAAGTCAGGGTACCCGCACCCAGCAGCTAAACCTACAAATCTCTTGACCTTATGCCTGTACGATAAATCCATCAAAAGAGTGGTCATCATCGTATTTTGAAAATAGAAATCTGCTGGATAAGTCTTATTATCAAGTATGCCGCCGACTCGGCCTGCCAAGTGAAGAACGACATCAGGCTGATGTAGTTCTAAATAATCGTTTGTGGAATCCTTATCCACTAAGTTCAAAACTTCCTTAGAGGGAGTTAGTAACGTAGAATCTGGCATTACATCCGTAATATAATTTACCAAATTTCTACCCACAAATCCGTTAGATCCCGTTATTAAAATTTTCATTAAACCTGCGATATATTATTTAAAGAATTTTCAAGTGCATCTCCCATGTAGGATAAATCACTTTCAGACAGGTACTGATGGACTCCAACGTGAATTCCATTTTCTCCTATCCACTCAGAGTTAGGGAAATCTCCTAACTCATAACCCAAATAATCAAAAGATCCGTGCTGTGTTGGAATACTACCAAAATTTCTTTTCCAGTGGATACTAGACTCCTCTAGATCCTTTGTTAATTTACCGAGCAAACCCTCCTGTTTTAAAGTAAGACTGAACCCATGTGGACAATTAACATCTCCTTCGTCCTCCTCAGAGAACCATACAAGATCCTCAAATTTCTGTAGTCTATCTCTCAAGTAATATACATTTTCCTTCCTGGTATTAAAAGTATCCCAAAAAGTTTCAATACCCTCCAACCCTAGAGAAGCTTCCATGTCATTCATTTTGCTATTAATGCCAAAGTTAGGGTGATCAAAGTATAAACCGCTCCTACCATGTTGCTTCGTGGATTCCACAAAAGGCAAAATATCGTCAGAATTAAACGACAACATACCTCCCTCACCACAACATATTAAGTGAGCAACGTAAAAGCTGAAACACGCCATGGATCCCCACTGCCCAATGTGCTTACCTTTAAACTTAGCTCCGTGAGCTTCACAGGAATCTTCTATGACCTCTAAATTATACTTTGACGCTATATCACAAATAACTTCCATGTTACACGGTTTGCCCATTGTATGAACCACCATGATAGCCCTTGTTCTATCGGTTATTGATTCCTCAATTTTAGACTCATCTATATTCAAGGTTTCTTTTTTTACATCAACAAAAACAGGAATAAACCCTGCGGCTCTAACTGCATGTGAAGTTGCTATGAAACTTAATGCCGGAACTATTACCTCATCTCCAGATTCTGCTCCATTTCTATATAATGAAAGACACGCTTGGATACATGCATCTGTCCCTGAACTCATTGCAACATTGTGCTTATACCCAAATAGCTCTCCCCACTGTTTTTCAAATAACTTAACCTTAGGGCCACTAGATGCCCAATTGTTTTTAATAACATCATCAAAATGCTTTTTAGCAATATCACCTATAACAAGTTTTCCAAATTCTATTTTCTTTAACATGTCATTAATCATCCAATAACTTTCTAGATAGTGTCACTTTTGTAGTCTCTTCCATATCGAGCCTAGCTTTTGCGCCAAACTTATCCTCTAAAAGATTCAAGTAATCCTTATCTGTATTATAGGTATTCCAAGCATGGTCTCTAAATCTCAAAACCTCAGAAGACGATAAAGTTTCAGTGGGTAGATTAAAAGTTTCGTACGAATGCTGACTATAGCCGACATAATCAGAAGGTAAGGGGGTACCCTTGTTCTTGGACTCTATATGAAGGGGGCTTCCAGGATATGCCATTGCACAATAATAATTCACCATTTCAGTTTTATTTTGCAAAGAAAAATCCAAAGTTTCTTGCATAGATTCTGCCGTGTCAAAAGGCAATCCGAAGATATAATTACCTCCAACATTTATGCCTGAGTCTTGTACCACTTTTATTATATCGTTTATTTTCACCTCTTTATAGCTGCCCTTATGGACTTCTTTTCTAAGAACCTGATTAGGGTTTTCTATACCTAACCCTAACCAATTAACCCCGGCCTTTTTTAGAGTGTCCAGATACTCTGGTTTGCAGGTATCAATCCTAGAATAAGCCCAAATGTTAAAATTGTAACCTCTTTCAATTATTAAATCACAAATTTTCATGAAGTGATTAGGATTTAAAACAAATAACTCGTCTGCTATCTTAATGTTTCTAACCCCTTGATTAGCCAAATAATCAAATTGATTAATTATAAAATCAGGACTCCACCACCTAAAGAAGTTACTTTTATCGCTCGCAACATTTGGAGAAGGGTCTGTTCTACTAATTATATTAATCATACAAAAAGAACATTTATAAGGACACCCCAAGCTAGTGTACAAGGAAGCAAAAGGTGCCTTTTCTGAATCGTTAGACCAAGAGTGCCATCCAGCAGTTCTATATTTAGAAAGAGAAGGAAGAGAATTCCATGCCATCCCTGGTAGGTCAACCTCCATCCTATCTTTGGGAACTATAGGAGACGGAGGGTTTAGGATTACTGTCCCTCCATTATCCCTAAATCCTAAACCCTTCACTTTTTTTAGCTGATTTACATCCTCCAAATTAGAAACTTGCAAAAGAGTACTTATAGTATAGACTCCTTCATTTTGACAGATAAAGTCTATACTAGGTTCATCACTGAGTGTTTGAGAAGGCAAGGCTGCTATATGACCTCCTACGTACAATATCTTAATATTAGGGTTTAGCTCTTTTACCCGGTTGCTAGTGTCTGTGGCTCCCACCATATTTTGAGAGGACGCACTGGGTTGTTGGCCGTATACAACAAAGCAAACAATTCTACTATCAATTGAATTTATTATTTCCGCAGATTCTTCTGTAGATAACCCCTCTGCTTCACAATCTAATATCTCACTATTAAAACCTTTCGAAAGGCAATGATTAGTCAGTAACGCTGCCCATATGGGAGGCTCTATAGCCGTACGTTTATCACTTAACGACTGATAAATCTTTTTTGCCCCATTAGGATGGACAAATAATATATCTAATTTAGGCATACTTTTTTTGCGTTGGAAGAATGCTTAAAGCCTCCCTCACAATCTACTATAGTACTTACATCGTCTGGAAAATATAATAGCGTCTCCGCTCCTACACCACTTAAGAAATCATGGGAGGCTCGTTCTTTAGATCTAAATTTATGTTCTCTCTCTGGAATATCTTGAGGTCTCTTTAAAACGAAAGTGGTATCAATACTAAGCCTAACTCCCGCATTTTCTCTCCTAGTTGAAGAATGTAAACCTCCAAAATCTTGAAGATAAAGATGTCCCTTTTTGGGGACTTCAGGAACCTTGGTATATCTCTTTGCTATCTCTGCCCCGTCTGCGTAAGATGGTAGTGCTCCTAACCAACTATCTTTAAAATCATCAGGGGGGGAATAAAACGTTACATGATTATTATCTGTGTCTCCAAATATAGGAATAAGAGTTGTCACACTACGAATTGATTCCCCTGCCCAGCTATCAGAATGTACAAATTCGGTAGGGTGATGTCTACCCATATTTTCCTTATTCTCCCTACCATACTTAACCCTCAGATTAAGAGGAATATGCCAAGATTCCACCAATTCACCCGCTCCCAAAGAATTTAAAATATCCATAAAAGCCGAGACCAATAAATTATACTCCACAACAGTATGCCTTTTACATACCATCATTCCGTTAGGAGTAATATTAGGAATATCATCCTCATATCTTACCAAAGCTTTCTCTACGTCTTGTTCGGATAAGCATGGGCGAACTGTCTTGGGAAGGCACTTATTAACAAAGCATAGAGCGGCGATCTCAAGATTTATACGTAGATTATCAGGTATCTTGTATTCGATTAATAATTTATCCAATCTTTGATGAGGGAAGGAGGCCCCTAAATTATCAAATCCTTCTATTCGCCTATGTAAATCTTTATTCATTCAACATTTCCTTTAATTACATCCTGTATTACCTTATCTGTCATATAATACTTATTAACCTTCTCGTAGGCATTCTCTATCATAGACTGATACCTATCCCAATCACCTAATATATCATAAATTTTGCTTCTTAGATCCTGCATATCTTCAAAATAAAGAAAATCTTCATCTGGGACGTAGTATCTCTCTATAACGTTCCAAGAATCTCTTTTACATAAAATCAAAGTTTTAGAAACTGCGTATTCATGTATTCTTATTTTAAACTGGGGTGCTCTAGTCCAGAAGCTCTCAGTATGAGAATCTTTTAAAACTCCTTCATACATCTCGTTCTCGTTAATCCTAGGGTATGACAAAAAATGATTAACCTGATCGGGAGTGAGATACAACAAGTTAATAGCGACACCTATTTTGGACTTTGCAACTATATTCATTTTTTCAGGGGTAGAAACTCTAAGATCAGTTATTTTATCAATAGAAAAGTCCCCCTGTGTCACTCCTTTAGAAATAAACCTGTAGTTAAACTCACTAATAGTATTCACAAGATCTGCAAATTCTTGGGAATGTATACTTCCAGTATAACATACATCATACTCTTTTTCTTTAGGCTCAGGAACTAACTTCTTATTAAATGGAGACTTTATATCTCTCATCTTATCATATCCATTAACTTCATTCATCCACTTTACTGTGTATGGACAAATACTATAAACCTCATCAAAATAATCCACCATTTTATGAGCGTCTATGTTCCCAGGCTGTTGGAGTCCATTAAATTGACACGGGCTCCATAAATCAATTAATACCTTTCGTTCATAGTCCTTATATAATTCTTGTAAATCTCGATTAAGCGTGCAATGGATTCCATAAAAAATTATTTCCTTCTTATCATCACTAGAAAATCTCTCTAGATCCATTGTCGTAGCCATTGCATCAGGAGTGTCTCCCGCAAAATCACTTATAATTTTTACCATTTTTCGATTACCTTTTCTACAATCTGCTCCGCATTGGGGGGAAGGTTATCTGTCTCTTTACTAAACCCCGCTGATCTATTATCAAGCCCTAGGGAATATATCGGGGTGAGTCCTTCCTTTTTATCAAGCATTAATTTATGAGCTATAACCCTTGCAACACCATCCTCGTAATCATCATCAATTACCAACCCTATGTCGGCATTACCTAGAACTTCTCCCCAGTTGGGGGTTCTAATTTTCAAAGGTTTAATCCAAGGAAGATGTATCACAGAAGTTGGAATACCCATCTCGTTTAATGTTTTTGCCGCCTCCACAGCCGCAAATCTAGTAATGGAAATAGGGAACAACACAACCTTGGCATCATTCACTAAAATGTCTGGTAGTTCCTCGGTGTTTAAATAACTACCTCTATGTTCAGACACGTACAAAACTTCTTCGTTGTCCATAAACCAATCATAAACTTCCCTATATTCCCCAGGAGTCATTGGAGATGCAATATTTGTACCCGGCATCCTATAATAAAGAGCGTGATGTGAAGAACCAGCGACAGGACCTATACCTCCTTCCATCGCTATACTTCTAACAAATATAGGACAAGGTATCCCCCATATTTCTTTAGACTTTGCCGCGTAATTAATGATCATAGGAGCATTAAACCAATTAAATCCTTGATACCTAATTACATACATTGGCCTAATACCGGCGAGTGCAGCACCTACTGCTATACCGCCACCAGCAACATCAGCCATAGATAACTCCACAATACCATCGGACTCTTTGAGCTTAGGCAAGGTTCCGCCGACCCACCCAACTGCCGTTAGGCACTGCCCCATGGCTATACTGCCTTCAGACAGTAAATGCGTTTTAGTTATCGACTTTATCTGATCTCTTAGAGTAATAGACATTATACTCTACCTTTTAAGCATATTCCAACGTTCAGATATTTCTTCTTTAGCGGTCTCAATAATAGAAGAAACAGAAACCCCCAAGGACTCTAATTTCACCTTTTCATGCTCTAACCTATCAAAAGTATCATCAGAATCTTTACCTGCCCCAGCATGCCAAAACATTCTATTAGTCTCTACGTTTATTAGCCTTGGTCCACTTTTCTCGGTTATAACATATTTGCACAACTCGTCAGGGGAGTCATAAATATCACTACTCTCCATTCCAAAACCCTTAGCTACCTTGGACATATCCCAAGACCTTCTCACCTTTTTTTCGGTAAGGATAGATAGATTATTATCTTCAACAACAAATAAAATAGGCAATTTCTTGGTTGCGGCCCATCCCATTGCCCCTAAAGCATAATCTTCCTCCGCAGAAGCATCCCCCATAAAAATAATAGTAGGTCTTTTGGTAGCAAAACAATGACCCACTCCAATAGGAACCTGACTTCCCATAAGCCCATCGTGACCATACATGCTTATATCTGAGCCATGTATTGAAGCAGAACCTCCCATACCATTAGTACACCCTTTAGCACTTCCTAACAACTCTAAAATAAGTTTATCTCTGTCCCCTCCAAAAGATAAGTAAGTAGAATGGGCTCTATGTTGAGCAAATATAGAAGGGCGTTGAGACTTATTCACATAAGCCAACGTCGCAGAAATAAATTCTTGACCAGCCGAAAGATAAACAGGAAAACCTATTTCCTTATTCTTGACCCTACTAAAAACTTCTTCTTCAAAAGCTCTACAAGAAGCAGCAATTTTGTAAATTTCTAATCTAGTATTTGTGTCCATTCCTGTATACTCTTCCTATCCACTGCTTTCACACCCTTAACACTTTTCGCTGCCTTTATCATAACGTCGTCATCATCAAGAAAAACGCAAGGAGCAATTTTTGCCAAGTAACTATTTTTAGTCTTTTTCTGGTGATCTGCATCTAAGTAATAGTCTAGTATCTTATCGGAATTAAAAAGGCCATACAAACCAAACTCTTTCAAAAGCAAAACAGAAGGCTGATGATCCATGGAAATGTTAAACCCGCCTCCTAGAGATAAATATCCTACATCCTGAGAAGATTTCCTTAAGGATTCTAAAAATTCTCTAACGCCTGGATACAGGGCACAAATAGAATTTTTAGAATCCAATATTTTATCACCGTGTCTTACAAAAGGAGGGACCATTTGTTTTGCAAAGAGGGAAGACCCATCAAAAGCATGGCAATCCCATATAGTCTTATCCAAATCAAAAATATACTTCGTCATTTTACAACCATTATTTTGCTGGGAATAACCGTAAACCTAGCAACTAATTTTTTCAACACATTTCCACTTATAATATCTCCAGGCTTTAGGACTCGCAGATCACTTGAAGTGAAAATCCCCCCAGTTAAAAATACCAAAATATTATGCTGGTAAAGATCTTCCAAAGATTCCTTTGAAGAAATTAATTTAATCTCCAATTGTCTACCACAAAAACTTTGAACACCTTCGCTATCAAAATCTAGTTTTTCTGTCTCGTAATCCTGTCCTGCTTCATAATCTTTTGATTCTCTATTGTAGCTGTCCGACAATCTAATTAGATCATGCCTGTCGCCAGAGGTCTCAACCTCAAACAATTTAACAGGACCTCCTACAGCTTTTGTTCTATGGAATATTCCACGCCTAATCATGGTCTTATACGGAGAACTAAATCCATGGGAACTTGATAAAAATTCTAATTCCCCCTTGCCTTCAAGAGCAATCAATCCAGTGTCCTTATTGCTGTGGCAGTGAAGAGAGGTTTCTTGGTCCTTATTAATAGTAAGAAACCATATGACTAAATCACTATTTCTGTAGACCTGATATTCAAACCCCCAAGGTTTATGGACTAGCCTACTCTCGTAGCTCATTACAAACCTCAATAGCCGCCTTAAGCCATGCGGCCATATGATCATAATGAGGGCAACATATAAGATTATCATGCACAACGTAGGGATCACTTGTATAATACCCTCCCGCATTTATCAAATCATCTTTAATGCTGTAATATCCTGAAACACGCCTACCTCTAATTACATTAGAGGAAATGAGCATTTGACCTCCATGGCATATAGAGGCTATTGGTTTGTTGTGAGAATCCCAGTTGTTAATAAAATCAAGAGCCCGCTGCTCCTGCCGCAATTTTTCTAAAGCCTTAACCCCTCCAGGAATAACCAAAAGATCATATTCCTCAATAAGATCCGTCGTCAAATCAGATATGGTTTTAGTAGCCATTACATGCGCCCCTAAAATACCAAATATTTTACCAGTGACGTTAGCCACCACATCTACCTGACCTTCTTCTTGTAATCTATAGTAAGGGTAAATTACCTCATGGTCCTGAAAAGTCTCCCACGTTAATATCAATGATTTCATTATATCTCCTAATTTTTTAACACGAATACAGGCTGATAAGACCCGTCTGTTCCTCTGTAAACATCCAACAATTGTTCATCAAAACCGAAAGTACGCGAAAGAGCCCATTCCCCAAATAATAAAGGCAATCTATTTCTTCCATAAATTCTATGTGCGTTCCACACTAAGGAATCTTTACCCACAGGTACTGCTAAAAATAGCCTTCCGGTATCTGTTACAAAGTTCCTGAGTTCATCTACAGCTTTTATATCCCCACTCGGGTCCAAAGGATCTCCGTATCTACCAAGACCACAATGCTCATGCGAAGAAATGGAAATTATAATATCAAATTCCCCCTCCAGCTTGTCTGGATGCGTGTAGTGTAACTCATCTATGAAGTCTGGCCTATCCGAATATTCTGTTATAGTTATATCTCGTAAACCATAAGAAAACAAAATGGCTTCATACCAGGGCTGCACGGAACCAATTACCAAAGCTCTAAGATCCTCCGCTTTTAAGTCACCAGCCTCTATAAAATTATCCAAAGCGGCATACAAATACTTATCTGTATCGTAGTAATAACTAACTTCTTTAAGAGTGGCCTTTTCGACCATCTCAAAAAACACTTTAGAGTTGTACTTATCTGATATTTCTTCTTGCACTTCTTCGGATGCTTGGTCAATATACTGATGTACTAAAGCCATATCCCCATTCATAGTAAATTGATCTTGCATCCCGTCTGGGATTTTTTCTGGAGCTTTCATACTAAGACCCACTCCTTAGGAAAAAAGCCTTCTCTATACGTCAAATCTTGCCTGTCTGGGTGGTACCTCTCAGGTGCTACCGTAACACGACCCTTGTTACTATTAAGGTATGCGGCCCACCACCCGAAACTGCTCACATGAGATAATATGTTATGATCACAAGACATAATCTTGCAAAAATCACCCATGCTAGACTGACCTTCGGAATAAATAAACTCGTCCCCTGCTAAATTCTTTTTACACCATTCTACATCTGAGGAATTATCATCGGTAAACCTAGCCCCTCCCGTGAACACAAGAAATTTAACTCTCTTGCCTTTAAATTGATTCATTGCGTTCTTCAAATATTTACCATAAAAACTATCATGAGAAAAGACATTATTACTACCATACATGCTGTTTAGCTCATCGGAAGGGTTAGAATTATCAGTATTGTCTCCTCTCCTCAGATGCAAACTTACTATATCATAGCCAGTATCTTTCTTTATTTTAAGTATTTCTTCCTTCGCCTTCAACAAAAACTCATCCTTCGGGGTTAACTCCTCTTTTATATCACGCTCAAATTCTTTAAAATAAAAAGTGCTTTGAAAAAACCCATCTAAATTTAAATTGTCTGGTAAATGAAAGAAATTATTATCAAAAGTCATGTAATCAGGCTCTGAATACATACGGGTAATGCTACTAAGATCCGAATCTTCTAGCGAAACAGCCTTAATATTAAATTTATCCAGCAAACACTGCTGTCCATGCCAATTCTTACTAGAAGGTCTGGGTATTTTAACTTCATAATTTTGTCTCAAACCTAAAGACCTAAGTGCCGCATATTGAAATAGCTGATTCCCTAAACGACCTCTCTCTCCTAGTGCCAAGAAAGTAATCATATAATATCACACTCCTTAAATACAGGAAATTTAGTTAGATCCCTGTAGCCGTTATTCTCTCCAAGATCAGGAACATGCTCAGGATAATTCTGCATAAGAGCGAGCCCGTGTGATGCCTGCTGGGGGGTCATGTACATATTCCACCCAAGCATCTCTATACTATCTTCTTTATAGTTTACCTCAGAACGTCCCTCATATCGAGCCTTTCTAAACCACTGAACAGCTTCATAATTATCGGTTAGTATCATACCGCCCTTCCCTAACGGAAGAGTTTTCTTAATGTGAAAAGAGATACACATAAAACTACCAGGAATATACATTCCTGACGTAAACCTTTTTGCGGCATCGTAAATAGGATAGGGCTTCAGTTGATATACTCCCGACCACTTACGATCCTCAAAAGTTACCTTACCTCCTGAATGTATTATTGACATAGGCACAGAGAGATAGGTTTTCTTGGGTATAATAACCTCTTGAACATTCAAATGCTTACAACATAAGAACAGCGCATTTGTGCAACTATCAACAGCCACCGCGAACGGTGCCCCAGTATATTCGGCAATCTCCTCTTCAAACATTTGAACTATTTTATATGGATTATGTTTTATAATTTTCATATTAATTTATAATTCACTTCACAACTATCAAATAAGCGTTGACTACTAATATTTTCTTTCTTTACTCTTCCCATCGCGGTAGGGTGTAAATCTTTTATAGATTTTAACATGAACTTACCAATACCACACCTTTGATGTAAAGGAGACGTACAAATCCTAATATCATCATCTATTACTCCAATATACCCGACAGGCTCATTATATAATAGACAAATATAATAACTACCACCGTGTCTTTCCATATACCTTTGCTGGTCTTCGGTTGATATATTTGCCTCTTCCAAAAACCCATCCCTCGTTTCAGGATGCATCCTTAAATTCCTTACGAAATCATAATACTCAGGAGTTATGGGTATTAGATCCATTTGTCTTCTTGTGTTCCGTACTTATTTGGCATCCCAAGGATATGGTACTGTAAGTATGCTCTACTATACTTCCATCCTTCTAAACCCATCCAAGGATTCAAAGAACTTCCTATGTCTATGTAAGTATTATTTTCGTATTCCTTAAAACATTCATGAATAATGTAGTTACTTAAAGTGGAAGCAGAGAACAAGAACACTGTGTCTGTTACGTCATTATCCCCTATCCATTCCTTTAATTCTTCCACTAGCCCGTAATTGTTAATTATGCAATTACTTCCGACCCTGAAATCTTTGATAATATTTAAATTTAAAGATTCTAATGTAGCAGATTCATTAACGATAAACACCACTTCTCGTTCTTGGATAATAGGCATTATCTCAGATATAAACCTGGGGTAATTATTATTTATAAAAACGTTGGAAAAGCTTAAATGTTCTTCATCTCCCTCGCCACATAAATCCAACTGGAATTGAAATGCGCCTACTCCAGCAATATCTTCATCTACTATCCCAGTAAGTCCCTTGTAATAATTATTTTTTCTGTATTGTAAAGCTTCCACCAGTTTATCCTGGTAAAACTTATCTTTTTCGGGATCGAACCTTTTATGCTCTTCCTCAGTGTATATTCCAGGACCTTTTTTATCTCCTGTAATGTAATGGTCGCCTTCTAATACAAGCTTTTCTCCTTTAAGCATAAATAACTCTCCATCTGAAAATCTAGAGAAAGCAAAATTTTCCCTGCTGGAAAGCTTGTCTTTGAATTTGTTAAACTCTTCCGAGAATGTCTTTAGTAATTTTTCTTGAGGCATACCCATCTCCAAAAGGGCAATCAATATTAAACTCTCTCATACAGTTATTCTTAAAATTATCAAACAGTTCCGTAGGATTCCTACACAAAACACTGGTCCCTGATGGGCGTTCTGTTACGGTTCTACAGACTAAGCATAACTTATTAAAAAAACTACACTCCTCTTGTATCCCTCCACTATCTGTAATGGCAAAGGCACAAGAAGATATTCTCCTCTTCATTTCATCATAAGGAAAAGGATCACAAACTCTAACCTCTTTAAATATTTCCTTATGCTTTTGCACTTCTGGGCTTGGGTGCATAGGAAAAACGAAAGAATAATTAGGATAAGAGGAAGCAAGATTTTCGATCACCTTATACCAGTCCTTCAAATCCTTTTGATTCTCTCTCCTATGTAAAGTAACTATTACTTCATTAGACTTAGAAGAAACCATATCTCTTATATTATCAATAACTGTATTTCCAGTTTCAAATATATGATCTTTATTGCCTTCAAGTAATAAATGTGCCATATCCTGCTTCGTAGGGCAATAATGAATTTCAGCCAAAACACTAATTAGTCTTCTATTAACTTCTTCTGGGAATGGACTTTTCTTGTTGTAAGTTCTCAATCCTGCCTCTAAATGCATCACTGGAATCTCACAATTAAAAGCATTCATAGCAATCGCCATCGCAGTGGTAGTATCCCCCTGAACCATTATATAATCTAACTCTTCAGGTAATTTATAATTTAGTATTGAAATTATAATATCATTAAGTCTATTGGAAGTAGTATTACGAACTTCAACCCTGTAATCAAACTTACATCCGTCTAATAAAGAGGCGTGTTGCCCTACCTGGAATAACTTATACTGCACATTCTCTTTTGTAAGCTCCACAAAAAGAGGTTTTAATTTAATATATTCAGGTCGAGTTCCATAAAATAACCCTATCATTTTACACCTAAAACCGTAATCCAACCATTATCAATACCGTGAGAAATACAAGCATCTCGTTGTGCATAAAAATCTGGAATGGGCATGAGAGATCCGTTAGATGACGCTTTAGCATCATTTCCATATTCCTCTGGTTTTAACGAACTATGCATCTTTTGGTTATTCTCTGGATGTGGTGGACAATAAGTACTAATATTTCCATATTTCTTTGCAAGATATGATAGTTGAATATCCTCTCCATTATCAAAAGTAAATGGAGTTTCATACCACATGTAATTTAAATGCTCCCTCTTCATAAACCATGCATGGCCCACTAGATCTACTTCGACAGTAGAAGGATTTTTAACAGGCCAACCCATCCTTTGATGTTGCACATAATACCTACTATGTAAAATACATCCCGCTCCTCCTAATATACCAGGAGTCTCTTTCATAGTGTTCAAACAGTTCTCAAACCACATGTCACCAGGGATGGTATCATCGTCAAAAAAAGCTACGTACTCTGTTTGGGCCAACAACGCTACTGCAAATCTGCCATGATATTTACAATTTGTATTTGACTTAAATATCTTATTTAATCCTAAACTATAAGGATTAAACTTCTTATTCTCTTCACAAGCGTTTATCCACAGCCATATCTGTGACGGAGCTTTAGTTTGCCTTTTAATGGCATCAATCTGCTCTTTTAGATACTCTGGTCTTTTGTAGCAATTAAGTATTACTGTAAGACTTTCTTCCATCTGTCCAAAATCTCTTCTTTTTCTAGTACTTCTTGATTATTCTTAGGCCCATTAAACGGAATACCAGCCAACTTACATTCTGCCTCTACTAGGCCATAGGTTTCTCTTTTAGAGGAATGATAAACTGCGGATATTTGAGAATACATCTTCTCCCTATCGTCTTCATGACCACAGGGAACTACGTTGTGTCTGGACACCCAAGGCATGATCCCTTGATTATAATATTCAGGGTCATTGTTATTTCCAAATAATAAAACCTTGTTAAAGCCATCCTCTATGGCTCTCTTTATAGACAAATGAACCTGCTTGTGATTGTCTATATTTCCTATAACTCCTGCCACATTATTATCAGGATCTTTCCATTTTATTTTATTAACCACAGGGGGGATGATAATGGAAGGATGATTTACAGAATGCCACTTCTTTTGTGGATTACTAACAAAATGAATGATATCATAACTCTGTAGATCTTTTTCCTTTAGAGGAAATATATTAGTTTCGTGACAACTCAGAATATGTTTTTCTACAGGAACTTTTATATTTATAAAATGACTAATTAAAATATCATCCTTAACCAAAGAAGCATCATCAAGAGTACCTGACTTGCATTTATCTAAATGCCAGTTATGAGGTCCATAAAAAGTACAATCCAGCCCATTATTATTTAATAAGTTACAAAGTTCTATAAAATGAACCGTAGATCCCCCTGGATCTGACCAACCACTAACTATCTTTATCTGTTTCAATTCTATTATCTCTAGGGTCAAATTTTAAAGCCTTAAAGCACTCTTCATACAGCTCTAACCGTAAGTGAACAACCTTATTAATATCAAAGGATTCATCCGTTATGTTCTTGAGATTCTTCCCCATACGCTTTCTCAGACTATGCTCCTTAATCATTCTAGCAAGCACCTTAGTCCAAACTACCTTAGATGCTTTAGGAGGTATAAGAAAGCCGCTTTCCCAATTTTTAATAGTCTCATCATAACACCCTACATTAGAACACACCAAAGGAACTCCATACCGACCACATTCAGCTAGCTTAATCTCACTCTTGGAATCATTAAATGCATTCATCTGCAAAGGAGCTATTGCTATATCCATATTAGCGAACATACCACCATACATATGAGGAGGCATAGCATTATGAATGGTCCAATTTTGACGACCCTTCATAGCTCCAACCAGATGTTTTTTATAACCCTTCCAAACATCAATTTGCCAATCATCCTTTTCTACATTCGGAGGATGTCCATAAAAATCCCACCATACATTTTCACTTCCAACCTTTTGATTAACTAAATGTGTGACAGCCGCAAATTCACGTACGTCAGGGTCGTGGTGAATACCTCCTGCCCACCCTACTCTAACAACTCTACTATCTGGCTTCCTGGGCATATTCCAGCAAGGCAGATTATAATCTATAGCATTTTTTACAACTGCTAAAGCTCTTGACACATAAGGCTTAATCCGATCCGCAAACTTTCTTTGAGTTACAGTTACTAAATCAGATGATTGATACATATGCATGGTTATCTCACCCAGACCTTTGTCCTCATATACTTGCTTCAGCCTGTGATCATCATACAACTCTGTTAAAAGGTCATCTGTGTCAAACTGCACAAACTTGCCAAATTGTTTAGCTTTTCCAATTATACGAGCAGTATACTGCCCTCCAAAATTGCTGATATTACTAACTACAACTACGTCACACCATTTAAGATTTTCAAATTTCCAGTTTAGTTTCCAACTCCCATCCTCTTCACTTATACCTAATGGATTTTTATCCATCCTAACTTCCACTCGATCAGGACAGAGTTCTTGAAGTTTTTCAAAAGGCATAATTGCTCTGTAGTAAGCACACCCTCCATCATTAGCAGGAACAACAAGTATTCGAAGTTTTTTAGTCATGTAATATTATAGATAAAAAAAGGGAGGCACATTACGTGCCTCCCTTTCCGACCACCATCTTATCTCACACCAACTTTTTCAAGTACTCGTTATCCTCTTCATCGTCAGAAGATTCAACGGGTCGATCCTCGGTGAGCGGGAGGATCGACTCTGCCACTTCCTTAACATCTGCATACTCTTCAAGCTTAATTAGGCCATGAACATTATGGAGTGAATCCATCCACACAGTAACACTCTTGTCCGAGCCAGCGGGCTCAGGCTTGGGTCGAGGCTGGCTCTGGTCATACCTAGGCCACTGACCGTCCATCACCTTCACGATCTTGTAATCGTGTCCATTTTGAAGATCCGTGATATCCCCGAAATCCTCATCAAGAATTGTTCCAATGATCTTCTTGAAAATCATCTGCCCAACGGACAAAATCTTCACTGGCTGATCAGTGGAATCAGAACGAGCAACCACATTCATGTAGTATCGCTCGCGGGGCTTAATCTTCCTAGCTAGGTTAGCCCATTGATCATCCTGAGCAGTGGACTTATTCCACAGTGCGTAGTAAGTATCACAAAGAGGACACTCCTCGTTATGTACCTTGCGACAGTGAAAGTTTCTAATCACACCCTCACTAGTTTCTACGCGGTGGATCTTAGTCTCTGCGTAAAATTGCTTCTCGTCATCCTTCCAAGGGAGGATACGAATCAAATTAGTACCTTCTTCGAGACGAAGAAAGCTATCGAGGAAAGATTGGTTAGACTTAGCCTTAGCGCCACCGCTAAGTTCCTCATGCTTACGACGAAGTTCATCAAGATTAATTGCCATTAGTTTCTCCTGTTTGGTTGTTTAGTTTGTAAAACCTGTTACGAGTATTATAGTCAAATCGACATGGATTGTCAACTAGTTGTAGATGTTTTTTTCTGCTCTCGCGTTCGAAGACATTTGAATCAAAGTATCCTTTTTATGAGATAGGCTGGTTACGATGCCTTTTAATAAGTCATACTTGGTTTCCAGATCAATTTTCTTTCTTGCTAGAGTAAAATAACCTTCGTGACATTTTACAAAAGACTCCATTATCTTCTCAGTGACTTTTTCTCCTGCTTCTATTCTCCTAGTATACTCTCTATTTCTAACGGAAGCTTCAAAAATTTCAAACTCTGTATCTATTTCTCTTACCTTTTTCTTACACATAGCCAGCAGCCCATAATACCAAGAGTATAGACTTGCTTGTCTACCTAATTCATCATCAATTTTACTGGGATCTAACTTTGTAATCTCCCTTACAATATCAGGGTAAGCTTCTTCTGTTATATCATTAAGTTGTGCTTCTAAATTATTCATTTTACTCCTCACATTGTTGCGGTAAGTTCTGTTAATTCATCACTCTCTTGCATTAGGGATCCTTCAGTCATACGTAGAGTGGAATAATTTACATCCATGGGGATTACATACCTCTGCTTACTATCTCTAGCCTTGATAACATAACCCCGCATCTTTCCATTGTCATATTCTTCCTCGGTTTGATTCAAAGAGATTGCCCAATCCACTGTCCTAATCTTGCCGTAAGAATCAGCAAGCTGTGCATCGGTGATAAGATTCACTCTCCTACCTTCACGATTAACCTGAGAAGCGGTCCACACAAGACAGTTATACTCTACTGCGAGTCCTCTAAGTTCTTCCGCAATTCTCTGTTGAGCCATATACTCCTGCTCGATAAGGCGTACTGGGCGTAGAAGTTCCAAATAATCCACAATAATAAGATCGGGTTCAAAATTGTCATAACTCTTTAATTGTACCAGGAGTGCTCTTAGAGTATTTACATTAGCTTGGCCTGTAGGAAATTCCTTAATTACCAAATGAGACTTAGGAAAATGCTCTCTAAATAAGCCAAGACGTTCATTTAATTGAAGCTGAGTTGAAGGCTCCTTAAGTTTAGAAACGGGTAGCATGGTAATGATGGAATCGAACCTATTTGCAATCTTATCCTCCGACATCTCCAGGGAGACATACAGAACCTTCTTATCCTCCATCATGGAAGCTACTGCCTGATTAACTAAGAATAGGCTCTTCCCTGTGCCAGCAGAGGCGACGACCATACACAACTCTTTTGCATTATGGCCTCCCTCCAAATACTTATTACAAGAGGGTAAGATAGTCCTATATTTATCAGTTTCTTTCCTAGAAAGGAGACGCTTCCATCTTTCCTTAACCGAGGAAAAATATTCTTGTCCATTATCTACTGTTCTTGAAACCATAAGAGCCTGTCTGATGGTCTCCTCAGTCTCATCTAATCTGTCTTCTTTAACAAGCTCTACGCACCTACGGATAGCCCCTTTTACTTCCTGCTTACGAGCAAAGTCTTCAATATAATCGAGCAGAAAATCCTTACTATCAAATGCACTTACATCAAGCCCATTAATATAGGTAAGCTCATCCTGATAGTCCGAGAGGTCGTCAGAAGGGGACTTATTCTCCCTAGCCATCTCAACAAGCAAGTCATCCGTAGGCAATTTCAAATACTTATCAAAATATTCCCTAGTCAGAGAAAATAGCTTTCCGTGAACTGGAAATTCAAAATGTTCCGGCTTTACCAGATTAACAATTTGCAAGTAAAAATCTTTATCAGACTTCAGTAAGTATAGAATCGTTCTTTGGATGTTATCTGAGAAACTGTATTTCATTGGTTTTTAGTAGATTGAGTTTAAGTTGGGGTTAATATCTTTATACGGGTCCATTCCTGCTCTATTATACCAGTCCACTGTGATTTGTCTAGCTTTTTCCTTACGGGCGGCGGTTTCTTTATCCGAGCATTTACGTGCAGTACCTTCTTTAACCATCTTTTCAAAATTAGGAACCATTCTTTTATAAACTCTTGCACTCTCTCTTGTTCGCTGTTTTGAATATTCGCCCTCTGACTTTAAAAACTTATCAGCAGTTTCTTTATCCATACCATCTCTGTGGAATCTTTCTGCCTTAGCTTGATTAGTGTAAAAATCCATACCCTTAAAATGAATGGACGGGGCAGTATACACCCTAGGTCTTTGTTTATTACACATAGAGCACTTACTCCTTTTGGGAGGCTTACTCATGGGTGCTTCTTTTTCCCAATAAACCTTACAATCATCACATTCAAACATATAGAAAGGCATTAGTCTACTTCGTGGATTCGCACCATTACTTCCTCTTCTGACATTATAATAAATTCATTACCTCTCAAATTTACAGAAGTTCCAGAATGTGGAGGAACTAGGACTTTATCTCCCCGTTTTAGGTGTAGACAATCGTCACCCACTCCAAATATCTCTGCTTCTAGTGGATGCTCTTGTGCGCCCGTAGCAAGAATAATACCTCCCTCTGAGACTGAGGCGGGAGTATCCCGCCGTAATAAAACTCTACTTCCCAATGCCTCTAATTTCATAGTTTTTTCTTTAACTTTAGCCGTTTTCATAATTTTTTCTTTAACTTTAGCCACAGTCACCTCCATTTATTGAACAGAAAGTCGCATCTTGAACTTCCTCTTCTATTACAGACTCCACACCCATATAAATGTGAATATTTTCTTCATTTAAAGGAATAGCCTCCAAAGGCTCCTGACCTTTGGACCCTGCTCTGTAGACAGTTAATCCTTTTAAATATGGTGCAAAGGCTAAAGCAGTATTACTTAATTCTTCCGCAGTAGCACTAGAAGGTAAATTAATAGTCTTACTAATGCTGCTATCAATATATCTTTGGCATACTGCTTGAACTGCCATGTGTTGTTTTGGAGGTACATCGTAGGCTCCTACAAAGTCTTCTAAACTCATTTCCTTCTCATAATACTCTCTAAATAAGGGATCGACTACCACGGTCTCTTGCCAACTATTATTCTCACGGTAACGTCTTTTATACATGGCAGCGAAAATAGGCTCCACGCCTGAGGAAACCCCATGCACCATACTAATAGTGCCCGTAGGAGCCACGGTTAGCATAACTGCATTTCTAATACCGTGCTCCCTAATAAGCATTCTAATTCTAGCAGGTAAGGTTCTAGCGTATTCCTCTTTCAAATATTTAGAAGCATTAAACTCTTCGAAAGGCCCTTTATCCCTAGACATATAAATTGAGGTTTTATAAGCTTCATCACGGAAAGTGCTCATAAGCCTATCGGTAAACTCTAAACACTTATCACTACCATACTTAATACCTAGCTTAATCAGCATGTAATGATATCCTAAAACTCCAAGACCGATCCTACGAGACTTATGAGCAACTTCTCTGCACTCCTCAATTGGAAAAGAATTAACAGTTAATACGTTATCAAGGAATCTAATACCCGTCCTCACAGAAGCAGCGAAACGCTTCCAATCAAACTCCCCATCTTCGACCATATTAGAAAGATTAATATGACCTAAACAGCAGTTGCCAAAATTAGGAAGAGGAATCTCTCCACATGGATTAGTAGAATCTAAAGTCTCAAAGTAAGAAACATTAGTATATTTATTCGCCAAAGAGATATTGTAAATACCTGGATCCCCAGACTCTACAGCATTCCCCCAAATCTGATTCCACAATTCCTTAGCCTTCAAAGGAACTTCCCGCACAAAATTAAACGTGTTTCCTACTCCTGCTGAGTAATGCTGAACTGCTCTTTCATGGGCATCCTCTTCATTTAATCCAATAACATTAACTAAATCAATACCTTCTTTACTAACACGATTAAATGAATAAATATAATACTTCCTGTTGTTGAACGTAAAATACCAATTTTCATTGTTCTCACATGCTTCTAAAAACCTGTCCGTAACGGCAACTGAGATGTTAAAATTGGTAAGCTCTTTCTTATCCAACTTTACGTGAAGAAAATCTAACAAATCAGGATGAGTAACATCTAGAATACCAATCAATGCGGTTCTGCGATTCTTTCCCGCTCTGACATGGTTCCCAATCTCGTTAATCATACGCATAACGGACACAGAGCCTGGGGCTGAGTTAGAAATATTTTGAATATCATCGCCACGCGGTCTAATCTTTGAGAAATTGAACCCAATCCCTCCACCAGCACACGAAATACGATAAGTGTCCTGGATCAATTTACCAATAGACGCTACAGAATCTCCTGGCTGAAGTACGTAGCAGTTAAGTAGATTGTAATCCTTCCTACCTGACCCAAACAGAATCCTACCTCCAGGAATAAAGTCACCTGAAGCAATAGCATCATAAAATTTCTTGCACACTGATTCCTTATCTTTATCGCTTTCAGCAGACGCTACATGTAACGCTACTGCCTTAGCACGATCTCTCCAAGTCTTTTCACCGGGGTAGGCATACCTTTGCTCAAAAATAGTCTGGCCGAGATCATTCAGTTGTGCAATCGTCATTAGTTTTCCTTTATCTTAGAGTAGCCGCGAGCCTTAATAATAGTGACTTTGTT
>Ga0315336_1002881_pt1 | contig 24685 bp, 20 predicted proteins | sample ASW5metaG_FD_204512 | JGI IMG/M metagenome (GOLD analysis project Ga0315336, IMG submission 204512) | Ammonia-oxidizing marine archaeal communities from Monterey Bay, California, United States - ASW #5 | ecosystem: Environmental > Aquatic > Marine > Intertidal zone | place: USA: California... | reverse complement strand
TGATCGACTGGGCGATCCACTCTCTCCAGCAAGGTTGGCAAATGGCGTCGTAGATCTTCTGTCCGATCTCGGACGAGAAGGGCGGCTCCTCCATGCGGGGGTTCGCCCGGCCACAGCGGCGGCAGACGAAGCCCCCCGTTGTTTCTGCAGCTGCTGGAGCGCTTTGTGCGTCCGCGGCCTCCTGCGGCATCGGAGGAGCGACCCCGGCCTTTCTCAAAGCCTCCTGCATCTGGTTTCGCGGGTGAAACTGTCCCCTTTCGTGTGCGAGCTGGATGCCATCCCGAAGCACCTGGGTGGCCTCCTCTTTCTTGCCCAGCCCCAACAGGGTCTCCCCGAGGATCCGGTGTGCCTGCGTGTGCTGTGGGCTGAGCTCCAGTGTCTTGTGCAGCACTTTTTCTGCTTCGGCGAAATCGCCGAAATCGAAAAGCGTCTGGCCTAGCTTGAAATGCGCCATCTCGTCGGTGGGATCCCCTTCCACCATGTTACGCCATTTTGTTAACTGCTCTTCTTTGTCAGACATGGTGAGGTCTTTGCCTAATTCCTTTGGCCAAACTATAGCTAGGGTCCCAGTAACTCGAGCAAATTGCCCCCGAAGATCCTTGCCTCATCGGCCTCGTCGAGGCCCATCGCGGCGATGATGCGGCGCTGTTCGGTGAGGATTTCCGCACGCCAGCCTCGCGGAAAGGTGGAAGAGTCCGTCCCGAACAGGATGCGTCGCGGCCCGAAGACGCCAAGGGCTCTCCTGAAAACCTCCTCGAGCGTCGTCCCCTCCACGGGTGTCCACGAGTTGGAGCTGGATGTATCCACGAATATGTTCGGGCTTTGCGCTCCAGCGATCAGAGCCTCGCGCAGGAAGCCGCCGCCGAAGTGCGGGATGACGAAAGTCGTCTCCCGGTGCCTTTCAGCGGCCGCTATGACCGCGAGGGGATTGGCGTACCGAAGGTCGTACGACGGTCGGAGGCCCAGAAGGTCTCTCAGCTTGATCGCGAGAATCCCACAGTGAACGATCACCGGTGCCCGTCGCGCCGCTGCTTCATCATACAGAGGGGTGAGCGAGGCATCGGCCGGGTCGAACTTTTGCATCGCCGGAAAGAGAAGGATTCCCCGGAAACCCTTCTCCGCGAGTGCTCTTCGTCCGGTGTCGATTCCAGCCGCGCTCGTGGGATCGACGAGAAGAAACGGGATGAGCCGACCTCCTGAGCTCTCGCAAGCCTCTCGGACCGCTTCCGCTTCTGCGGGCAAGCTGGCGAACGTGACGGCCTTGTCGACCCCATGACGGTCCAGCTCCGAAAGCCAGCGCTCGGCGTGCTTGCGGGGGGAAGGATCCGGGAGCTCGATTCCGGTTTGCTCGAGCACGCCGGGGAGAATGCCTTCAGCGCCGACCCCGCTCAGACCGCGCGCCTGGGCCGCTTGCCCCGAGAGCAAGTCGAAGAACTGCCGGGAAAAGAAATGGGTATGAGCGTCGCAGACGTGCAGGGAGGCCATGGTTCTAAAGCTATGTTAGGATGCAAGGTGACACATCGGCAATCGAAATAACCCATGCCTCCAGTCACTCTCGAGGATCTCCTTCGCGGCATGACCGCGCCTTCGGCCCCGGCCCTGGCACGCAACCTCCCAGATGGCCGCGTCCAGTGCTTTGCCTGTGGTCACCGCTGCCGAATTGGCGAAGGACACCAGGGAGTCTGCCGGGTCCGCTTCGTCGAGAAGGGTACCCTTCAGCGCCCGCAGGGTTACGTCGGGGCTCTCGCCTGCGACCCGATAGAGAAAAAGCCGTTCTACCACGCCTTCCCGGCTCGAGATGCCCTCACCTTTGGAATGCTCGGGTGCGACTTTCGCTGCGCGTACTGTCAAAACTGGGTCACTAGCCAGGTGCTGCGCGATGACGACGCTATCGCGCCACCCCGGCGGGCGTCCCCGGAGGACCTGGTCCGTGCGGCCCTGGATCTCGGGGCCCCCGTAGTCGCCAGTTCCTACAACGAGCCCCTCATCACGGCGGACTGGGCCGTCGAGGTGTTCGAGCTGGCGCGCCGCAAGGGACTCACCTGCGCTTTTATCTCCAACGGAAACGGTACGCCTGAAGTGCTCGAGTATTTGACGCCCCACGTCGACCTTTACAAGGTGGATCTGAAGGGTTTCACCGATCGGGCCTATCGCGATCTCGGCGGGAAGCTTTCCAATGTCCTCGACACCATCCGGCGGCTGAAGGAGTTGGGCTTCTGGGTCGAGATCGTCACACTCATCATTCCAGGCTTCAACGATGATCCGGGTGAGCTCGGCGCCCTCGCCGACTTCCTCGTGAGCGTGGATCCGGATATGCCATGGCACATCACCGCGTTTCACCCCGATTACAAGATGACCGATCGCGATCGAACACCGGCCCGGACGTTGATCGATGCCTATGAGATAGGCCGTGCTCGCGGTCTCCGCTATGTCTATCCGGGCAACGCGCCGGGTCAGGTGGGGGACCGGGAAGACACCTTCTGTCCGGACTGCGGCGAGCGACTGATCCACCGCAGAGGGTTCCTCGTGCTGGAAAATCGCATGCGAGGAGGCCGCTGCCCCAAGTGCTCGGGCCGGATTCCGGGAGTCTGGGAAGAGAGCCCACCGCCTCGGACGTTGGGGAATGGACGTCCGAAGCCCGTCGCTATTCGCTGAAAGCTTTTTCCGTCGACAAGCGGGCGCCGAGCATCGACAATTTCGAGCTATGCTCAACAAGAAAATGGTACTCATCGGCGGCGGCAACATGGGGACGGCCCTGCTGCGCGGTATTCTCAAGGCCGGTTTGACACCTCCGGAGAACATGACGGTAGTCGATGTTCAGAAGGCCAAGCTGGAGGCCCTGAACAAGGACTATGGCGTCCCGGTCACCACGGAGTCCAGTGGGGCCGTCAAGGGGGCTGACGTCATTATCCTGGCCGTCAAGCCCAGGACCTTGCACGACGTCATCGGTGGTTTTCGCGAGGTGGTGACGCCCGAGCAACTATTCATTTCCATCATCGCCGGAGTCGAAAGCACCCATATCCGTGACCACATCGGAAAGGGCAACCCGGTGATTCGCGTCATGCCCAACATAGCCGCCACGGTTGATGCGGCGGCAAGCGCCATCGCGGGATGCCACCCGGCGGGTGAGGACCATCTTCAGCTTGCCGAGGCGATCTTCGGCGCGGTGGGGGAGGTGGTTCGTGTGGACGAAGAGCACCTGGACGCGGTTACGGGCCTGAGCGGCAGCGGGCCCGCCTATATCTACATGGTGATCGAAGCGCTCTGCGATGGGGGTGTGAAGATGGGACTCGCTCGTGATGTCGCCATGAAACTCGCTACGCAGACGGTCTACGGTGCCGCCAAGCTCGTCAAGGAGACGGGCGAGCACCCGGCGACCCTGAAGGATCAGGTGACGACACCGGGAGGAACGACGATCTCCGCGGTCCATGAGCTCGAGGAGCGAGGACTGCGCGCCATGCTGATCAGCGCGGTGGTAACGGCGACGGAGCGCTCGAAAGCTTTGAACGCCATTGCTAAGGCGAAGTAACTATTCCTTCACCGGCCCAACCGCCATCTCGATGGCCACAACGAGTCCTAGAAGCGACAGGGGATCTTCACCCCTGAGGATCTCGACAAAATACTCACCCGGGCGGGATTCTTTGCTGGCTTCGCTTTGCCACGAGACGGCCGCGGCGAGCCGGTCCCCTCTGCGCACCTCGAACTCGCGGCCGTGGACGCTTCCCTGGACGGTGTAGGGTTCTGCGCCCGCTGGAGATCGCAAGCGTACCTCGTTCGCTCCACGACCGCGAGTCTCTAGGTCGACCAGGAGCTTGCCGCGGACTTGTACCCGAAAGCGGCGGCGAAAAAACCAGCCTCGGGTGATCTCGATCCTGCTCCCACCTTTTTCTGCACGCATGCACAGACTGGACTCAGAGAGTCCATGCCGTGGTAAGATGAGGAGGCGCAAGCCGCCCGGCACCTCGGTCACCGCCGTGCGGCTTTCCGAAGCCACTCCGTGGATGCGCTCGTGGTAGACACAAAAGCGCTTCCACCGGGAATCTTTCTTCGGCGTGGTGGGCTTGGACCTCTCCTTGCGCGAGAGCACCGCCACGAGGAAGATCACTCCGATGGCGATCGCGGAAGCAGCTATGTAATGATTCGCGTCCATGCAGTCGTGCATCTCTTATCGGTTGGAAAGACGACAGTCCCAAAGTTTAACTGTGTCGACCCTGGCGACTATGAGATAATCGGAACGCCATGAAGACTGTTATCTGCATCCACCCCGTTCTGCTCGTCGCGGTTTTCTGCCTTCCACTGGCTGCTGAGGAAGAGTCTGCTGAAGAAAAGCTCGCTGCCGTGGAAAAGTCCGCGGCCACGCCGGTGACGTTTTATCAGCACGTGCTGCCGATCTTTCAGAAAAATTGCCTAGGTTGTCACGGTGGTGAGACGCCCAAGGGGAGACTGAATCTCGAAACACCCGCGAGCTTGCTCAAGGGCGGGAAGGAGGGGCCTTCGGTGGTTCCAGGAGCTTCGGACGAAAGCCTCGTTTACCTCCTTACGAGCGGAGAGGAAAAGCCCCGCATGCCGCCGAAGAGGGAGGACGCGTTGAAGGACGAGGACGTCGAGATTCTGCGACTGTGGATTGATGGGGGGGCTCTCCCGGGTGAACCGATCGTGGAAGTTCCTTACTCGAGTTCGGGGCCGTTGAACGCGCCCGTGTATCAGCGTCCGCCCGTGATCTCGGCGCTCGCCTACTCGACCGATGGCGAGCGTATTTTCGTAGCCGGGTACCAGGAAGTGCTGGTCCACGAGGCGGAGCCACCCGAAGGAACCCCCGCGAGTCCCGTGGCGAGGTGGGTCGGCGAAGCGGAGCGAATCAATGCCCTGGCCGTGTCTCCTGACGGCAAGCTCGTCGCAGCGGTGGGGGGCTCTCCGGTGCGCTTCGGAGAGCTACAGATCTGGGACGTGGACACGTGCAAATTGGCGAGTTTCGCGCGTCTCGGCGCGGATACACTTTTTGCGGTGACCTTCAGCCCCGATGGCAAGAGAGTCGCCGTTGGCGGCACCGATCGAGCCGTTCATATCTTCGATGCGGAGACAGGCGAGGAGATCTATGCCACCGAGGTTCACTCTGATTGGATTTTCGCCGTGGCGTTTATCGCCGAAGGTTCCCGTATTGTCTCGGGCGGTCGTGACAAGACCCTGAAGGTCTGTGACGCGGCCGACGGGAGGTTCGTCAAGACCCTGGCGACGCTCGAACAGCCGGTCCTGACGGTGGCGGCGCGGCCGGGCGCTTCCCAGGTGTTTGCCGCGGGCGAGATAAAGGAGCCGACCCTCTACGATACAGAGGAGTTCGAGGCGGCCTGGAAGCTCGAGGAACAGCCAGGAGCGGTGCTCGTAAGTGCCTTCACGCGTGATGGTAAGCTCATCGCAGTGGGTGGAGCTGGTGGCGAGGTCCGGGTGTACGCGGCGAAAACCGCGGCACGGATGCGCACGTTCAAAGGGCATGAGGAGTGGGTCTATGCCCTGGCATTCCGCCCCGACGGAGAGAGGCTGGCCGTAGCCGGTTACGAGGGGAGGGTAAGGATTTACAGCCTGGCGGACGAAAAAGAGGTCAGGAGCTTCGTCCCCGTGCCCTTGCAGGAAGAGTGGCGTTCTTTTTGATTAGTGAGGAGGACCGGTACAGTGGAGACAAAACGCTTTTCCCTCTCCCTCGGAGCGGGATTGATCTCGCTGGTCCTTTGCGGCTGCGGGGCGAGGGCCATCCCCCTCGTGAACATTACCGACAACGGGCACCAGTGGGTGTGGCCCTTCTTCGTTCAGAACGACCAGCCCACCGTGCTGGCTTTCTGGAACACGAACGAGATGGAGTGCCTGCGCAACATCCCCGCTCTCCAGGCCCTCGATGCGCGAGCAGGCAGCGTGGAGCTGGTGACGGTGGTCACGGGACGAGACCGTCTTGAAATTGACCAATGGCTGCGGTCGAAGCGCATGCGCTACCCAGTCCTCCTCGATCTCGAAGAAAATCTGTCCCGGCGACTCAGGGTCCGCCTCTACCCGACGTTTATCTTCCTCGATAGAAAGGGGAAGGAGATCGGCCGGGAGGAGGACATCCGACTCGTGAAGAAATGGTTCGATAGCCCCCGCTGGCTAAAGAAGGCCGGAGCGATGTAGCTGACAGCTACTTCACGACTATTTCACCACCGGCCCTCGGCTTCCCAGAAGCCCGATCGCGAAGGTGATGGCGGTTCCCAGGATGATCCAGTAAGGCCAGGCAACCACGGGGACGTATTGCAGTACCGCGCTGCCAAACTCCTCGGGGAGGCGTTCGATGAGCAGCCGTGCGCCGGTGGGGATGGTCTCGGGGTTTTCCAGGTACTGTCTGAGCTGGAGTGAGAGCACGGCAGGGACGCTCGCGAGCATTCCCGTGATTACTGAAAGGCTGCTCCCCCGGCGCGTGAAGATCCCGAGCAGGAAAACCCCCAGCAGCGCGCCGTAGAAGTACGTCAGCACGCTGAGTGCGATCTTGACAACGTTTTCGTTCGAGCCCTGAAATGCGAGGGCCAGGATGACCAGCGCCGCTCCCCAGAAGAGCGTCGCGCCCCGCGAAACCACTACGAGGTGCCGGTCGCCGGGAATTCGCCCCAGGCAGGCTCGCAGCGGCGTGTAAAAGTCGCTCACGCTGGTCGCGGCCAGAGCATTCAGGACAGAGGTGTAGCTCGAGATCGCCGCGGCGAAGAGGCCCGCCATGACGAGACCCCTGAATCCATGCGGTAGCTCGTTGGCGATGAAGACCGGAAAGACATGGTTGGAATCTTGCGGGGGCTGTCGACCCTCGTAAAAGAAGTAAAGGAGCGTCCCGATGATGAGGAAGAGTGCCATCAGGGGAAGAATGAGGACGGCGCTACCGAATACCGAAAGGCTGCCGTTTTTCGAGTCGCGACACGTCAGCATACGCTGGGCGATATCCTGGTCGGTGCCGTGGGTGGCGAGGGTCAAGACGAAGCCGCCCGCAAGACCCGCAAGGAAAGTGTTGTCTTGTGACAAAGACCTCCCGAAGTCGAGAATGGCTGTTTTTTCCGCTAGACCGGGGTTTGAAAGAACGGCCGAAAGTCCGCCGGGAATCTCCGAGAGGAGGTAGAAGACCGTAATCACGCCTCCCGCGATGAAGGTCACTCCGAGGAGAACATCGGTCCACACGACCGCGCGGATGCCGCCCGTGAGGGTGTAGATCGCACCGAAGACGCCCAGGCCCACGACCACGGTTTCAAGCTCGATTCCTGTCGCGACATGAATGGCAATACATCCGGCGAAGAGTCGCACAGCGCTCGCAACGACCCTGCCGCAGAGGAAGAGGAACGAGGCGGTAATCCGGGTGGTGTTTCCGTAGCGGTCCTCGAGAAATCCGTACACGGTGACGAACTCGCGCCGATAGAAGACTCGAACCATGAAGGTGGCCAGGAAGATCCGCCCCAGGACAAAGCCGAAAACGAGCTGCAGGAAGTTCCAGTTGCCCTGGTAGGCCATGGCCGGGGTGCCGATGTACGTGACGGCGCTCGTCTCGGTGGCGATGATCGAAAGGGTCGCCGCCCACCACGGAAGCGACCTGGAGCCGAGGAAATAATCCCGGGTTGATTTTTGACCTCTCGAGACATAGAGCCCGATGAGGGCGACGATGCCGAGATAGATACCCACCACGGACCAATCGAGGTAGTTCATGCGTACTGTGTGCTCTGGTCGATGTTCACGTTTACTCCGAGCCCGAGCCCGTGCCCCTGCCCGAGCCCGACTCCTGGGCACGACGCGGCATCTGGGTCAGCATGGCTACGCAACAACAGCTTGCACGCAGCTGCACAGCGCTCAGTGTCCACGAAGTCCAGGCGACGATAGGCGTCAAGAATCGCCGCGGCTTGGTAGACATCCAGCTTCTCGTACTCAAAGCGGTTCACCGGGACTCCTTCCCGGGCGGGGGCACGGGCACGGGCTCGGGCTCGGGCACGATCATGAGTGGACGGTCCTCGATTGTCGACGGGAAAAGGGAAAAACTACACGGGATCGTTGTGCGTGCCTCCGAAACACCCGTCTGGAGCCGGAACGCCTTCCACCCTATAATGCTCCGGTTCATTACTTGTACGCGCTTACCAGCAAGGAAACACGACGATGACCAACACGAAGCTCAAGCTCTCCATCGAGTACTGCGTGCAATGAAACTACCAGCCCCGCGCGGCCAGTCTGGCCGACGCCATCGAGAAGGAGCTCAAGGCCCGTCCTCGGCTCATCAAGGGCAAAGGGGGAGTCTTCGAGGTGACGGCGAACAAGGAGCTGATCTTCAGCAAGAAGGCGACTGGGAGATTTCCGGAGCACGAGGAGATCCTCGCAATGCTGCGGTAACAGCCCGTTGAACGGCACCTATGAGCGATTCCAAGTGCCCGATTCCATAAATTCGCATCAGTTTGCGCGGCGCTTTTTCCCGCTGGACTGCGTTGCCAAGAATGTGATCGCTCCCGCCTTGGTCGCGACCACTCTCAGCGACCCCTCCAGGGTCGCTTGCGTACGCGCGCCTTGCCAGCGGAAAAAATCGCTCGCGCTAACGGCGTGGTTGCATTCGAATCCTTCCGGTGAGCATTGATACGAACTCATGAAACCGGACACCAAGCATGCCCTTCGAGTCTTCGAGTATGAACGCGTCCGCGAGATTCTTGCTTCCTATGCCGTTTCGCTGGGAAAGGACGTTGCCCGCAGCATGGGCCCTCTACGGAAATCCGCGGAGATCCGGCAACGTCTCCTCGAAACCGAGGAGATGCGGGCGCTCATAAAGCACGCTCGCTTGCCTCTTGCCGGTTTGCGAAACGTCACTCGCGAGCTGGATCAGTCAACAAAGCAGGGGCAGTCCGCGAGCCCGGAGCTGCTCTACCACGTGGTGGAGTTGCTCCGCGTCGGGCTTTCGGTGCGCGACACGGTCACCCGGAACCCCTCGGCGCTTCCAGAGCTCGCGAAGCTTGCCGGAGAATTGGAGGATTTGCCCAAGCTCAGGGAAGAAATTCCAGAAAAGATCGACCCCCGCGAGGGCGTACGAGACCACGCCACCGAGAAGCTCGTCCTCCTCCGGCAAAGCGTCGAGGAACTGCGCTCCTCTTTGCGCTCGCACTCGGCGCGTCTGCTTTCGGATCCCCACCTGCGGAAGGCCTTTCAAACCGAAGGCGTTACCGTCAGGAACGACCGCTACCTTCTCCCCGTCAAGGCAGAGTACCGCTCATGGATTCCCGGTCCCATTCGTGACCGGTCGCAAAGCGAGTCCACTCTTTACATCGAGCCCGATGCGATCACTCTGGAGGGCGACCAGCTCCTCGACGCTCTGGACGCCGAGCGGGACGAAGTCGGGAGAGTCCTGTGGGATCTGACGCGTAGGGTGCTCGAAGCGCGTGCGCTCCTGGAGCGTCTCGAAAAGAGGCTCGCCTGGATCGACTTTACGTACGCGAAGGCGAGTTACGCCGACGCCTTCGGTCTCAGCTGTCCCGAGGTAAACGAAGCAGGGATTCTGGAGCTCCGTGAGGCTCGCCACCCGTATCTCTTGTGGCTTGCGCGGGACACGAAGCGAGACCATCGCGACGTCGACCTCGACGCCACGCGGAAACGGGTGGTGCCGATCGACATCCGCCTCGGTGAGACATTCAAGATCCTCATTGTCACCGGTCCCAACACCGGCGGTAAAACCGTGGTCCTCAAGACGGTCGGTCTCAACGTCCTCATGGCGATGAGCGGCCTTCCGGTCGCGGCCGCCGCTGGATCACGGGTCCCCTGCTACACGAACGTCTTCGTCGATATCGGCGATGAGCAGAGCATCGAGCAAAGCCTCAGCACCTTCTCCTCGCACTTGAAGCAGATCATGGACGTGCTCGCGGGGGCCGACGAACATGCCTTGATCCTTCTCGACGAGCTGGGTTCGGGAACGGATCCCATCGAGGGGGCGGCACTCGGAAGGGCGCTTCTCGACAAGTTTCGCACCCAGCGCTGGAACGCTATCATCACCACCCACATCGGGAGCTTGAAGGAGTATGCCTACACCCATGACGGGGTGGAGAATGCCGCGATGGAGTTTGATAACCGTTCGCTGAAGCCGACGTATCGCCTCCTCATGGGGGTGCCCGGGAGCTCGAATGCTCTGGCTATCGCCCGCCGGATCGGGCTTGACCCGGACGTGCTGCAGGCGGCGGAGCAGGAAATGTCCCAGGTCAACGAGCCGACGCGGGAAATTATCAGCCGCATGGAACGATCGCGGCGGCGGGTCGAGAAGGAGCGTCGGCGTGCCGAGAGGGTCCGGCGCAAGATACAGGGCGACGCTCGGGTCTACAAGGAACGCTTGCGCGAGGTGGATGAGGTTGCGGACGTCCTGCAGGTGGAGGCCCAGCTCGTCGTGGATCACGCTGTCAGGGAGGCGAAGACGAAGCTTGCCCCCATGGTGGAGCAGCTGAAGAACGTCCCGAAGAGTCACCGCCCCCTCGTGGATGCGCTTTCCGAAGAGGTGGACCGGCTCCTCGTGGGGACCCCGCTCGGGGAGAAGCGGGAGGCGTTCGCCCGGGCCCTGAAGAAGGATGACGAGGTCTATGTGCCCAAATTTCGAGAACGGGCCAAGGTAAAGAAGATCGACAAAGGAGGGCGTTCCCTGACTGTCCTCTTGAATGGAATCCGCACCGAGATAAGCTTTGATGACGTGTCGTGGTTGGAGGCGCCCGCTGGGACGCCCCCGGAAACGTAAGGCCTGCGGTTTTTCTCGGAGAGAGAATTGCAAGACATTCATGCCCTACTCGGTGGAGAGCAAGATCCTGACGGTCCTGCCCCTCGCCAGGCAATGGACTGGGACGACGTGTGGAACGCCTGGCTCCACTTCGGAGAGGGCCCGCTACTGGTGCAGATTCTGCTCTCGTTCGTGCTGGCTGTCGTCCTGGGCGCGTTCATTGCCTATCACCCGCGAAGTTACGGCAAGGCGATGACCCTCGCCGACGTCGAACAGCCGAAGATCTACCTGATGTATTCCCTTGTCGGAGCGGTTGTGGCGATGATCGTTCGGGTACAGCCGGCGATGGCGTTCGTCGTTTTTGGCATCGGCGGCCTGTTACGCTTCCGCACGGATGTTGGGGCGGCGAAGGACACAGGGCGGATCATCCTCGTAACCTGCGCCGGACTCTGCTGCGGGCTGCAGCTTTATACCGTAGCCGTGCTGGGCACCGCCTTCGGCTGGGTTCTCATTCACTTTCTCGAAGCCCGCGTGGCTCACCGCGTCGTGATCAAGGGGCTCGGGCCGGACGTTCTGGCCCAGGCAGCCGCGGCCTACAACAGGGTGCTCGAGGAGAATGGAGCCGCCATCCTCAGCGAGAAGAAGAACTTCGTGAAGCAGCAGGTGGGCTTCGTCTTCCGGGCCCCCGGGATCCTGGACCGCGAGGAGATGGAAGAGCTCTTCAAGAGCATCGACCCGAAGCTCCAGGGCGCCGTCGATTGGGTCTCGAGTTAGAACGGAGCTCCGATCGTAAAGAGAAAGAGCTGCTCGCGGTCGGTATCCTCGACTTTGAAAGCTTTTCCCAGGTAGAGGCCGATAGGGAGTGGGACACCGAGGAAAGGGAAGTTGACCCTGAGCCCGACTCCGGTGGCATAGCGCATGCGGGAGAAGTCGAAGCTTTGATTCTCCGGTTCCAGGTTGCCATAGTCGAAGAAAAGGACACCGCGCAGCACTTTCAGGAATATGGGAAAGCTGTACTCGAGATTGCCGAACAGCATCTCTGTTCCCCCGGTAGCCTCCTTGTTGACGTGAGGACCGAGGCCACGAAAGCGAAAACCCCGCACGGTGTTGGCGCCGCCGACGAAGAAACGCTCGAAGACTGGGATCGTCCCGTCAGACGTCGACTCGATGATTCCGTAGCGATTGATCCACGAGACCACGTGATGCAGACTCGAGGAGCCGCTCCCGGTCGCGTAGATCGGGTAGAAGAACTCGTTCGAAAATTCGCCTTTCTGGAAATCGACGTCTCCTCCGAGTACGTCGCCACCATACTCGTACTCCAGGGCGTAGTAGCTGCCGTCAAAGTATCCCTCGAGGTACTCGAAGAGCCTCTTGTCGTACCTCACTCCCGTATTCAGGGCGCTTACGGTGTTGAAGCCTTCCACCGCGAAAACGTCGGGCGGTGCGCCGAAGTCGATTCTGGAAATCTCGACCTCTTCGAGCCGCTGCCCCAGATAGAAGACAAAGTCACGGTCGAAATCGAACGCGTGTGAAATTTGTGGGTCGAAGGTGGCTCGATCTTCATCCCAGTCATCACGAATAATCGTGAGCTTCGAGGCCGAGATCCTGAGCGCGTTGCGGGTGTCGAAGAGGTAAGGCTCGATCAGTGTAAAACGGTAGAGGGAGCGCAGGGTTCCCGGCTGTGCCTGTAGGTTCAACGTCTGGCCCGCCCCGGTAAAGGAGTCTTGAATGTCATAGACGGAATCGGGCAAGTCGGTAAGATCGAAATTGCGTTTGATAATGTTGAAGTTGCCGATGATTCCGAAGCCGCTCGTCACACCGAAACCAATGATGAGCCGCCCTGCTTGTACCTCCTGGATGTTGACCACGATCGTTTTGTCACTCGGCGAGGAGCCGTTCTCGAAGGTGTAATCCACCCCGCTGAAGATCTGCAATCGATTGAGATTGGAACGGCTCTTTTCGAGCCTGGAGCGATCCACGCGTTCCCCTGGATAGAATTCGAGCTCCCGTCGTATGACACGATCCTGGGTCTTCGCATTTCCCTGGATCTTCACTTCCTCGATGTAGATCTCGTTCTCTTCCCTGATATCAAGTCGGACGAAGACATCGTAACCTTCGAGGGCAAACTCGGGGTCAAAGGCCACGTCGGCGAAGATGTAAGCGCGATCACCGTAGTAGTTTTTGATGGCCGACTGGTCCTTGCGAACCTCGTCAGCGTTGAACGGCTGGCCGGGGACCGCGGTCGTCAGCTCGAGAAGAGTCTCTTCTCTAAAAACGGTATTCTCAGAGAGACGATAGCCGCGAAACGTGTATTGAGGGCCCTCATCCACACGAATGGTTATCGTCAGCCACTCTTTGGAGCGGTCAAAGGCGAAGCCGCTGGGCTCAGCCATCACGTCGAAGTATCCTTGCCCTTGGTAGTACCTCTTGATGTTGCTCAGGTCCTCCTGAAGCGTCAGCTCGTCATAAAAACCGGACCGTACGAGCCCGAAGAACCAGAAATCCTTTTCGCGCGTATTCATGACTCCCAGGAGGGTTCCAGAACGTATCGATTTGTTTCCGATGAACTTGACTTCACGGATACGGACGCGGGTGCCTTCCTCGATAAGGAAAGTGATCTTCACGCCCCCAGGAGACTGCGTCTCCTGTGTCTCCACGGTGGCAAAGATGTAACCTTCTTCAAGGTACTTTTCGCGAAGGAGCTCCCGGTCTCGCTGGAGGCTGCTCTCACTGAAGAGACCCCCCGCCTCGGTCTCGAGGCCCTCACGTAAATCACCTACGCTGAAGGCTGCCCGGCCTTGGAATTCGACGGACCCAACCATGGGGAGCTCCTCGACCGTGAAAGTGATAGCGACGCCGTCCTCGAAGGTGCTCTTATGCCATTTAACGTTCTTGAACTTCCCGGTCGTGTAGAGGGTCGCTGTCGCCGCGTTCACCTTGGCGCGGTCATAGATGTCGCCGATCCGAATTTTGAGCCGTGCAAGAATTTCGCCCTCGCTCTCCCGGTGGAGGTTCGCGATGCTTATCTTGAGGATAATGCTGGGAGTCGCCTCTTCTTGGGCGCAAATCGCCGTAAGAAAGCAGGCGCTCACCGCAACAACGACTGGGAGTCTGGCAGCAGCCTGGCGGACCGGTGCAGGAACCATAGGGGCATGGGTTTAAGGCAAGGGGTGTGGGGTGTCAAGGAGGAAGAGATAGGGAATAGTGAAAAGTGAACAGAGAACAGAGAATGGAGAATGACAGGGGAACACCCTTCACTATTCCCCCATTAATTCCTCATTCACTATGCACTATTCACGATTCTCCATTCTTTTTCTGTCCCTCCCCTGGACGATTCGCCCTGATCCGAATAGCTGTCCATCCGCAGCAGCGAGATGCCGGGCCCTCGCGAAGTTCAACCTCTTACCATGTTGAGAGTTAGAACCGTTCTCGGGGGGGGCAGCGAGGGGGCATGCGCCTTGCTAAATCCCAGGGCAAGGTGTTCCCCCGATCAGAGAAAGAAGCGAGAAGAGCCAGAGCCTGAGGACCCCATGCAGTCGAAACTCATTTCGATAGAAGAAGCCAATCGTATGTTGCCGCTCCTGCGCCGGATAGTCGGCGATATCATCACAAACTGGGAGCAGATTATCTACAAGCGCACGGAGCTGGAGTGCCTCGAGAAGGGGGTCGACTCCGCCGGTGGCAGCTTGAGTCCCAAGGATCGAGAGGCAAGCCTGCAGGGTCTGAAGCAGGAGCTGAACTGCCTTATCGACCGCATCAACAATTACATCCGCGAAGTCGAAGACCTGGGTTGTTTCGTTGAGGAGTTCAAAAGGGGAATCATCAACTTCCCATCCCTCTACAACGGTCGGAAAGTGTTTCTGTGCTGGAAACCGGACGAAGACTCCGTCGGCCACTGGCATGAGCTTGACGAGAGTTTCAACGACCGCATGAAGATCCACAACGTCCGCGAGTTCCTGTATCAGAAGCCCGGCGTGTGAGGGTTACTCCGCGAGGATCTGCTCGAGTGTGTCCGCGGGAATATCGAAATCGCTGAAGACGTTCTGTACGTCTTCGTGGTCCTCGATGTCGTTCAGCAGCGCCAGGGCCTGACGGGCCTTGTCCCCATCGAGCGTCAAGGGGCTCTGGGGTAGGTAAACGATCTCGCTGCGCACGAAGACGGGACGCTCATCCGCAGTCTCCCCCCATTTTTTCTCCGGTTTTTCTCGCTTCTTTTGGAGAACGGCCTCGAGAGCTTTGCGTACGGCCTCGAAGTCCTCCACGCTGCTGTACACGTGGATGACCCCGTCCTCCACCTCCAGATTGTCTGCTCCCGCGTCGATGCCGACCTCGAACAGCTCTTCTTCCGTCGCGTCCTCGGTGGAGACCGCGAGCACCCCTTTTCGATCAAACTTCCAGAGCACCGAGTTGGACTTGCCCAGCGAGCCACCGCGCTTGTCGAGCAGGTTACGGAGTTCTCCACCCGTCTTGTTCCTGTTGCCGCTCAGGACCTCGATGACGAGCGCAATGCCTCCCGGCCCGATCCCCTCGTACACGAGCTCGGAGAGCTCTTCTCCGACCAGCTCCCCGGTGCCTTTCTTGACAGCCCGCTCGATGGAATCCTTGGGCATCGACTCCGCACGCGCTTTGTCCAGGGCGTAGCGCAGATTCAGATTGTCCGCAGGGTTCCCTCCACCGCAGCGGGCTGCGACGGTTATCAGCTTCGCGAGTTTGGAGAAGACCTTACCCCGCTTCGCATCGGCAGCCCCTTTCTTATGCTTGATCGATTTCCAGTGTGAGTGGCCTGCCACTTGCAAAGAAAATAGTTGAGGGGCCGCCGGCAGTAGAGACTAGCCGGTAGAAACATTGACGCGTCTACTTGCGAACTTTTCTTCCCGCCGCAGTCCTGGTGACAATCCGCCGAGACGAGGTTCGCGAGTTGCCGGCGGACTTGCTGCTGGATTTGCCGCGCTTGGAACTGGCGTTGGCCTTCTTGGCGGTTGAAGGAACGAGCTTTCGAACGCCCTTGGGGGGATTCTTCCTGCGATTCTTGTTCTTCGTGCGAGCGTAGAAAGCGCACATTTCGCGCATGCCGCAGCGCGGGCAGTCGATACGGGTTTCGTCCGGTGGACAGACCTCGCGACTGTGGTTCAGCAGGAAGTGGTGAAGCTTCAACGCGCCGTCGGGTTCCACGAGGTCGTACAGCTGCTTGGCTCTCTGAAGGGGGGTCGACGTGGCGCGCAATATCCCCAGCCTCCTGAGGACCGTTTCCGCCCCTTCGTTGAGCGGAAAGATGGGATACTCCTTCCGCAACAGGAGGATGAGCTCCACGGTCGCGTTGTCGACACCCTTGACTTGCTTCAGGTACTGCCGGATGTCCCCGAGGTTCTGCTCAGCGAGGAATTCAAGACTCACGTCCTGGTGCTCACGATGGACGAACTCCAGCAGATTCTTGATGAAGACAGCCAGTTCCAGTGAGCCGGGGCAGAAATCGATCGCCTCCTGGATTTCGCGCACGGAACTGATCCGCGTCTCATTCCAGTCAACGAACCCCTCCCGCAGCCGCTGGTAGCTCTTCATGGCGCCTTCTGTGGGCAGGCCCAAATGGAGCTTGTGGAAAATGATCAGATCGAGAATCTTGGAAGGATATTTCCCTTTGCCGTTTTCGCTGATGGCGCTCTTCAGCAGCGCCCAGTTCATGCCAAAGCGGCTCGCCCGCTGCGAAATGACACTAACTTTTTCGACAACTTTCACATATGCCTCCCCGATCGGGGAACCGTAACTGTTTATGGACAAAGTGGTTAGTACGGGTATGCCTCTGGCTGTGAGAGGAACGCCCCACCGTAGAATGAAAATTATACTAAGTGTTTCTACCGATTGTAAATAGGATTCCCCTCAGGGGGGCTCCCGGAGGCCCTAACATCAGACTAATAAACGGATTGTCGTGGTGCAGGCGTCGCCTGCTTTCTTCATTTTTTAGTAAGCAAGCATCCGGTTTGCAGGCGGGACGCCCGCACCGCAATGGCTCACTGGACGCCTGGAAACAACTCCTGGAAAGCGTCGGGATTTCCGGTCTGCAGGAAGTAGAAGCTCTTCGCACTCTCGAGGAGCTCCGCGCGCTTGCTTTTGAATCCCCCAAAGATGAGCACGGCGCACGGAGCAGCGCAGCTGCTGACCCCGAAGGCAAAGAGCGCGGTCGACTGCATACTGGCCATCGCCTGCCCGTCCGCCGCCCCGGTGGCGAACAGCTCCGCCTTGCCGGCCCCCTCGAGCAGGGCATACATTGGAATATCGACTCGCTTTCCCCCCAAGGCTTTCAACTCGCCGGGCCGGCGGCCGGTTCGACCGGAGACGGTCTGACTTCTTCCAAAGGACAGCCCACTGGTACCGATCTGATACGAGATCTGCTTCTGAATCTGGTTGCCGTTGTGAAGCACGATCGATTTCTCGAACAGGGTGTCGCCGTTGACCTTGAGCGCGGCCTCCTCCTGAGCCAAAGCTTCGACAGCGTTGAACTGACCGTAGCATTTCTGTCCGGCCGACGTCTTGATGGTCGCCGATCCGTGGTATCTCCCCTCAACATCGGCGAACGACTCGCACCCTGGTTCTACGATTTTGAAGCCGTCACGGTAGACGCAGACCATCTCCAGCTTCAGGTAGACATATCCCTTTCCGGAAGTCTTGATGTCGGTTTGCGGTGTCCGGCAATTCGGGCTGCTGCGCGAGACCACGAGATGGTGAGTCGGACCTTGCCCGGTTGCCGTATCGAAAAAGGAGAGGGGGTCGCCGCCGACGCCGACGGGGCGGGACGAAGTGCTGCGTGCTGGGGTTCCCCGATCGTCGTACTCCCAGCCATGGGTGATCACGGACTGCGTCGTCGGGTCGACCTCCAGCGTAGCGACCCAGACACAAGTCGGCTTTCCGCTCGTGCCGATACCGGCGCCCGCCCCGTCCGTGTCCGGAGATCCTGGCTCGGGGGTACGCTCTCCGATGGCTTCCATGAAGTCGGCCACTCCGGGCTCATCGGTGTAGTCGAGCAGGCTGGCTCCCTCGGCCAGCGACGTCAAAAGATCGAAGAGCTGTGGCGAGACGCTGACCGCAGAGCTCACCGCGCTGATCAGCTCCGGGGTCTCCCCATCCAGGGCATCCAGAACCTCTTGTGCTTCCAGAGGGCGGGGTGGCTCGAAGTCCGTGGACGGAAGACACGTCAGTCCATCTGCGCTCGGATCGAATCCCTCGGCCGGAAAAGGGGGGGGCGGCGCGGCCCCTCCGGTGAAGAGAAAACCCAGAGTTCGGATCGGGTCCGAGATGTCGAGGACACCACTGTCATCGGAATCCCCGGCATCCGGGCAGGGAAGTGGCTCGCCTCGCACGAAGAGACTCTCAAGGGTCAGGACGGCGTCGGACAGGTCCACCTGCAGGTCCAGGTTGGCATCGCCGCGGACAAACTCGCCGGCCCTCACGCCGGGTCGCAGGGAAAGGCTGGCACAACAGAGCAATACTGCGTGGGCAAACAACCACGACTTGGGAAGCTTTCGCGCTGGGTTCATGAGGAACCTCCTTCTCGGGGGAGGAGGCGAACCGAAGCGCAGCATGGTCAGCGTCGCGGCAGGGCAGGGAATAATAGAGTGCCTTCGGCGGAAGGCAAGGGAAAAGAATAGTGAATAGTGAACAGTAACCCGAAGCGTAAGCGAGGAGACACAGCGCTGCGTCTTCTCGCTTACGCTTCGGGTTATGAAGGGCGGGTCTCCTGACCCGGGTCCCTAATCCCCGAGCTCCTGGATGTCCACCGGATCCGGTACGGCCAGCCGTTCGGGATCGTTGCCCTTGATGAAGGAACGCCGACGGTGGGCGACCAGCTGGGCCGCGATACTCACCGCGATCTCTTCCGGTGATCGGGCTCCAATGTCGAGCCCGATCGGCGCTTTCACCCGTTCCAGGCTCTCAGCGCTTGCCCCTTCCGCTTTCAGTGTCCGGAAGATCCTGACGATTTTGGCGCGACTTCCAATCAGGCCCACGAAAGAAGCGGGGGTCTGAACGGCTTTGGAGAGCACGAACTGGTCGTACTTGTGGCCCCGGGTAACGATGACCAGATACGAAGTTGGCGTGATGCTGAGCTTTTCAAAACAGCTCTCGAAATCACAAACAACGATCTCGCCCGCGTCGGGGAAGAATTCACGGTTGGCGAACTGCTCGCGATCATCCACTACGACCGTATTCAGCCCGACGAGCTTCAAGAGGGGAACAAGCATCCGCGCTATATGTCCGGCTCCGAAGGTGATGACGACCGGACTGCCTATGGGCTCGATAAAGATCTCCACGATTCCGCCGCAGGCGAGACCTTCGTCCTCGGCGGCCTTGGGAGTGAGCTTGAAGCTCTTGCGTAGGGGCCGATCCGTATCGATCACTTCCCGGGCCAGAGCCCACACCTCCGCCTCCGTGCAACCGCCCCCAATGGTTCCCACAGTGCTACCGTCATCCCGGATCAACATCTTGGCGGACTCCTTCCCGGGGGTCGAGCCCTTCGAACCGATAACGGTCGCAACCGCGCCCCGACGGCCAGAGCGCATCAGATCGAGTATCTCCTTGTAGAGTTGCATATGCTTCCACCTTAGTTGGAGATGGGTGTATTTTCAATGAGTCTGGGGCGTACCCCTCCCCGACCCCGTGCCCCTGCCCCTGCCCCTGCCCCGTTCCCTTACACGTTCCCGACCGTCCGGGAACCCAGGCTGCGTTATCGGGGAGCCGAAGGCCAAAGAAACTCCCGGATCTGTTTGAACACCCGGGGAGGGGGAGGGGAACGGGCGACCCGGGGACGGGATCGGGGTCGGGGTCGGAAAGATGCATAGCGATAACCCGCAGCGACTCCCCACCAAGCTTGAAGGCCCACAGCGTTGTATACTCCATCACGATTCTCGGGTTCTTCAAAAAAAACTGCGGACGGAATCTGTATTGTCTTCGACAAAGGCAAAAACTCCTATTGCAAGCAATTTTCCGCTATCCATCGATCCAGCGTTCACGAGTGACGATCTGGCCCTGATTATTGGGACATGCGTGGCGGATGCTGTGGTGGTGATAGATTTCGAGAGTGGCCATCTCGTTGCTTGCAACCAGAGTTTCTTCCGCGTCCTGGGGGTTGACAGTACCTTCCTGGAAACGGGCGAGGTGTCCGGGGAGCGCCTGATCACTCCTCAGGACCGCGGCATCTTCAAGACCTGGGAGCGCGCCGCGCTCGAGAACGGCGAGGCAAGCTTCGAGATTCGCCTGCAAGCGGAGGGCGGTACTCCGGTGCCTGTCAACGTCAACTTGACCAGCTTGTACTGGAAACAGCGCAAGTATCTCCTCGGCTTTCTGCGAGAGCTCTCTGGAATTGAGGAGCGTGAATCGCAGCTGCGCACACAGATTGACGAACAGAAGATGCGCGCCTTTGAGGCCATCAAATCATCGCTCCGCCTCTATCAGCTGAACGAAAAGATAAGAAAAACTCCGAACCTCGCGCAGAAGCTCCTGCACGCTGAGAACGAAGAGGAGCTTTTTTCCCAGGCGGCGAATGTGCTTACCAGCGAAGAGGGGCTCGGGTATCGCGACGCGACGTTCTTGCTTCTCGACGACAGCTCCTTGCGCGTGGTTTTCTCCACGCAAGACCTCAAGCAGACGACCTACTCACTCAGTGAAGACAACCGCTTTTCCCGCTTCATCCGCCGGAGCTTCCGTTCCGAAGGGACCTCCAGAACCGGCATTCTCGTGCCGCTGCAGAGCCGGGGGCAACTCGTTGGTTTTTGTGAGGTGATTCCCTATTCCCGAGAGAAGATATTCTTCGATGAATCCGGCATGGTGAGTGAATGGCAACAGGATGTTCTCTACGACATCGGCGGCATCATCGCTCTGATGGTCGACAACCTTCGACTCACCCGGGAAATCAAGCGCCAGTCCCTCATCGATTCGCTTACCCAGGCATACAACCGACACTACTTCGTAGACAAACTTTCGACGGAAGTCCAGAGGGCAATTCGGTACGGGAGACCCGTATCGATGGTCTTTGTCGATCTGGACGAATTCAAGAATATCAATGATCGGTACGGTCACCTACAGGGAGACGAGGTGCTGAGAGCTTTGGGCAAGCTATTCATTGAGAACGTCAGGGACGTCGACGTCGTTTGCCGCTACGGGGGAGATGAATTCGTCCTGCTCCTGCCCGAGACCGACAAGAGCATGGCATGTAGCCTGGCCGAGAAGTTACTGACCGCTATCCGGACCCACCCGTTCCGAGTGCTCGACGGCTCGATGGATCGCCTGCCGGTGACCGTGAGCATAGGTGTCAGCACGTTGCTTCCCGAGGAGACGGGAGAGGAGTTGCTTCACGCGGCGGATGCCGCGATGTATCGGGCGAAGAGCCGGGGCAAGAACCGCGTCCAGGTCAACGACGAGTAGTCTGATTCAGTCTTTTTTTTCGGGGTCGGGGTCGGGGTCGTCGTCGTCGTCGTCATCATCATCATCGTCGAACCGGTCCTGGTCATCCTCTTCTTCAAGGTCGTCGAAGTCGTCGTCTTCCTCCTCCTCGAAGTCTTCATCCAGATCGATGTCGGCATCGTCGCTATCATCATCGTCGAAATCGTCGTCGTCGAAATCGTCCTCTCCCTTGGCTTCGTATTCTTCGCTTTCCTCGTTGGACGTTTCGTCGCCCTCCTCCTCGTCAATGGGGCGTGGCTCCTCGTTAATAGGGGACGGACGGCTGTCGGCGAATTCGGGTTTCCGAGTCTTTTTGGAAGGTTTCTTAGCCATTGTGCTCTCTCGGTCTTCCTGACTGGCTTTTTGGATCAGTCCCTCGATCCTGGATACCTTTTCCGCAGAATCATCGAAAACGAACCGGAGGATGGGCGTGTTGCGTGTTTCGAGATTCTGTCCTACCTCATTCTGGATATAGACTCTAGCCCCGTGCATTGCGTGTTCCGCCTTAGAGCGATCACCTGCTGACCCAAAAACAGAAACATAAACTTTCGCTTCTTTCAAGTCTGCAGTGGGGATTACATCAAGGACCGTAATGAGTCCGATGCGCGGGTCCTTGAGCTGGTGCTGGATGACGTGGCTGATGAGAAACTTCATCCGGCTTGCAATGCGTTGGACTCTCCGAGACGCTTTTGAGTGGTTTCCACGCACTGTGTTCGCCTTGACCCCGGACAAATCCGTGACATCTTCCGCTTTGGAGCGGTACGACGGTTCTCGTCAGTTAGCCGCGACGCGCCCTTGAATGCTAAAGCTCCCGCTCTTTTTCTACAATAGCAAAGGCTTCAATCACGTCGCCAGGCTGGATATCGTTGTAGTCAGCAATTTTTATGCCGCACTCGAAGCCCTGCCGCACCTCCCGGGCATCTTCCTTGAATCGCTTCAGTGAGCCAAGAATGCCCGTGTGGACGACGCGGCCGTTCCGCAGGAGCCGCACCTGATCGCTCCGTCCGATCAAGCCGTCGGTAACGATGCACCCGGCGATGTTTCCGAGCCTGGAAGCCTTGAAAATCTGCCGGATTTCCACGTGACCGTGAAGCTCTTCATGCTTCTGTGGTGCCAGTCGTCGCTTGAGGGCCTTTCGGACGTCCTCGACGACCTTGTAGATGACGTCGTAACTGCGGACGTTGACGTTCTTTTCCTCGGCCAAGTTGCGGGCTCTGTCGTCGGTCGCAACATTGAACCCTATGACGATAGCCTGCGGCTGCGAAGCCATGGCCAGTTGGACATCGCTCCGATTGATAGTCCCGACCCCCGAGTACAACAGGTTCACCTTGACCTCATCGGTGGCGAGTCCCAGAACCTCCGAGCGCAAGGCTTCCAGCGAGCCACGGACGTCGGACTTAATGATGAGTCGGACCTCTTCTACGGCCCCGAGCTCGATGGTGTCAAAAATGTTCTCCCGGGTGACCTGTAACCGATCGCCGCGGTCCTGCAGCTGGCGCTTGCCAAGGCGAGCTTCCGCAACGGCCTTCGCGGTTTGGGGATCATCGATGGCATAGACCTTCTCTCCGGCCTCGGGCACGCGGTTCAGCCCGGTCACCTTGACAGGCGTCGAAGGGCCAGCCTCGGTGACAGGTAGGTGGCCGTTCAGCCACATGCCCTTGATGCGTCCGTGGGCGACGCCGCTGACGACGTAATCGCCCTCGCGCAGCGTGCCGTCTCGGACCAGGACGGTCGCGAGCACACCTCGGCTCCCGGAAGCTTCCGCCTCCAGAACGATGCCGACCGCACTACGTTTCGGGTCGGCCTTGAGCTCGAGGATCTCGGATGTGAGGCTGAGCGTTTCGAGAAGTGTATCGATCCCTTGCGAGGTAATGGCCGACACTTCGACGAATTCCGTATCTCCGCCCCATTCGACGGGCTGGAGGCCCAGTGTCGACAGATCTTGCTTGGCGCGCATGGGATCCGCATTGCCCTTGTCGATTTTGTTGAGAGCCACCACGATGGGCACTCCGGCCGCGCGCGCGTGGGCATATGCTTCCTCAGTCTGCGGCTTCACCCCGTCATCCGCGGCCACTACAAGGACCGCAACGTCGGTGACATTCGCGCCCCGTGCCCGCATCTCAGTGAATGCCTGGTGACCGGGCGTGTCGATGAAGACGACTTGAACCGCTCCTTTGTCCACACGGTACGCGCCTATGTGCTGCGTGATCCCGCCTGCCTCTCCTTCGGTCACGCTCGTTTCACGGATCTTGTCGAGCAGGGACGTTTTCCCGTGATCGACGTGTCCCAGAAACGTCACGACCGGTGCTCGCGGACGCAGATTCTCGCTCTTCGACGGCAAAGCCTCGATTTCGCTCACCGCGTCTTCGACGTCCGCTTCCTTTTTGGGAACGACCTCGATTCCGTACTCGATCGAGATAATCCCCACCAGATCCTCACCGAGGAACTGGTTGATCTGAACCGGGTGCCCCTGCTGCATGAGCATTTTGATAATAGACACCGCCTTGATGCCCATGGCCGACGAAAGGTCCTTCACCGTGATGGGCAGCGTGACTTCCACCTTTTCTGGCCGTTCCGGCGCGACGGCCCCATCCGCCCCGCCCTCGCGGCGCCCTCTGGTGCGCGAAGGAATCCGCCTGCGGTTGCCGCCGAACCGCGGACCGCTCTCATAGAGATCCTCTCGGGTGGGAAAGTACCGCTTGCGCGTAGGGGCTTCCTGCTCCTTTGCTCGCGCCTTTCTGTCCCTATCGGGTGGACCCGACTTGGCGCCGCCTCGAGCCGAAGTCCCCGGCTTGGCGGCGGCTGCTCCCTTGCCCCCACGCGCAGCGTCCGTACCGAAGCGGTTTCTCTGCCCGGCCGCTGAGCCTGCCCCGACACCACGCGCGGGTTCCCGCCTTTTCGTGCTCGACGATGCCGCGCCGTTTTGGGCAGAGACCTTATGCTGGCCCTCTTTGTTAGCGGGCTTGTCGGCCGAGTGATCCCTGGGTGCCCTATTTTTTTCCGGGGGACTGGCTTTTTCCGGAGGTTTGGCTTTTTCCTGGGGTTTGACTTTGGGCTTGTGACGATCACGGATAATCTGCGCCACCCCATCGTCGATGTTCGACATGTGGCTCGCGACAGCGTGGCCCTGGGTGCGCAAGAACCCGATGAGCTTCTTGCTCGACATCTGCAACTCTTTGGCGAGAGCGAAAATTCTTACTGCCAAGGTAAAGGGTCCCCTCGCGCTTCCGTTGCCATCATTCCGTTTCTCCCGCCCGGCTCTTGACGTTCTGATCCGCGGCAGGCTCTTCCCCTCCGGGCTCATCCGCGGCGGGCTCATCCACCTCATCCACGGCGGGCTCATCCGCGGCGGCCTCTTCCACAGCGGCCTCTTCCACAGTCCGCGCCGCTTCCTCTGATTCCTCTGCCGAAACGTCGTCGCCCGGCGGTTCTCCCTCACTAGCGCACACTTCGTTTGGAGAAGCTGCCTCGTCTGGAGAATCGCCGGCTTCCGCAGAACTCGCCGCGTCTTCTACGACATCTTCTCCCCCGGCCGCTTCT
>Ga0315336_1002879_pt1 | contig 24709 bp, 25 predicted proteins | sample ASW5metaG_FD_204512 | JGI IMG/M metagenome (GOLD analysis project Ga0315336, IMG submission 204512) | Ammonia-oxidizing marine archaeal communities from Monterey Bay, California, United States - ASW #5 | ecosystem: Environmental > Aquatic > Marine > Intertidal zone | place: USA: California... | reverse complement strand
AAATCGATGGAGAATTAGTCGGTCCAAACGGGTCCGAGGGATTTGGTGAGATTCGCTGGATATTTGATCACGACATCAGTGTGATGGAATACACACTGCTGATTTATGGCGTCTTAATGTTAGTTTTGGTTGGAATGGTACTGCTTGAGCGGTCGCGACTTGGAATGATTTTCAGAATGCTGGGGAGTGACGCTCTACTCACGAGAACCCAGGGTCTTAACCCGATTCGCTACAAGATTACCGCAGCTGTCATTGCCGGATTCATAGCAGGCCTTGGCGGTACTCTTTATGCGCATTCCTTTACTTATATTGAACCACAGATTTTTAACGTGATGCTCGGCGTGCATTCTCTAGCCTACGGACTGATTGGAGGCCTGGGTACAGTACTTGGCCCCCTGATCGGCGTCGCGATTGATATTGGCTTTTTGGAATCGATACGGATTTTTCAAGGCTACCGCATGATCGTGTTTGGTGGCCTCGTTGCTGTGATGCTGATTTTCATGCCACGCGGCATACTCGATGAGACCCGTGTTTACCAAATCAAGGCTGTTGTACGGAGATGGTTCAATGCTTGAGCTGCGATCTGTCAGCAAGGTCTTTGGTGAATTAAGTGCGCTCCACCGGGTAGATCTCTCGATCCCACCCGGCAGAGTCAGTGGTCTGATCGGTCCCAATGGCTCAGGTAAAACGACACTGGTCAACATCATTACCGGTATTTATGCACCAGATACTGGAAAGATATTGTTCAATGGCGTTGACATCACCGGCTCAACTGCTGATCAGACTACCCGATTTGGTATTGCGCGCACCTTTCAGAACATTCGAATCTTTAGTCGTATGACCGTACTTGAGAATGTGCTTGCCGCATTGATCAGCCTCAACGATCAGTCTTGGCGAATACTCAGTGGCTACGCGAAAAGTGCTGATGATCCACAGTTAAAAATCGCCCTCAAAGCGCTGGAGACGGTTGAACTCCAGAATGAAGCCGGCGTTGTCGCGGCTGAACTGCCGTTGCCCTTGCGCCGTCGGCTCGAAATTGCCCGTGCCTTCGTTCGTGATCCAGAACTACTTGTACTCGATGAGCCTGCGGGTGGTATGACACCTACAGAAACTTCAACCATCGCTAGCCTGATTCGGGAACGAATTGCCCCCGGCCGCACTTGTTTGGTAATCGAACATAAAATGGACCTGATCTCGGATGTCTGCCAACACCTGTGCGTACTGAACCATGGGGAAAAGATTGCCGAGGGGTCACCTGGCAATGTACTGGAGCAGCCACAGGTGATCGAGGCTTACCTCGGCCGGGACTGAATCAGATGCTACACGTCTCCAACCTCGATGTACGCTACGGTGAAGTACAGGCCGTGACATCGGTAGATGTCGAAATCAATTTGGGAGAGATCGTCTCCATCACAGGTGCTAACGGCGCTGGAAAAAGCTCGGTTTTAAACGCGATCTCGGGTATCCACTGCCCCAGTGGTGGTGAGATTTTATTTGAAGGTGAAAATATTACTGGACTGAAGCCACATGCCGTCGTTCGTAAAGGCATCGTACAGGTCCCTGAGGGACGCCAGCTGTTCGCGACCCTGACCGTCCGTGAGAATTTGCTGGCAGGGCGCCATACAAACAGCGGCTTCGTGCTCAATCACAACATCCCAGAACAAATCCTGTCACAGTTTCCGGTTCTCAGAGACCGGCTTGATTCACTGGGTTCCAGTCTGAGCGGTGGTCAGGCGCAGATGCTGGCACTGGCCCGGGGATTAATGAACAGACCAAAACTATTATTGCTCGATGAGCCTACCCTTGGCCTTGCGCCGGTCGCAGTCAGCGAGGTGTTCAGACTCATAAGCCAGTTACGTGACCAAGGCCTGACGATTCTCCTGGTCGAACAAAATGTCCGTCAGGCACTGGCGATTTCAGACCGTGCTTACGTCCTGGACAGCGGCCGCACGGTGATTCAAGGCACAGGTCAAGCGCTGCTGAATGATAGTCGATTGGTACAAGCCCATTTGGGGATAACCCAGCGCCAAACCGTGTCCACATGAAAATAACACAAAACTTTCAGGCTACTCTGACGACTGGTCAGGTACGGCCTTGAGAGTAAGTACTCGGCTCTGGCGTGAGAGCGCCATATTGGGCGCATGCGCATGCGCACTTGGTCTGGGTGTGTGGATCGGTAGCCAGTCTTCCTGGTTCATCGATCGTGCTGCACCGATTGCCAACGGCTTGGTCTTCGAAAACCCTCGCCCAATCTCAACGTTCCGACTTATCGATTTTGATCAGGGGACTTTTTCAGTTGACCAGTTAAAGGACAGATGGTCGTTTATCTATTTCGGGTATAGCGCGTGCGGTCAGGTCTGTACTGAAACATTGACAGAACTTAAACGCTTACTACTCGCGCTTTCTTCACTGGACAATGCTCTACCGATTCAAGTAGTTTTTGTAACTGTCGACCCGGGCCGTGATTCAACCAGCCGCCTCAAGACTTACCTGCGTGAATTCGATTCGACTTTCATCGGTATCACAGGCGATATCAACACTCTGGCTTTTTTCGCAGCGGAACTTGCAGCGCCGTTTACGCTAGGCCCCGATGCCGGGGAAAGCTACGCTTTGGACCACTCAAATTCAATCATGCTGATCAACCCATCGGCAGCTCTCCAGGCAGTGTTGGCACCTCCCCACGATGCACAGCGCCTGCAAGCTGACTTCGGAGCGATCGTTCGATGGTGGCAAACATCACGCTAATTGTCTGTTACACCATCGGCACTTCAATGACAAAAGAGCACGACCCGATTCCGAATCACCAACTGCACAGAAGGTAAATCACGTATAAGGGCTAGCGCGGAAGTGTCAGCCGCATCGATGGCAACATAGGCGATGTTGGAAAAATTGCTCGGGTTCACCCTGATTACGGTGGCTTCTCGATCGGCAAGTTGCTCCAGCGCAGCCAGATCAGTGTGCATCACCAACAAACGATCATCAGTCACTGCCCGGGTGAGGCTCGAGTGCATTTTGAGATAGGACTCTATCCATCCCGTTCGAAAACTAGAACCATCCCGTAGCAGTGCACCAGCCAGAATCCCGACAACAAACATACAGAGTAAAATACTGGTCAATCGTATTGGAAACCGATGTACAACAAAGGTCATTTCGCATTTTTTCCTACATTTCTATAGGTTAATATTGTCACGAATTAAGTCCTAACAGAAACGTCACTATGTTCATACTACGCTTTTTATCAATCATAGGGTTTACCCTGCCGCTTCTAGTAATACCTACTTCATCGCCAGCGGCTGACAAAAAATCAGCTCAAGTGGAATGCGCGGCAACCGACGTTCGACTGGCCTATGACTGCATAATTACACTGACTAATAAGAAAACTAGACAGGCAATCAAAGATGCTGAATTTACGGTTTCGGCGGACATGACCTCCATGCCAGGCGCACACTCGGTCGAGCCTGTTGCCGTTATGAATCATGGCATGGGGATGTACCATGTTCAGTTGGTACTGGAGATGTATGGAGAATGGGCGTTGATAATGGATTTCACCCTGCCAAAACGGGATCGTGTTGTCACCAAAGTTACGATCACCAAAACGGGTGGTGGCAGTACCCCCAAACCATGATTAACATCAACATTAGATAGCGCGTCTACTGGCCCCAGCTTGCTCCAGTCGGTGGGTTTCTTGCCAACCCGGCCTATATGTTCCGACCTCCGTCGTCGATATCGGGTAATCGCCTGCGCATAATTTTTCCGCTTGAGGTTTGTGGCACACTGTCAACAAACTGCACCGCCCGAGGAACCTTATAAGCCGCGAGCTGCTTTCGGCAAAAGTCCACGATTTCCTGTTCCGTAGCCTGGGTGCCGGGCTTTAGCATGATGTACGCTTTTGCGAGCTCCCCTCTTGCCTCATCCTCTAAGCGGCCAACCGCCGCAAGCGCCACTGACGGGTGACCACAAATCACGCGCTCGAGTTCAGCGGGATACACGTTGTAACCGGCTGTCAGGATCATATCTTTTTTACGATCCACAATCGTGAAGTATCCGTCTTCGTCCTGCGTCGCAATGTCGCCAGTGTGCATCCAGCCGCCAGCAGCCATTGCGTCGCGCGTAGCCTCATCGTTTCCATAATAGCCCAGCATTACCAGCGGCCCACGAAACATGAATTCGCCTTCGTCGCCGATTTTAAGATCTAGAGTAGGGTCTTCCGCTGATACTATCTTACCCTCGTTTCCCGGACAGACGAGACCAATAGTCCCTGGCTTGTTATCACCGTAGTAGGGGTTGGCAGTTCCGGCGCCAGCCAGCTCCGTCATACCCCAAAGCTCAAGGACGGCAGTACCAACACGCTCTTCCCATTCAATTGATTTGGCCGCCGGTAGTGTCTGGCCACCCACCGTTGATCGCGTCAGTGTGGATAGATCATAGTCATCGAATTTTGGATGGGCCAGTAGGAAGTAATATGCCGTTGGCACCCCGTCCAGAATAGTAGCTCGATGTTGTTGTATGGCCGACATAACAGCTTCTTCCTCGAACCGCGGCACAATCACCAGTTTCGCGCCGTACATAAAGCCGCTGTTAAAAACTACGGATCCATAGACATGAGGCAGCGGAAGAGAATTGACCATCACATCTGATTCAGTCCTCACGTGCATCATCGCCGTACCCTGGGCATTCGCGAGAATATTGTGATGCGAATGCATGGCACCCTTAGGGTGGCCGGTAGTCCCAGAGGTATAACAGATTGCTGCTAGATCTTCGCGGTTCCGGTGCGCCACTTCAAAAGTGTCAGTACCCGATTTAAGCCATTCTTCAAACGAAGTTGCGCCAGTGGGTACCGTGTCACCAAAAAGCACGACCTCTTTGAGCTCGTTGTTGCCCTTGAGGTCTAACAATGACTCGGCCTTGTCAGCTGAACCCAGTACTGCCGTAGTACCGCTATCCTCGACTACGTATTTGACCTCGTCCGACGTTAACATAACGTTGATCGGGTTGATCACCGCACCAATCTTAGCGATTGCGTGATAGCTGACGGCCCACTCCCAACAGTTGGCTGAATACAGTGTGACCCGGTCGCCGGGTCTCACACCGGATGCTTTCAGCCCATTGGCGACACGGCAGGCCATAGCGTCGATTTCCTTATAACTGAAGCTTTTATCTTCGATGATCAGCGCGATTTTATCGCCGAAACGTTTTGCACTTTCTCGGGAAATCTCTCCAAGGGTCGTTACCATAATTTGTTCCTCCTTATCTTCGCCCTAATCTACACAAACACTAATTTTAGGGATGTCAATATTATTACAGCACCGGCGCTGTTTCCTGTAGTGACGGCCGGTCAGACAATTGGTCACACCATTCAACCAACCTAGGGTGTCCTTCACGCCACTTGAAGTCCGGGTTCCACTGCTCGAGCTGGAGTGTAGTAATCAGTGTTAACTGTGCCATATTATTTAAATCCCCCTGCATCACCGAATCGATGATCTCGTTTTCCCAAACATCGATCAGCCGTGCCGCGCGCGCTTGTTCATGGCTAACTATGCCCGGCGAACGCTCGTCGACTGGTCGAAACCCTTCCCGGATCCACACGCTCACTCCGTCCATGAGGCTCCGCGCCAGCGCTTCTAATCTACGCACCTGTAGTCCCTCAGTTCCAATAGGTGCCTCAAATCGAGGCGCTGCATCAAGGTGATCTAGGTAGCTGCACACCAGCTGAGATTCTTCTAGTCGTGTGCCGTCGGACAGAATAAGGCAGGGCACACGACCAGACGGATTAACCTGGTAATAAGGGCTGTCAGCTTGTCGGGTTTTGGCGATGATCTGCTCGACTTTGTCATCAAGTTCTTTTTCGAGTACCACAATCCGAGCCAGCCGGGCATAGGGAGAAGTCAGCGTAATGTAAAGTTTCACCGGCTTATTGATACCATTCATAGCTACTGTCCTCAGATCTTTTGTTGATGTGCCTATAGTTGACAACAATTGTATGCCGTACAACCACCTGCCCCGCCCATTGTAGCGAAGAAGCTAAATACAGAGCTCTCTAAAGTCGTTTAATCTTAACCAAAATCAAGTTGGGTCGTTGGGTCTTAAGAGGTGCCTTTTGATTCATGTTTATAATGATCCCTATGCAATTTTTAGTACGCGCAGTGTTTGTCTTTGTTTTTCTGGCGGTGGCAATTGAGTCTGCTGCTCAAAGTAAGTTGCGCATGGCTGATAATCTTCATGGCCTCGGTCGCGAGTCTGACCTTCGAAAAATTCCTGTTGTCCTGTTCTTCAGCAGCGAGTATTGTGAATACTGCGACCTGGTTCGGGATGAGTTTCTCAATCATCTTTCGACCGACCCGGTATTTATGAACAAGTTGTTGTTACGCGAAGTTCGTATGGGCAGCAACCGTCCATTGCTCGACTTCAGCAGACAGTCAATAACCCACGCTACCTTTACCGAACAGCGCGCTATCGATCTCGTGCCAACAATTCAATTCACCGATGGTGTGGGGGATATTCTTGTAGAGGACATTGTGGGTGTAACCACACTTGGGTTTTACGGAGCTTACCTAGAACAGGCTATTGAACAATCACTCAACACTTTACGTCTGAAAAACTGATCATCACATGACCACTACAGTAACTGACGCGTCCCAAGCGCCACTTGAGTTTTCCGACCAGTATGTACTGCCGGAGTGGATAGATTTTAATGGCCACATGAATGTTGCCTTTTATGTTAAGGCTTTCGACCATGGTGTAGACGGGCTAACCGACTATGTAGACATCGGCCCCGAAGGCATTAATGCACGTGGCACATCTACCTTTACACTCGAAATGCACATCAACTACCTCCAGGAACTTCATCTGGACGACCCCATAAGGCTAACCTGTCAGCTACTAGATTATGATAGTAAACGAATGCACTACTTCTTCAATATGTACCATGCAGCAGAAAATTATCTGGCCGCAACCTGTGAACAACTACTACTCCATGTCAATCTTGAAGAGCGGCGCTCTAGTCCATTTCCACAGGGCGTCTTGTCGAAGCTTGAGACATTAATGGTGCTTCACCGCCAGTTACCACGTCCAGAACAGGCTGGGCAACCCATTGGCATTCGTCGACGCTGAGTCGACGTCAGCGATTATTTTTGAAGACGTTCAGCTTGTTTCGAAACTTTTGCCAATCGTATATCACTGCCGTAACCCTATCGGTTTCCATTGCATCGATACTCCTACACCAGATGGCATTTATTTTTCCCCCTGCCACATGATCTCATAACCCAATTCTTTTGCCTCACTACAATATTCTAGAACACCGCCAAATGCTTCCAAGAATAAGTCTGCCCTATGTGATTCTTCGTGAGACTCAAAGGATTTCCAATAGGTGATAAGAGCAAAGTGATTTCCTTCTGGTCCGTAATCACCGACAGACCCTTCCTCACTTACAAAACCGGCGTATTTCAAGACTTGGCCAGCGATAAAGTCATCGTATGTCGACCTGACAACGTTACACATTTCACCTATCGCAAACTCTAGGTCCTCACTCCATTCCACCCCCTCTTTGAGTTTGCATACGTTATAAAGCATCACTGCTTCGTATGGCACTGTAATAGGTCCGAACATTTATGCTCCTTAATTTATGCTTTCGTGTTATCGGAGGAATGTATCGATATGTTTCACAATGACAACAACCACCTGTACAACTCCTTGTTTTGATAAGTTACATCTGCATCGTGACCGTCTACTTCATAGACGGTGAGTTTGCCATTTCCTCCTTGCTCATTGATCGATGCAATCATTCGTTCAGAGTCGCTGTACCTAACAATTTCGTCACCTTTATTGTGAAAAGCCCGCACTGGAAGGTGTTGGAACCGATGTGCTTGGTACTGGTTAATTTCAGACACACCTCCAGAAACAGGGACAATACCGGCAAACATATCCGGAAATTCATGCGCGGTAGCCCAGGTCCCAAAACCCCCCATACTGGTTCCGGAGAGAAACGTCTTTCGATCATCAACATCGTAAGTTTCAATCAAATGATTGATAAATGAAAACACATATGTAGTCCGCCAATAAAATTCAAAAGGACACAATGGGCAAGCAAGAATGAACTGATACTTGTTCGAATTCTCTTTCAGTCCATCTGGAATATTGTCCGTCATAACATTAGGTGAAATGTATTCCCCATAATAACCATGCAAATAAACCAATAATGGGTATTGGTTGTTGGTTGCGTATCCATCAGGCAGAAACAAATTGTATTCACCACTAAATGATTCTTTATGTACTGCTTCAAAAGATTTTGCGGTCATGGCTCTCTAACGTGTATAGGACCCAGTGCTTCCATAGTCTTTTCTAGTTTGTAACCCTTTTATAGAGGGAAAGTGCAGTCAATACAGCAAACACTATGGTTCCGCCAATAAGGTGCCCGGCTTGGATGACTGTCATTGTTCCAAGTGTGATACACATAACGGCAAATGCCAGAATGCATCCGTTGAGAACTGACTGCTGTGACTTTGTATCCTCTACTCTTCCTGCAAAAAAGGTCATACAGGCTATTGCGAAGAGTAGTGAACCGAGGAGATGCCGAATTGTGACTGCTATATCAAATGCGTCACCCTTAGCGTAAGGAAATTCATTTTCAGTTATCCCTGCTGGGTCAAGGTGCATCCTTAGGCTAATTAACGTTAGCACAACCGCACAAATGGTTAATGTTCTTTTGTAAGATAATATATTCTTCATAGCCTGTATCTCCGTGGTGTTATCTAATGAAATTTGTATCTATACCCAACGCTCCACTATAGCTGTAAACCTTACTTCTAGTTGTGTTCTATCAACACAATTTCTATTTCTTCAATAAACACTTCCAAAAGACAGGTCGACGCTTCCTGGTGGAGATTGGAGCCCAGCAAGCCGGCATCCCTGGGCGACTGGCCCACCCGGCAATATCTGAAACAGCTTTCGCCGGCCACCAATTTGGTGGAATCTCTCGTGCAGGGCATCTTGTAGTTCTCGGACTTTTATAGGCCCGTCATTCCTGGCGAAATATTCCTGCAGGGCTTGGATTACCGCCCAGTGATCTGCTGTCAGATCAAGCCCCTCGGCTTCGGCAATTGTTTCGCTATCCTGTGGTGACCAGCTTACCGGCGCGTTAGGAAATTCTGTCAAGCTCGGTGTTATCGAGTCATCACTCATTCTGAATAGTCTCCTGCTGATTCAAACCACTACCTTATTCACAACAGCCACTCAAACTGTAACCCTTTTCAACTTTTCAGCAATGTCATGAGTGGACAGAGACACGACACTCTATGTTCTGCCTGTTATCGTTCCATCATGGTCGAAAGTCTGTCTACAATCTGGCTGAGACGTTAGCTCATCCAAGTCGCCCATAAAATGTCATTCTCGCTGATTCTGAAAGCGAGACCCCCGGCTCAGTGTTATATGCAAGCACAACCAGCATACGGGGTTGGCTACCCTTAGCCGGTGTAACACGGTGTATAGAATTTCGCCCCCTAAACAATACCAATGATCCCGCACTCAGTGACAACTTTTCAGGAGGGATCTTGCCGTCAAGAACTTTTTTCGACAGTTGGTAGTTCATATCACCTTGGTCGGCGTCGCGAACATCCCTCACATATTCAAATTCTCCTCCATCTGCGGGCGGTTGAATCAACAAAGTAATGGCAAACGAAGAGTTATCGAAATGCCACCCGAGTTCCTGTCCATTGCTAGCGTAGTGGAGGTTGATAGAAGACAGCGGATCAACATATTCGTGAAGTTCTTCAATATCGAGTACGACGCACAGAAAATCGCGAAATTCCGAAGCATCATAAAGCACTCGCAATGCCGAACCGTCTGGAATCTGATCTGTAGTAATACAGCCTTTCGATGAAACTACTTCTCGATTACGGGGATGATTGGATGAAAATTCCGGATCAGAAGGTGACAGATAAATGTTGTGGTTCTTCTCGGTAAAGTAAGCCAGGTGTTGATTATCTATACCTTCATTTTTAATGGAGGCTATAGCCAAAGATGTCAGAAAGTTATCAAGTACCAATACGCCATCTTCATCCAGTTTCCCCTTGCACTGAGTTCTAAACTTAGAATCCGACAATGGGTATTGCTCAAGGTTAACTATGTCACCTGATAAGGTTCTCATTACTATCTGACTCCAACCAATTCAATCAGCTACTGTTAGACAATCGATCAAAATAGGTGATGCGTTCAAAAAACACCCCATCGTCTCTAGTTTTTACGATTGCCATCCCACAAAGATCTGTGCCAACAAGCTCCCACCATTCCCAATCCGTCAGAATTCCATCCCTATCTTGACGCACCTCGTCTGATAGATCCCATACATTGGTTGCACCAAGTAAACGAGTTCGTTTGTCCCAACGGATCATATATTCTGGTAATGACGCCCGATTCACGGGTTCGGGTTCCGCAGGGTCATCAAACATGAAGTCATGCGAAGTTGATGAAATCAGCTTATCAGCATCAAGCTCGTACCATCCCTCGATATACCTTGTTCTTAACTCAAATCTCGTCGTCATTAATTTCTTGCCCGTCTTATTTCCAACACGCCACTCATAGCCTAAACCGCTCAGCCTTTTCAACAACATCCAGGCAAGGGCTAGGTTAATTAGTTAGTGGTGAACTCAGCATATTTTAGGCCTTCATATTCAGGCCAGCTGTGTTGCCCAGAACAGGCGCGGCGCCCCATCTGGCATTCGTCAACGTTGAGTTGGCCTCAGCGTTTATTTTCGAAGACGTTCCAGAATGCCTTCGAGTTCATCGAGGCTGTTGTATTCAATGACTACCCGACCACCTTGACCGCTATGCTCCAAACTGACTGTCGCAGCCAACAGTTGCGAGAGCTCCTCTTCTAACTGATGCAAATCAGCATCTCTAGGTACAGGTTTGCGTTTTTTCTTACGTTTGCCACTGAGATAGCGCCGCACCAACTGCTCAGTCTGGCGTACGGAAAGCCGCTGTTGGATAACTGTGTCGGCCACGGTCAGCTGTTGCTCACGCGGCAATGACAGGATCGCCCGGGCATGCCCAGCTTCTAGGCGACCGTTCTCGAGATGCACCCGGACAGCCGGGTCTAGATTCAGTAACCGCAATAGGTTACTCACCGCTGCCCTCGAACGTCCTATGCTGTCCGCGACCTGCTGATGCGTCAGACCAAATTCGTCCAGCAGTCGTCTTAGTCCGTTCGCTTCTTCAACCGGATTAAGGTTTTCACGCTGGATGTTCTCGATCAGACCCACCACCAGCGCAATCTCGTCAGCCACACGACGAACCACTGACGGGATAACGTCAAGACCAGCCATCTGTGCCGCGCGCCAGCGCCGCTCCCCAGCAATGAGTTCGTAGTCACCCGCTGGGGTCTCCCGCACTACGATGGGTTGCACCACCCCGTGTGTGCGGATCGAGTCCGCAAGCTCGGTTAAAGCAGTCTCATCCATATTGGTCCGTGGCTGATACCGCCCTGGGCGAATCGTCGCAACAGGTAGATAGCGGAGTTCGCCGTCGCTTTGTGCAACAATTTTATCCACCCCGCCTAACAATGCATCTAGACCTTTACCTAACCTCGCTTTTCTGTTCATGGCACGCCTCCTGTCTGCTTGGTCGGAGTATTGTCTTGAGCTGAAGTGGCACCCATCATCTCTCCCGCCAGCGCCAGGTGGGCGAGACTGCCCAGACATTTTTCGTCATAGTCGATCACAGGCTTACCATAACTGGGGGCTTCTGCTAAACGGACATTGCGTGGAATCACCGTGCGAAACAGTTTGTCACCAAAATGTTGGCTCAGTTGCTCCGAGACTTCTCGGGTTAAGCTGTTCCGTCCATCGTACATGGTTCTCAGCAGGCCCTCGATCACAAGACCTGGGTTAGCGCTCTGCCGTACGCGGGCCACGGTTTCCAGCAACCCCGTCAAACCTTCCAGTGCATAGTACTCGCATTGCACCGGAATCAGCACCGAGTGCGCCGCAACGAGGGCATTAATCGTCAACACGTTCAGTGCAGGTGGGCAGTCTATAAAGATGTAGTCGTACCCTGTTTCGTCTCCCAGCGCCGAGCGCAAACGATAATTGTCGTTTCCCTGCTCCCCGCCGAGTTCAGCTTGCGCGCCTGCCAATCCGCTCTCTGCCGGCAGGAGATCAAGTCCTTCGCGCACAACGACCACGGCCTCACGCAGCGTGCAGACATCCAGCAAAAACTGGTAACTCGAGCCCGACAGATTGTCTCGGTCCACACCGCAACCTACTGTGGCGTTGGCTTGAGGATCCAGATCGACCAATAGCACCCGGCGGTGCATGCGGGCGAGTGAGGCACCAAGATTAATAGTGGTGGTCGTTTTGCCGACACCGCCTTTCTGGTTGGTTACCGCAATAATACGCGTCATTTCAGGTCAATGGTCATAGCCACTTCGAGATCAGTAATCAAAAATTACAGCATGGCGTTCGGCATCAAGCCCCGGCACCTCAAGCCGCACTACATCAGCCCGGCGGCGGAGTGAATCAGGCAGTTCGCGGATTTCAGTCTCCGGGAAGATGCCCTTCATCGCGATCACGCGCACCCCCTCGCCGCAAAGATGTCCGGCCATGTCCATCAGCGCCGGCAGCGCGGCAACCGCCCGCGACACAAGCGTATCAAAATTCTCTGTCGGTCGGTAATTTTCAACGCGGCTGTGGACAGCTACCACGCTGGAGAGTTCCAGGGTTGCACAGGCCTGTCGCAGAAAAGCCACCCGTTTGCCGCGGCTATCAAGCAAGGTCCACTGATCGGCCGGTCGACAGATGGCCAGCGGCAGCCCAGGAAATCCAGCGCCAGCGCCAATGTCCAGATGGCGCCGGCCTTTCAATAAAGGCGCGATTGACAGACTGTCCAGCAAGTGACGCGACACCGCCTCTGAGCGGCAGAGCGTGCCAGTGAGGTTATGGACCTTGTTCCAGGTATATAGCAACTCCAGAAACTGTGTACACCGCTGCGTGGCCGGTTCATCCAAAATACAGCCTGCGTGCGCAGAGCCTGTGCTGAGTTGATTCGCCAATTCCTGCTGATCGTGCAACGCGTGACCTCGATCAAGCCGCAGACTGCAGTGATCGTTTCTTAAGGTACACCAGCAACAACGAAACTGCTGCCGGTGTAATTCCCGAGATGCGGCCCGCCTGACCCAATGTGGCCGGTCGGTGTGCCGTGAGCGTTTGGCAGACTTCGTTGGACAGCCCGCGCACCTCCCGGAAATCCAAACCTTCGGGGATTTTCGTTTCCTCGTGACGTCGGGCGCGTTGAATTTCATCCTGCTGACGTTCAATATAACCGGCATAACGTGCTTCGTTTTCCAACTGCTCGATGACTTCGGGAAAATCAATTCCGGGCCCAGCACCCGGCAGCGTCACAAGTTCGCGGTAACCGGTCTCCGGCCGCAGCAGCAGTTCTGCCAATCGGGATTCACGCGTCAGTGGCTGACCCAACAATTTTTCGGCTGCTTTGGCTGCCGCCGAATCGGGCCGAATCCAAGTGTTCTGAAGCCGCTGTCGCTCCTTGACAAACACTTCGCGCTTTTCGTTGAAATACTGCCACCGCGCATCGTTCACCAGCCCCAGCGCTCGTCCCGTTTCTGTCAGCCGCAGGTCCGCGTTATCTTCTCTGAGCTGCAATCGGTACTCAGCTCGCGAAGTAAACATGCGGTAAGGCTCCGTGACGCCGCGTGTCACCAGATCATCAATCATGACACCGATATAGGCTTCGTCGCGGCGCGGTGTCCACGGCTCGAGCCCCTGAGCACCACGAGCGGCATTCAATCCGGCAATCAACCCCTGACCGGCCGCCTCTTCATAACCGGTGGTGCCATTGATTTGTCCTGCGAAATACAGCCCCTCTACAGCCAAAGTTTCCAACGATGGGCGAAGGTCTCTGGGATCAAAGTAGTCATACTCAATCGCATAGCCTGGTCGGGTGATGATGGCATTCTCAAAACCCCGGATACTCCGAACCAATTCCCACTGCACATCGAATGGCAGACTGGTAGAGATACCGTTCGGATAGACTTCGTGTGTATCCAGGCCTTCAGGCTCGACAAAAATCTGATGTGCCGACCGCTCGGCAAATCGCACTACTTTGTCTTCTACCGAAGGACAATACCGCGGTCCTGTACCCTCAATGACGCCGCTGAACAACGGAGACCGGGTAAGGCCGGAACGGATAATCTCGTGAGTACGTTCGTTGGTGTGGGTGATATGACAGGAAACCTGGCGAGGGTGTTGTTTGGGATTTCCTAGAAAAGAAAATACCGGCACTGGCACGTCGCCGGGCTGCTTCTCCAACGGATCATAGTCAATGGTTCGCCCGTCCAGTCGAGGGGGCGTACCGGTTTTCAGCCGTCCGGTGCGCAAGGACAGGCTGTGCAGATTACGGGCCAGCATGGCCGATGGCGGATCGCCCGCCCGGCCGCCTTCATGATTGTCTAGACCGACATGTATGCGTCCAGCAAGGAACGTTCCTGCTGTCAGCACTACGGACCTCGCGTCAACAGTCAGCCCACTGTGTGTGACGATACCTGTTACGTGCCCATTCTTGATCACGAGGTCGTCCACGGCCTGTTGAAACAGGCTCAGGTTCGGCTGGTTTTCAACGCTCTGGCGAATCGCCTGCCTGTACAGCACCCGGTCAGCCTGAGCGCGAGTCGCACGCACTGCCGGGCCTTTTCTGGCATTGAGGATGCGGAACTGTATGCCGGCTCGATCAGTCGCCTGTGCCATCGCCCCACCCAGAGCGTCTATTTCCCGGACGATGTGGCTCTTGCCGATCCCGCCGATCGCCGGATTACAAGACATCTGTCCGATCGTCTCGATGTTGTGTGTAACCAGTAACGTCCGTACACCTGTCCGCGCAGCGGCGAGTGCAGCCTCGGTGCCCGCGTGACCGCCGCCGATTACGACAACATCAAACTGATCTGGATATTTCATTTGTCAGCATGCCTGCCTAGTTCTTGCTGTAATAATAGTCATAAAGACTGTGGATGCGAGATGTAAACGAACTCGCTTCTGCATGAGAGAGACTGGTATCGTCAGGAAACCAGACAGCCGTATAGAGTTTTATCCCGTACTGGGTTTTCACCGCCTTTAATTGAGTATGCAGTTGGGCCCGACTCAGTTCTGTATGTCGGTCCGCACCTGGCAACCGCAAAGCGTAATGGAAGCCGGACTCGTCTTTCCAATAGTGTATGCTAACCACGTACCGGCCAACCTTGCTGCGCGCCGGCTTGACGAGCCGGTTGTAATCACTCTCAAGCTCGGTGTAGCGTGCCTTCAGAATCTCGAGGGCTTCGAGTTCTTCTCTCATAATCTCCCGTTCTTTCTTGAAGGCCACCACTTCGTCTGTGTATTCTGCTCTTAGAAAATCCAATTCTTCTTTGGTCAGACGATATTGCTCTCCAACAGCTCTGAGCTCGCCGCTTAAGCTCGCTTTTTCTTCGGTCAATCTGGCTGCGTCTTGCTCGAAACGACGTCGCTCGGCGGCTAGTTTGGTCTGCTCGCCCTCCAGTTGTTGACGTAAACGCTCCAACTGTTTTACCTGAGTTTGTAGCTCGGTATTCTTCTGCAGCAAACGGTCTCTCTTTTGCGTCAGCTCCAAATTAGCTTCGTCAACGATGGACAGCTTAAGTTGTAGGTCGCGTCGCAATTGGTTCGTCGCACTGAGACGATCGGTTAAATCCAGTGTGTCTTCTTCCAACACCGCTCGATCCGCTTGACTCTGTTCTGCAGCCTGAGTCAGTTCCGAATAATTTTCGCGCAGTGACTGCAGTTCGTTTCTCAGCGTGACGATCTGAATCTGCAGATCGCTGCGCCCGGCTTGAAGCGTAGTGACCTCGCCCGAAGCCTGTTCATAAGCAGCGTTCAGTTGATCGTGTTCTTGCTGCAGGGCACGTTTTAGCTCGCCCAGCGCTGCAAGTTCGGCCCGCAAAGTCGTATTGCGTTCACCCAATCCAGATTTGTCCTGCTGCAGTGCGGACAGTGCGCTGGTGAGCCTGTTGATCTGCTCTTTAAGTTGGTCACGAACGCTCTCGAAATCCAGCAAACGTCGTTCCTGGCCAATGGTGGTTTCAGCCAACACAGCCTTTTCTTTTTCGATCTGAGTTTTCTCTCCAACCAGTGTGTCGTACTGTGCCTCGAGTGCCTTCTTAAGCGTTGCAAGCTCCGCCAATTGGCGGACGAGCGAGCGTTTTTCCGTCGTGAGGGCTGTGTACTGTGTGGATAATTCGGCCTTCTCTGTCGCGAGTTGTTGGCGAGTTGCAAGCGCGTGGTCGCGTTCTCCAGTAGCTTCGGCGAGGTCGCGTTCCAGCACACCCTTGAGGGCGGTAAGCTCAGCCAACTGACGGACCAGTGTGAGCTTTTCTTCGCTCAGTCTATTGTGCGCCGCTGTTTCAGTATTGAGCGCCTGTTCTAACCCTTGTGCGGTGTCAGTCAGTCGAGAAACCTCTCCTTCGAGACGGTTTCGAACAGTGATCAGCGCGCTGTGCTTATCTTCCAGCGACTGTAGATTTGTCGACAATACCTGTCCCGATTGGATCAGACTTTGTTTTTCGTTCGTCAGGCCCTTACGAACCTGTTCCAATGCAGCGATATCTCTTAATAACGTTTCAACTCGATCTTGCCGTGCCACTGAAGTCCGATGCTCATCATCTCGCTGGGTTTGCACCTCCGACAAGTGCTGTTCCAGCAACGCGATGTCACTACCGAGGGTGGTCACCTTTGATTCAAGCCGGTCACGCGCGCCCAAAAGGGCTGTCTTCTCCTGGGCCAACTGTATTCGGCTATCGTCCAGTACTGTGTTCTGCACGATGAGTACACGTTTTTCATCCTGCAACACAGTCCGTTCACCGATTAGGGCAGCCACCTCGTTTTCTAGCTCAAGTCTCAGTGATTCAAGCGACTGGTGCTTCTGCTCCAGACTCAGCAATGCACCGTCGAGGGTGTCACGCTGCTCTGTCAACGTACCGCGCTCTGCGGTCAGATGATCCCGAAGTTGTTCAAGCGATGTGACTTCGCTGAGCAGTTCACCGATATGTAGCTGCTGTTTTTGCGATGTGGCTTCAGCACGTTCTTTTAACGCAACGGTTTCGCCCAGCGTGAGTTGCAGTGCCGCCACCTCTTCTCCCAGGGAATTGGTTTTGAGTTCCAGCGCTGTCCGCTCAGTCGTCACCTGTTGTTCATACGCCATGGTCGTGCGCAGCTGTCGGACCAACTCCATGTTTCGGATCAGGATGATCACCAACGCTAGCAGAAATATCATGACAATAACGGTCATAACATCGGTAAACGACGGCCAGATGCTGTCCTCGTTGGTGGCTATCTGACCTGATTGCGAGACCCGAAGGTCAACGAACCCCGCGTTGTGCATCATCTTTTTTGTGGATCTTGGAGGCGGAACCCTTCCCTGAGTAGGTCGATCATCTGCTCGAGTGAAGCACTGCTACGCTGCATCTCGTCACGATAACTAACGAGGAGTTCCTTTAGCTCATCAGCCACCTCGGCGTACTGTGCCTGAGAGGCATCGAGCCTTTTCACCAGCGCGGCAGCAGCCCGGATAATGTCGGCGAAGTCCTCGATGACTGTTTCCGGCGTGACCTGAAATCGAGGCAACAAAATAGTTGCCGTGGTCTCTTCGACCCGACTGATCACGAGCGTCTGTACGTCTGTTAGGCGAAGATAGAAATAACCGAAAAACAAATAAGCCAGAATGGCCGTCATGGTCGTGGATAAAGCGGCCGACATGCCGTGCATAACCATCCCCAAACCGCCGATTTCGGTCACCGTGGAAACCATGTTGGAGGCGCCGAAAAGTGATATAGACAGAGAAACAATGGTGCCAAACACGCCCGTCAATATGAGGACGTTCTGAACAAACTTAGGAAAACTGTTACGGCTCGATTCATTGGCCAGAAGGGTAGCTGCCAATGCATTATGGTTGACCGGTGATCGGCGATGGTGGAGGTCGCGCAGCGTGCGGTAACGCCTCAGAATAATGGCACCTTCCGAAAGACCTCTCTCTGGGTCCACCCCGCTGTCTACATTGTCCAAAAACTGCCCAATCGCCTGTTCTTCCCCGCCGTAGCTGATAAAAAGGCGTACCAGCTGATACATCCCGGACAAAAACAGCAGAAGGATACCGCCATTGATGAACCAACCCACTTGAGTCAGTTGATTCCTCAAATAGACCTCAGCCAGAAATTCGCGCTGCCACAGCGCTACCAATAAACAGATTACAGCGAGCGCTGCAAGCTGCATCAGGATTGGCTTGATATAACTATTTTGCTGCCTGGACACGGTCATAGTGCGCTGTCAGTCGTTGTGAAATCGCCCTTGGTCAGGCGACGATACGTTAAGCCTGATTATCCCATGATTTTCAGGGTGCCTTCGTGACAAATGGGGACTTTATCCAGGTTTTACCTCCTAAGGCCCCCTGTTTAAGCCCAGACTACGCCGGCTCTTTGGGTATCGCTTGCGAGTTCACAGGTAGTTTATTATACTATTTAGTAGTACTAACATTATAGGAGAACCGGACTTGCCAGCACCTAGGAAGCCTCCGCCATCCTGGTGGTTGCTGGGCTACCTTGCCCAATATCAACCTCAAGCACTGCTTACAACACTGGAAAAAGCGGGGTTACCGGCGGATCGTGTCTATCAGTCAGCCACTGAAACCGCCCAAAACCTGCCTAATCCGGTCTATCGTCGCCTGTCGAAGACATGGGCCGTACGTCGGTTGCGTTACCGTAAAATACCAAAGCCGTAGCGGCATAATACTCATTGTACTATAGAGAAGTACAATCAAAAAACTTAATGAACCAAACAGCTCAACCCGATCTGCTTTTAGACACCCGGATCGCCAAAATACACAGCATTTCGAACAGGATGGTGGCAGCGTTCAAAGCAGTGTTGCCTGATGGATCAAGGGGAGGAGAGACTTCGACGACATCACCGCCGATAAAATCCAGACCTGTCAGTTCGCGAATCAAGCGCTGGGCCTCGCGCATGGTGATACCACCAGCCTCAGGTGTGCCGGTGCCGGGCGTATAGACCGGATCCAACCCGTCGACATCGAAGGTCAGATACGCCGGCCCGTTACCCACCACCCGTTTGGCTTCCTGGGCTACCGCCTGCCAGCCCAGGTCATCGAATTCTTCGATGGTAATCACCCGCATCCCGTTGTCCCGCGAATAGTCGAGGCCGTCGGCAAAGTTCTGACCGCCGCGAATCCCGATCTGTACGGTTCTCCGGGGATCGATCAACCCTTCTTCTGTCGCCAGGCGAAACGGTGCACCATGATGAAATTTTGACCCAAAAACCGCCGGCCAGGTATCGGTATGGGCGTCAATATGGACCAGCCCCAGCGGTTGATCGTAGCCGGGCGCCAGTGCTTTTAGAATCGGGTAGGTGACTGAATGATCGCCCCCGACGGCCAGAGGGCGAACCCCCGATTTAGCAATGGCTACAAAATATCGTTCGATATCGTTGATTGCCTGGTCCAGGCTGAATAAGTCATTAAATCGAACGTCACCCAAGTCTGCTACGCGGGCCCGGTCATAGGGCTGCTCCCCCGTTGCGACATTGATTGCACGCATCAGGGTTGACTCATTTCGCACTTCCCGGGGTCCATAACGGGCCCCAGTTCGGCAGGTCAAACCGCCGTCGTAGGGTATTCCGATGATCCCGATATCCACCCCATCAAGTGATTCGACGTGCGGCGTGCGCATAAAGGTCGCTACTTCAGTGAAGCGAGGGGCTTGCATGGGCTCATAGGGCTCGCCGGTAATATCTGTGCGTTGGTAAAATCCTTTCTGGTCTGTGTTTGACATCTTCAATCTCCTGTCCGGTATCCCATTATGCGGGTTAAGTTGCCGCACGACCTTGAATTGTGCGTTGTTTCGTGACTTTGTGACACCATGAAGTATTACTGTGATCAGGGCGGTGTTCGTGTAAATAACGGTGGGTGCTGCGATGATAATCCGCAGACCCGGGCTATAGTCGATAGACTTCCCTCAAACAACTCTGCTGCGCCAAATGGTTTTCCCGCTGAGCGCTGATAGCCCATAAGACCAACTCGGAGTAACCCCATGTCTGACCGTTACATTAACTATGACAAACTAAAGATCGATCGCCCGGCCGACGGGATCCTGAAGATCACATTCAACAAGCCTGAGCGCTTGAACTCGGTGGATTCTCAAACACACTCTCAGCTGACCGAAATATGGCGTGATATCGATGCGGATTCGACCGTACGCGCGGTTTTAGTAACCGGCGCAGGAAAGGCGTTCTCCGCGGGTGGGGATTTTGACCTGATCGAAGAAATCATCGATGACCCGCAAACCAGAATGCGGGTCTGGAAGGAAGCGCGTAGCCTGGTTTACAACATTATCAACTGCAACAAAGTCATCGTTTCAGCGATTAACGGCCCGGCGGTTGGCGCGGGTCTGGTGGTAGGCCTGTTGGCCGACGTATCTATTGCAGGTAAGGCAGCACGCATTGTGGATGGTCACACCCGCCTGGGTGTAGCGGCCGGAGACGTTGCCTGCATCATCTGGCCCCTATTGTGCGGCATGGCTAAATCCAAATACTACCTACTGACCTGCAAACCACTGAAAGGCGAGGAGGCTGAACGCATCGGGCTCGTGTCCTTGTGCGTAGACGACGACCAGCTGCAGGAGACCGCATTGGAGATTGCAACCGAACTGGCAGCTGGGGCACAAAGCGCGATCCGCTGGACTAAGTACTCCCTGAACAACTGGCTTCGGATGGCTGGACCCACGTTTGATGCGTCGACTGCGCTCGAAATGCTCGGCTTCACCGGCGCGGAAGTGAAAGAGGGTCTGGAATCGCTCAAGGAAAAACGATCGCCTCAGTTCCCAAAAGATTGTCCGCTGTAACTGCGCTGTACAACCAGTCGAATCCCCGGTGTTACCCCGCACACACATCAATCCTCCAAGTCACTGGGTAACCGAACCAAAGCTGCCTTACAGTCAGGCAGTGCGTTGTGGTGAACTGATCTTCACAACCGGCCAGGTTGCTTTGGATACAAACCTTACTGTCATCGCCGCGACTGATTTACGTGGTCAAATCCACGCGGCGGTTGACGATCTTTGCGGGGTGCTGGATGCAGCCGACACGAAACCAACCGATTTAGTACAGCTGAGGGCCTTCTACATTCCGACCAACACGCTAACCAGTGACGAAATCATGGAATGGATCGGCCAATGCCTGGGTTTTCTGGGGGCAGCCGGACCAGCTATTACCCTGGTTCCGGTCGAAATGCTGATGTCGCCCGGCGTGCTGTTCGAGATTGAAGGCGTCGCAATGCGTGGACAACGTGGCCAATCACTTGACCGAACTGCAGCGTCGGATCCGCACTGGTATGGTTTGCCGAGCCCTTTCAGTCACATCTTGCGAGTAGGCCAAATGCTGTTCACCAGCGGTATCACTGCGCGGAACCGTGCGGGAATGGTGCTATCCCCGGGCGATCTGACCGGGCAATCACACGCTGTGCTGCAGCGACTCGACGGGTTGTTACGTCAACTCGGTAGCGACATCCGAGATGTCGTAAAAACCAATGTGTTTAACGTAGAGCTTGGCAACGCCCAAGACTGGTCAGCCCCTGCCCTCGCTCGGGCCAGTTACTACCCAGAACCCGGACCTGCTGCAACAGGGATTAGCCTGCGTACTGCCGAACCCCGTGATGTCATGATAATTAACGACGTGATTGCGATGCGAGGCGAGGACGGGCAACGCATGGCTCGATCATACGTCTGGCCAGATAATCACTGGGACTGGCCTGTGCACTTGCCCTACCGACACGGGATTCGATGCGGCGATCTGGTGTTTCTCGGTGGTCAGGTGCCACTCAATCAAGATGCCAGTGTTGCATACAAGGGAGACATGGCCGCACAGACCGAGCTGTCCATGGAATATATTCGCCGCGTACTCCACGAGTTCGGACTGGACTTTACACATGTAGTTCGCATCAACACCTTTTACGCAACCGGAGACACAGGGGACGCAGATGAGTCCCTTTGGAAGCGCAACCTACATGCGCGCTTTACCCACTTTGTGTCGCCCGGACCGACAACAACCGGCATACCTTTACCCTACCTGGCGTACGCGGAGATGAACATCGAAATTGATGTGATTGCGATGGTCTAAATATTTCCGTAAGGCGAACAGGTCGTGTCTATTTACTTATACAGACAAAACCGTAGGAGTCATTGATCAGCATAAGCCGCTTGCGCTGACCCGCCTTTGGAACTGGGCAAACTGTGTAGAATCGGCTTACCAAACGCCTTTTGACAGGTGAGCCAGGACATCGGACTATGCCAACCACAACACTAAACCGATACGCACCAGAACGACACATCAAAGCGCCAACCGGGGATAAACTTCAGTGCAAGCACTGGGGGGCCGAGGCCCCGATGCGAATGCTGATGAATAACCTAGACCCTGAGGTCGCGGAAAACCCGGCCGAATTAATCGTCTACGGTGGAGTCGGACGGGCTGCCCGCGACTGGGACAGTTTCGATCAAATTATAGGTTCGCTCAAGAACCTCGAGGAGAACGAAACACTGCTCGTCCAATCGGGTAAGCCTGTCGGTGTGTTCCAAACCCATGAAGAAGCACCCCGAGTACTGATTGCCAACTCGAACCTGGTTCCTCACTGGGCAACACTGGAACATTTCTCAGAACTGGATCAACAGGGCCTAATGATGTACGGACAGATGACGGCCGGATCCTGGATTTATATCGGTTCCCAAGGCATCGTTCAGGGGACCTATGAAACATTCGCGGAACTGGCCCGACAGCACTTCGGCGGCTCGTTCGAAGGCCGGTGGATACTGACTGCGGGGCTCGGTGGCATGGGCGGCGCCCAGCCGCTGGCAGCGACCATGAATGGCGCATCGATGATCGCAGTGGAATGCAACATGCAGTCGATTGAGTCGCGCCTGCGGACTCGCTACCTCGATGCATGGGCCGACAATCTGGATGACGCTCTCAAGCTGGTCGAGGATGCCCACAACAACGGCCGGGCTATCTCGGTGGGTTTGCTGGGTAACGCCGCCGACGTGTTTCCGGATATTGCAGCGCGCTCCCGACAGGATGCCAGATACCTGCCCGATGTGGTAACCGATCAGACCTCCGCCCATGATCCTCAGACTGGCTATCTGCCCCAGGGCTGGTCAGTCGACGATTGGATTGAGCGTCGACGAACTGACCCTGCCGGTGTCACCAATGCAGCTAAAGCATCCATGGCCGTTCAGGTGCGGGCGATGCTGGATTTCTGGGAGCGGGGAATTCCGGTGGTGGACTACGGCAACAATATCCGTCAGATGGCTCAGGAAGTCGGCGTCAAAAACGCTTTCGACTATCCTGGTTTTGTGCCTGCTTACGTCAGGCCACTGTTCTGCACTGGTACAGGGCCATTCAGATGGGCGGCGTTGTCAGGGGACCCGGAGGACATTTACAAAACTGACCAAAGGGTCAAGGAACTCATCCCGGACAACCCGCACCTCCATCGCTGGCTGGACATGGCTCGAAAACGAATCGCCTTCCAAGGCATGCCAAGCCGGATCTGCTGGGTGGGACTGGGTGATCGCGATAGGATTGGGCGAGCCTTTAACCAGATGGTGGCAAATGGCGAGCTGAGTGGGCCGATCGTGATCGGCCGCGACCACCTGGACAGCGGATCGGTTGCAAGCCCAAACCGCGAGACCGAAAACATGAAAGACGGGTCAGATGCTGTTTCCGATTGGCCCATCCTTAACGCGCTTTTGAACACGGCATCAGGTGCGACATGGGTGTCTTTTCATCATGGCGGTGGTGTGGGTATCGGATTCTCCCAACATGCCGGTTTGGTCATACTGGCTGATGGTTCAGCCTCGGCTGATCGAAAACTAGCCCGCGTATTATGGAACGATCCTGCCACCGGTGTAATGCGTCACGCTGACGCGGGATACGAGGAGGCGCTGGCTTGCGCCCGGGACAAAGGTCTAAACTTGCCGGGAATTCTGGCTTAACTCTCTACGGATAAGATACTTGTAACCGAAGCAGGGGATTTGCAAAAGTCTTGTGGCGAACGTTGTCTGGCGGCCTCATTCTAGTTTGGGATAATTAGAAAGAACCAGGTCGCCCTACGTAGATAGGCCCCTATTTACCGATACAAAACTTCGAGAAGATCTGACCCAACAGGTCTTCCGTGGTAACTTGGCCCGTGATTGCACCGAGTGCGCGCTGTGCCAGTCGTAGTTCTTCCGCAAGCAACTCATGGGCCAAACCAACCTGTTGTTCTGCGGCCTGCAGGTGAGTTTGTGCTGCCAACAACGCTTCGATGTGGCGCCGGCGGGCCATCAGAGGCACATCACCCATACCTGTGTATCCAAGCATTTGCTGAATAGTCCGCTCCAAGACATCAATGCCGACACCAGTCTTCGCCGAAACCGCAACGCTTCCTGCACCTTCGTCTTCAACTACCCCGGACGCTCTGCCACTGAGATCACACTTGTTGTAAACCCGAAGCATTCTGTCTGCGTCGGGCGCCATTGATGCATGATTCTGGCTGGTCTGCGGTTCGCTATCGTCGATCACAAACAGCACCAGGTCGGCCTGTTCGATTGCTTGTGTGGCCCGACGAACGCCTTCTTCTTCGACGTAGTCAGTGCTCTCTCTCAAGCCCG
>Ga0315336_1002878_pt1 | contig 24721 bp, 24 predicted proteins | sample ASW5metaG_FD_204512 | JGI IMG/M metagenome (GOLD analysis project Ga0315336, IMG submission 204512) | Ammonia-oxidizing marine archaeal communities from Monterey Bay, California, United States - ASW #5 | ecosystem: Environmental > Aquatic > Marine > Intertidal zone | place: USA: California... | reverse complement strand
CCACGATCGGCCCGATAACTGACCACATAGGTGTCTTCGTCGAACATGGCCGCCTGGAAGCGCGCATAGGGGCACATATAAGTGCACACTTGTTCGCGCGCAAAGCCACCCAAAAGAAACGTAGTCGAGGTAAGAATAGCAACCCACGTCCACGCCATATAAGGCGCGTCAAGCGACAGCAGGTGGACAGCCAGCGTGGGTGCGTCAGCAAAATAAAACACCCAGGCTCCGCCGGTCGCCATGGAAATCATCAACCAGACCCAATATTTGAGTATCCGCTTGGCGGATTTGCTCACGCTCCAGGGCGCCCGGTCCAGCTTGATGCGCGCGTTGCGGTCGCCTTCAATTAATCTCTCGACCCAAACGAACAAGTCAGTCCAAACGGTCTGAGGGCAGCCAAGGCCGCACCACAGGCGACCGAACAAGCTGGTTACCAAAAATAGGGCGACACCGGCAATAACCAGCAAGCCCACCAGGTAGTAAACTTCCTGGGGCCACAGCTCGATAAAGAAGAAATAAAAACGGCGCGCAGGGAAATCCACCAAGATCGCTTGCGAGGGTGCAAACGGCCCCCGGTCCCAGCGGATCCAGGGGGCAAAATAATATATACCCAGCAGCAGAACCATCATCCCCCATTTGAGCTGGCGGAATTCCCCGCTAACTCTCTTTGGATGAATCTTGATCCGCTTCTGGTAAAGAACCCGCTTCTCTTCGCCCGCGACCGGCTCGATCCGCGCATATTCACGGCCAGTGACGGGATCGCTACCCTCTGGCGGGAGCACTTTCATGATGTGCCTCTTAGACCCAGCAAATTCAGGTCCGGTTGGGGTTATTCGCCACCACCCAATGAGTGGACGAACACCGCAAGTTGTTTCAGTGTGACCGGATCGAGACGTCCTTCCCAGGCCGGCATGACGCCACCGCGGGAATGTGAAATGGTTTCGATCAATGACCGCTTGTCAGCGCCATAAAGATTAAGTGCGTCGTTCAACCGGGCCGCACCCAGTTCGCGAATACCGTCGCCGGTTTCACCGTGACACATGACGCATTCTTCGGCAAAAATCTCCGATCCGCGCGCGGCCGTATTCTGGTCGTGATCTTCGCCCATCAACGCCAAAATGTGTTCAGCCACGTCACTAATTTCGGCCTCGTCCAGCACTTCGTCTTCCAAGAATGCGGGCATGTCGCTGGCGCGCGTATCGTCGTGTTCCGAACGGATACCATAGCGGATGGTGTCGTGAATTTGATCTAAAGTCCCGCCCCACAACCAATCGTCGTCGTTCAAATTCGGATACCCAACGAAACCTGCGGCGCCCAATCCGTGACACTGTATGCAATTAACCGCAAAAGCCGAGCGACCGCCTGCAATGGCAAATTGCAGCAAATCCGGGTCACCTCTTACCGCAGCTAAATCGGCTTCAGCAATTTGTGCCCGCAAGCCGGCCCGGCTGTCAGCGATGGCTTTCATCTCCTCGACATGTGACTTGCGCGATGAATAACCAAGCAAGCCTTCGGTATAGCCACCGATCAATGGCACTGCCGGCATGGCAATCATATAGCCGATCCCCCACACAATGGTCGCGTAGAGAGTCCACAGCCACCAGCGCGGTAGAGGATTGTTCAATTCCTTGATGCCGTCCCACTCGTGACCCGTCGTCTCGCGGCCCGAATACTCGTCGGTTTCCTTTTCAGGTGCCACGTTTCAGTCCTCCTTCAGCGGGATACGCGCATGCTCATCGAACTTTTCTTTGGCCGAGGGCCGCAGGGTGTAGATGAGGATTGCGACAAACATGCCGGCAAACAACAGCAGGCTAACTAGGCGCGAAAGTGTTACGATTTCGTCATAAGTCATAAGGCGGTCCTACCGGTAATCGGCTGTGGCGTCGTATTCGCCAAAGTCGACCAGCGTGCCAAGCATTTGCAGATAAGCAATGACCGCATCGGCTTCGCTGATAACCTCAGGATTACCATCGAAGTCCCGGGCAACGGACTTAGGATACCGACCCATCATGTCGTCAGCCTCGTCATCGGCGCTGGCTTGCGCTTCTACGTCGGCGATCGCGTTTTCGATCATCTCGTCGCTGTATGGAACGCCGATCATAGAATTGACGCGCAAGTGCTCGGCGATATCGGCGTAATCGAGCGGTGTCGCGGCCAGATAGGGATACCCGGGCATAATACTTTCCGGCACTACACTGCGCGGATCATTCATATGGACTGTGTGCCACTCGTCCGAATAGCGCCCCCCCACACGCGCCAGATCGGGGCCCGTCCTCTTTGAGCCCCACTGGAACGGATGGTCATACATGCTTTCGGCCGCCAGACTGTAGTGACCGTAGCGTTCGGCTTCATCCCGGAAAGGTCTGATTTGCTGGCTGTGGCAAAGGTAACAACCTTCGCGCACATAGATATTCCGACCCGCCAGCTCGAGCGGCGTGTAGGGCCGCATGCCCTCGACTTTCTCGATCGTACTTTCGAGGAAGTAGAGCGGCACCAATTGGACGATACCACCGATCGCGACCACGATCAGGATACCGATCAACAGGACAATGGAGTTGCGCTCGAAAATTTCATGTTTATTAGACATGCGCGCCTCCTTAAACCGAGCTAGCCACGGCGTCGGTCGCCGGGGCATCGGTACGCACATCGCCACGGATGGTGCGCCACAGGTTGTAGGCCATGATCAGTGAGCCCGCGACAAACAGGACGCCGCCCAAGGATCGGATCATATAGAACGGATGAAGCGCTTCGACGGTTTCCGCGAACGAGTATTCGAGGAAGCCGAGGCTGTCATAAGCACGCCACATCAAGCCTTGAAGAATACCGGCGATCCACATCGACGTGATGTAGATCACGATCCCGATCGTCGAAATCCAAAAGTGATAACTGACCAGTCGGAGTGAATAGAGCTCGTCCCGGCCCCAGAGTTTGGGCACCAAGGAATAGATAACCCCGAAGGTCACCATGGCGACCCAGCCAAGGGCGCCTGAGTGTACGTGACCGATGGTCCAGTCCGTGTAATGGCTGAGACTATTGACCGCCTTTATTGACATCATCGGGCCTTCAAAAGTGCTCATACCGTAAAACGCGAGCGAGACCACCATGAACTGCAATACGGGATCGGTGCGCAACTTGTCCCAGGCGCCGGATAAGGTCATGACCCCGTTGATCATGCCCCCCCAAGAAGGCATCCACAACATGACTGAGAACACCATGCCCAGAGTTTGCAACCAATCTGGCAAGGCAGTGTAAAACAGGTGATGAGGCCCCGCCCAGATATAAAGGAAGATCAGTGACCAAAAGTGCACAATTGATAATCGATAAGAATACACTGGCCGGTTTACGCGCTTTGGAATGAAGTAATACATCATGCCGAGAAACCCGGCGGTGAGGAAGAACCCGACCGCATTGTGGGCGTACCACCATTGGGTCAAAGCATCTTGCACGCCAGAATAAATGATGTAGCTCTTTGCGCCCGTGAACGATACCGGAATCGCTGCATTGTTGACCAGATGCAGCATGGCGACCGTTACTATGAACGCGAGGAAAAACCAGTTGGCGACATAGATGTGAGGTTCACGCCGGGCCGCCAAGGTCATCATGAACAACAGCAGATATGCCACCCACACGACGGTCAGCCATAGATCGACAAACCACTCCGGTTCCGCGTATTCCTTACTTTGGGTGACACCAAGCACATAACCAAGAGCTGCCATGACGATAAAGGCTTGATAGCCCCAGAATACGAACCAGGCCAGACCGTCGCTCCACAGTCGTGTGCGGCAAGTGCGCTGCACCACATAGAGAGATGAGCCAATCAGGGCGCTGCCGCCAAAAGCAAAAATAACCGCCGATGTATGCACAGGGCGCAATCGGCCAAATTGAATCCACGGCAGATCAAAATTGAGGGCGGGCCAAGTCAGTTGAAGCGCCAGAATGAGGCCGACGACAAAGCCAACGACGCCCCAAAACGTCGCTGCCACCATGAAATATTTGACCACGGCTTCGTTGTACGCCGATGCTTCTTGTCCGGGCGCTGCCATAGATGCAGCGCCGCCTGTCCCGGTCATAGATTTACTCCTTGTCTGCCAAGGCCGCGAGCAACCGCTGAGCTGGGGAGCCCAGTTCCCAATCGATCTAATTCTAAACTGTTGAATAGGCCATTTACGTCAATTGACCAACATCAATTTAGCCGACTTGCTCCAGCCCGGGAAACCACTCCTGCATCAAATATCCGAGTTCCTGAAAAGAGCCGGTCAAGAACATAACTCCGGTCGCAATCAATAACACACCAGCGGCCATCTCGACGGTCCGCAGGTGACGCCTGAAGCCTTGAAAGAACCCAGCGAACGAACGGATTCCCAATGCGGCAACGATGAAGGGCACACCGAGACCCAGCGAATAAACCGCCAGTAATGACACTCCGAACCCGAGCGTGTCCCGGGTCGCGGCAATCGCCAAGATGGTCCCCAGTATCGGTCCAATACACGGGGTCCAACCAAATGCAAAGGCAATCCCGACAACGTAGGCGCCAAACCAGCCTGGTAATTTGGTTGTTGGATTAAATCTAATTTCCCGATTAAGCAATGCAATTCTGAACAGCCCGACATAATGAAGCCCGAGCACGATAATGATGACCCCAGCCACCTGGGCTAGCAAAGCCTGATTGTCCCTTAATCCTGCGCTGACCGCTGACGCCGATGCTCCCAAAGCGACGAAAACGGTCGAAAATCCCAGTACGAACGCAAGTGCGGACGAAAAGGCTCGTGCTGCGGGCACACTGGCCACTTGATCCTCGGATCCGGCCAGTTCGTCCAGCGTTGAACCGGTTACAAAGCACAAGTACGCAGGCACCAGTGGCAATACGCACGGCGAGAGAAAGCTTGCGATACCGCCTCCGGCGGCGGCCAGATAGGAAATTTCTATACCAGCCAAGTTTTGGCAACTCCTTAGGGCAAATCAGGATAGGCGTTAGGCACTGATCTCGAGATTATAGTTTCCGGAACACGACTGCCGCAATCCAACCGGCGAACAGCGCCAACATAACTGCGACCACACCGTAAACTTCCGGTTGGCTGTGCGCGAAATTATAGACCGCGCGCCCTAGGCCCACCTTGTCAATGAATATGGGCGACGACTGAGCTCCTCCCTGGACCACTTGGCCATCGCGGATTAAATATACCTCGGCCCGGTAATTGCCAACCGGCACGTTGGCAGGGAACGCAATTCGTGTCCTGAACAGGGTGTCACTCATAAACCGGATGCTATCCACCTCTTCGCTAAAAAGCCCCCGGCGCTTCAAACCCCGGATCGCAGCCTGTCGGTAAGCATCCAGTCGCTCCGGATCTTCGAGCACAACTTCCCTCGACCCGGGCTCTGGTTTTATTCGAAGGTGATCAAAGCCAATTTGGTGCCGGTCCAACAAACTGTCAGACGCGAGTTCTTCCAAAGGCCCAGACGCCGATACGGCATAAAATCCGGGGACATCATCGAACGTCACAGGCTTGGTGTTGACCCAAATCCCGGCGCGCTTCTTTTTCTTACGAACCTCCATTCGCTGTTTTGGGCCACGCACAACGACAACCACATCACCACGGCCCAGCTCTTCGCTGTCCCCCAATGCCCCAAACAGCAAAAGCTCGGTGCCTGTAAAATCCGATGAGATCGAGATCAAATGTTCTGATATATCCGTGACCAAGGGCTCGGCCGCAGACACCCGATCAGATTGCGTCGTAAGTATGAGGACTGCCAAAGCACCGCATAAACTTTTTCGGAAATCTGATACTGGTTTCCTTTTCATCCGTCAGCCCAATGCCAGAGCAACTGAAAACGGATCGGCGGGTTCGGCGATCAAGCCGTAGGCCATGCGCGCGCAGACCCCGATCACCATTATAGCCAGCAATGTCCGCAGCTCGTCGCCTCTAATTTTACCACCGATCTTAGCCCCGATCTGCGCGCCGACAACGGAACCGGTCAGCAAAATCAACGCCAGCATGACGTCTACTGCCTGGGTGTTGACCGCGTGCAGCAGGGTAACGACACCGGTTACGAAAATAATCTGGAACAGGGACGTGCCGACAACCACGCCGGTTGGCATGCCGACCAGGTAAATCATCGCGGGCACCATAATAAAGCCGCCGCCTACACCCATGATCGCGGCCAAGACACCAACCAGAAACCCAATACCCATGGGCAATAACGCGCTGATGTACAGTTTCGATTTGCGAAACCGCATTTTGAAGGGAAGTCCGTGGACCCACATGTGCTGGTGCAACTTGCGGCGCCTCACAGCACCTGTGCGCCGCCGGACGACCGCTTTCAGGCTCTCTGCCAGCATGAGTGAGCCGATCGTGCCTAGGAACAGTACGTAAGATCCTGAAATCAAGAGATCTACGTGGCCCAGTTCCCGCAAGTACCGGAACAGGGACACGCCAACACCAGCTCCAAACATACCGCCAACGACCAGCACGAGGCCCATTTTGACATCGACCGACCCCCGCCGCCAATGGGCAAGCACGCCGGAGACCGAGGCGGCGACAATCTGGTTGGCCTCGGATGCTACTGCGACTGTCGGTGGAATGCCGGAAAATATCAGTAATGGGGTCATCAGAAACCCGCCCCCAACGCCAAACATGCCGGAAAGCATGCCAATTGCCCCCCCTAACCCCAGGAGGAGAAAAATATTTACGGAAAGCTCGGCGATCGGCAGATATATCTGCATAGACGGGTTCTACGTTAAATCTCGGTAAAAAGCCAGCAACCGCAGAGTTCCTAGCCTAATCACTACTAAAGCTCAATTCGCCCAACTAAAAAAGGGTCGTTTCCGCTCCCGGAGCAATTAATTGCCAATTGCGGCAAAAACTGTTGACGTTGACGTAAACGTCAACTATACAAACGCTCCTTTTCAAGTCGGAAACAGGGGTGCCATATTTTGCAAGAACGTATCTATACGATTTCTCAATTGGCGTCGGAATTCGACGTCACCCCCAGGGCAATCCGTTATTACGAGGACCGGGGATTACTGAGCCCCGCGCGTTCCGGTCAAAACCGAATTTACACGCTGCGTGACCGCGGTCGCCTCTATCTCATTCTGCGCGGCAAACGGGTCGGTTTTTCCTTGGCCGAGATCGGCGAAATGCTCGATCTTTACGACCTTGACGACGGTCAGGTGGGACAGGCGAGTGCGGTTCTGAACAAGGTCCAAAAACGTATCGCGATCCTTGAACGCCAAAAGCGGGATCTTGAACAGGTGATATCGGAACTGCGCAACGACAGCCGCAAAATTGAGGATTTTTTGGTGGCAAAAAACGGCCCCATTAGTTTTGAGATGCCGATGCCCGCGGGATCTGGACCGGACTATCCGGAACACCCCGAGGCCGCAGCCGAGTAAGAAATGACAAACCGCCGTTGTTCCCCCTAAGGGACTGCCTGGCGGCTATTTTCAGCTCAATATCTAATCCCAGGATCACAGTCCATGCCCAGCTACCACGCCCCCCTTCGCGATATGCGTTTTGTTCTTCACGAATTGCTCGAGATTGAAAATTATAGCAACTTGCCCGGGTTTGAAGACGCGGGCGCGGATATGGTTGATGCTATCCTCGAGGAAGGCGCCAAGCTGTGTGAAGAGGTTATCCACCCGATCAATCAATCGGGAGATTTGGAAGGCTGTACGTTCAAAGACGGCGAAGTCACCACCCCCACCGGTTTCAAGGAGGCTTACAAACTATATACGGAGGGCGGCTGGAACGGCCTAACAGCACCGGCTGAATATGGTGGCCAGCAATTGCCCGCTTTCTTGGGGACCGCTTTCGCTGAAATGATGAGCGCGTCCAACCAATCGTTCAGCATGTATTCCGGTCTCACCCACGGCGCTATCCACGCACTCCATGCCCATGGCAGTGATGAACTGAAGTCCACCTATCTCCCCAACATGATCAGCGGCCAATGGGCCGGGACCATGAACTTGACCGAGCCCCAATGCGGTACCGACCTTGGCCTTCTGCGCACAAAGGCCGATCCGCAAGATGATGGCAGCTACAAAATCACCGGCACGAAGATATTCATCTCGGCCGGCGATCATGACATGACGGAAAACATCATTCACTTGGTGTTGGCGCGCATTAAAGGCGCACCTGAAGGCTCAAACGGCATCAGCCTGTTTGTTGTGCCAAAGTTTATGGTCAATGAAGATGGCAGTTTGGGCGCACGCAATGGCGTCACCTGCGGCTCGATCGAACACAAGATGGGCATCAAAGGCTCAGCCACCTGCGTGCTGAATTACGAAGACGCGATCGGCTATCTGGTGGGCGAGGAGAACAAGGGCCTGTTCGGCATGTTCACCATGATGAATTCGGCGCGCTTGGGGGTTGGGCTTCAAGGTCTGGCCTTGTCCGAAATCGCCTACCAGAACGCGGTCGAGTACACCAAGGACAGGCGCTCTGGTCGTTCGTTGTCGGGCGCAAAAGAACCGGACCAATCCGCCGACCCTATAATTGTTCACCCGGATGTGCGCCGCATGTTGATGACCATGCGTGCCTTCAACGAAGGCGCGCGGGCCTTTGCATTGTCGACCGCTCTTAAGCTCGATATTCATCTCCACCACCCTGACGAAGACACACGCACCGCGGCTGACGATTGGGTCGCCCTCACCACCCCGGTGATCAAGGGGTTCCTGACAGATTACGGGTTCGATAGCTGTAATCTGGGTATTCAATGTTTCGGTGGCCACGGCTATATCCACGAATGGGGCATGGAGCAGTTCGTGCGTGATGCCCGCATTGCGCAACTATACGAAGGTACCAACGGCATTCAGTCCCTGGATTTAGTGGGCCGCAAGCTGGCCGCAAACGGTGGTCGCGCCATTCGCGCCTTCTTTGCCGAAGTAGGCGGCTTTGTTGAGGCTCACAAAGAGGATGATCAATTGGCCGAATTTGTGACCCCCGTGGGCGACGCGATCAACGACCTACAACAGGCAACCATGTGGTTCATGCAGAACGCCATGCAAAAACCTGATAACGCTGGAGCCGGTTCCTATGATTACATGACCCTGTTCGGGTTGGCCGCAACCGGTTATATGTGGGCCCAGATGGCTAAAGTTGCTACGGCTAAGCTTGCTGAAGGGGCCGAAGATCCGGCTTTCTATCAAAACAAACTGGCGACAGCGCGTTTTTATATGGAGCGCATGTTGCCGGACACGGGTGCTTTGTTGAAGAAGGTCGAAAGCGGTGCCGATACACTAATGGCCTTGGATGCCGATGCCTTCTAACCGTCAACTAATCCGTAGTCATATCGAATATTAAGCGGGGAGCTTACTTGATGATACGTTCACTACCGTTTGAAGAAGAGCACGATATTTTTCGCTCCCATGTGCGAAAATTTATAGATCGCGAGTGCGTCCCTCATGTGGATCAGTGGCTCGCCGACGGGATCGTGCCTAAGGAAGCATGGCTTAAAGCGGGCCAAGCCGGCCTTCTGTGCATGAGCCAACCGGAAGAATACGGCGGCGCCGGCGGCAACTTTCTGCACACCACCATTCTTGCCGAAGAGATGGCGGATGCACTGGTTGAAGGACCGGGCTGGGGCCTCCACAACGATATTGTTGCCCCGTACATCGCGCATTACGGATCCGAGGATCAACGCCAGAAATGGCTGCCTAAAATGGCCACCGGCGAAAACATTGGCGCCATCGCCATGACCGAACCCGGCACCGGCAGCGACCTCCAGGGGATCAAAACCACGGCGGTGAAGGACGGCAATCATTACGTGATCAATGGCCAGAAGACATTCATTACGAACGGCCAGAATTCGAACATCATTATTGTGGTCGCCAAAACAGACCCCGAGAAAGGTGCTAAAGGCACCAGCTTGATCGTCGTTGAAACCGATGAGGTCGAAGGCTTTAAACGGGGGCGCAACCTGGAAAAGCTTGGCCAGCACGCCCAAGACACTTCCGAATTGTTCTTCGACGACGTGCGCGTACCAACCAGTAATCTGCTGGGCGAAGAAGAAGGCCAGGGCTTCGTCCAGCTGATGGAACAACTGCCTCAGGAGCGCCTGCTGGTTGGCGTTCAGGCTGTTGCTGCCGCCGAAGCTGCGCTAAAGTTGACGGCAGAGTATGTAAAGGAGCGGAAAGCGTTTGGCCGCTCGATCGCTGACTTCCAGAACACGCGTTTTACGCTTGCCGAAGTAAAGACCCAGGTCACAGTTGGACGCATGATTGTCGATCGCAGTATCGAGATGCTGATGGCAAACGAATTGGATGCCATCACCGGCGCCATGATTAAGCTTTGGACCAGCGAGATGGAGTTCAAGATTATGGACGAGTGCCTCCAATTGTTTGGCGGATATGGCTACATGAGCGAGTATCCGATTTCACGCATGTGGGCAGGCGCGCGCGTTCAACGCATCTACGCGGGCACGTCCGAGATCATGAAAGAATTGATTGGCCGCACGATCTAACAAATTAATTTTGCATATGCTGGGCATTGGAAATGATTCCACGCTCGCCCGGCCCCGAGACAAGGGAGAGAACCAAATGACCGACGCCTTTGTATACGACACCGTACGCACCCCCCGTGGACGCGGCAAAAAAGATGGCAGCCTTCACGAGGTCACGCCGATCTACCTGGCAAAAACTGTGCTTCAGGAAATTCGCGACCGTAACGAACTGGATACATCGCTCGTCGATGACGTTGTATTGGGTTGTGTTGAGCCGGTGGGCGAGCAGGGCTCCGACATCGCGCGCGTGGCGGTGCTGGATTCGGACTACGCCGAAACCACGGCAGGCGTTCAGATCAATCGCTTTTGCGCATCGGGCCTTGAGGCCACCAATATGGCAGCGGCCCAGGTCATGTCGGGCCAGTCGGACATGGCCATCGGTGGCGGTGTCGAGAGCATGAGCCGCGTGCCCATGATGTCAGGCGGTGGCGCCTGGCCAGTTGATCCTGAAGTTGCCTTCCACACATACTTTGCGCCCCAGGGTATTGGCGCTGACTTGATTGCGACTAAATGGGGCTACTCCCGCGACGATGTGGATTCCTACGCCATTGAAAGTCAAAAGCGGGCTCAGCATGCCAAGGAAAGTGGCTACTTCAAAAAATCGATCGTTCCCGTGAAAGACATCAACGGCCTGACGGTTCTGGATCATGATGAACACATGCGACCCGAAGCAACGATGCAGTCACTGGCGTCCTTGAACCCATCTTTTGAGATGCAAGGCGAGCAGTTTGGCTTCGACGCAGTCGCGCAACTGAAATACCCGGAAGTGGAGAAAATGATCCACGTCCACCATGCCGGAAATTCAAGCGGCATCGTCGATGGCGCCGCCGCAGTTTTGGTCGGCAACGAAGAAGCCGGCAAGAAAGCGAACCTCAAACCGCGCGCGCGCATACGCTCGTTCGCGAGTATTGGCTCCGAGCCCTGCATTATGCTGACAGGCCCGGCTGCCGCTGCTGAAAAGGCCCTGAAGCGTGCCGGCATGACCGCGGACGACATCGATCTGTGGGAGCTGAACGAAGCCTTTGCCGCAGTCGTGCTGCGGTTCATGGAGGCTTACAACATCCCACATGACAAAATTAACGTAAATGGCGGCGCCATCGCCATGGGTCACCCCTTGGGTGCGACAGGCGCCATGATACTGGGCACCGTGCTCGACGAATTAGAGCGCCGGAACCTGTCCACCGCCTTGGTCACCCTGTGCGTGGGTGCAGGTATGGGCACCGCCACCATCATCGAGCGCGTCTAAGCGCCGCCGTCTAGAGACGAGGAATATTTGAAATGATCAATTACGAAGTGGACAGCGACGGCATTGCGACCATCACTTGGGACATGCCGGGACGCTCCATGAATGTACTCAGCAATGCGTCGACCGAAGCTTTTTCGGCAGCAATCGACAAAGCCATTGGCGACGAAAACGTGAAAGGCGTGATCGTCACCTCGGGAAAAGATTCCTTCATCGCGGGCGCCGACCTGGAGATGATCCTGGACATGACCCAGGGATCCAAGGACCCGCAGGTCGTCATGGATGGCGTCCAAGTCATGCAGGGCATGATGCGGCGCATGGAGGAAAGCGACAAACCGTTCGCAGCGGCAATTAACGGCACTGCCTTGGGTGGTGGCTATGAAATTTGCCTCGGCTGCAACTACCGTGTAGCGGCCGACAACCCGCGCGCCCAAATCGGTCTGCCCGAATCAAAAGTGGGCCTGCTGCCGGGTGGTGGCGGCACCCAACGCCTGCCGCGCATCATCGGCATTCAAGCGTCGCTTGAATTGATGTTGGAGGGCAAAGGCCTTGCTCCTCAAAAAGCCTTGCAAAAAGGGCTGGTCGATAAGGTTGTGCCCGCGGAGGAACTGCTGGGCGAAGCCAAACGCTGGCTGATGGACGAGCCCAACGCGGTTCAGCCCTGGGATGGCAAAAAGTTCAAGATCCCGGGGGGCGGACCCAACACGCCTCAAGGCGCACAAGTGATGATTGCTGCCAACGCCATGACCCATGCGCGGGCCGGCGATAACTATCCTGCTCTTCGCGCGATCCTATCCTGTGTGTTTGAGGGTCTGATGGTGCCGATCGACGCGGGCTTGCGCATTGAAGCACGCTATTTCACGTCTCTTATTCTGGACCCCACGGCGGCCAACATGGTCAAGAGCCTGTTTATCAACAAAGGCAAAGCCGACAAGCTGGCACGGCGTCCGGAAGGCATCGAAAAATCCGACCCCAAAAAAATCGGCGTTCTAGGCGCCGGCATGATGGGTGCGGGTGTCGCTTATGTGTCAGCCAAGGTTGGCATCGAAGTGGTGCTGATCGACCGCACCATCGAAGAAGCCGAAAAGGGCAAGGCTTATTCCGAGGCAATTCTCGACAAAGCGATCAAGCGGAAAAAGTCGACCGAGGAAAAGAAAGCCAAATTGCTTGGCCTCATTAAACCAAGCGTCGATTATGCGGACCTTGAAAGCTGCGATCTGATCATCGAGGCAGTTTTTGAAGACCGCGGCATCAAGGCAGACGTGACCGCAAAAGCCGAAGCCGTGATCCCTGAGACCGCAGTGTTCGGCTCGAACACATCAACTCTGCCGATTACAGGCCTTGCCGAAGCGTCCGCGCGCCCGGCCAATTTCATTGGCGTTCACTACTTTTCGCCGGTGGACAAAATGCCGCTGGTCGAGATCATCATGGGCGAAAAAACCTCGGATGAAACCCTGGCCAAAGCCCTCGATTATGTGGGCAAAATCAAGAAGACACCGATTGTCGTTAATGACAGTCGCGGCTTCTACACCAGCCGGGTCTTCGCGACCTACGTGAACGAAGGCATCGCCATGCTAAGCGAAGGCATCAATCCAGCAGCCATTGAAAATGTAGGCAAAGCCGCCGGCATGCCGGTGGGGCCCTTGGCGCTGGCAGACGAGGTCAACTTGGGCCTGATGCAACATATTATGTCCCAGACCAAGAAAGATCTGGGCGACGCCTATCAAGCTGGGCCCAGTGACGCTGTGGTCGATCTATTCGTCGGCAAACTTGATCGGGCCGGCAAGAAAGACGGCAAGGGATTTTACGATTATCCGGCAGATGCCAAAAAGCGGCTGTGGCCGGACCTGGGCGACCATTTTTCCCCCGCGGAAGAAGCCGTGGACCCGGTCGAACTCAGAAAGCGGTACCTGTACATTCAGGCGATTGAAACCGCTCGCTGCATGGAAGAGAACGTGGTCACTGATGTCGTCGATGCGGACATCGGCTCCATCTTCGGCTGGGGGTTTGCCCCCTACACCGGCGGCGTGCTGTCACTGATCGACACCATTGGCGTCGGTATTTTTGTCGAAGAGTGCGACCGCCTGGCACAGAAATATGGCCCCCGGTTCACGCCGCCAAAATTGCTGAGAGACATGGCTGCAAAGAACGAAACGTTTTACCAAGCGGCCTAGTCACCGCATCCACTCCGACGTTCGATTAAGGGAGAAACGATTATGAGTCTCGAAACTTTGACCCAAGGCGTCCGCGACAGCGTAGGCGACGATTCCGGCCTGGGAGCCACAGTAAAATTTGATTTTGGCGACGATGGCAAAATATTTGTGGACGGTCTGTCGTCTCCGAATACCGTATCCAACGAAGACGAAGACGCCCAGTGCACCATTGGCATCTCGATGGAGAACTTCGAAAAGATGGCCACAGGCGATTTAGACCCAACCGCCGCGTTTATGTCCGGCAAGCTGAAAGTGTCCGGCGACATGAGCATCGCCATGAAGTTGGGCAGCGTTCTCGACTGACCGATTTCGCCAACCGAATTGAAAACGGCGCCCTTATGGGCGCCGTTTTTTGTTCTACAAATAAGCCTTCTAAAACCCGCCGATGGCTGCCTTACCGTTCTTCAGCACTACCTGATCCCGTTCGACCGCGCGCATTTGGAACGACACCACATCGCCGTCCCGCCACATTTCCATGCGCAGGGTCTCTCCTGGAATAACTGGCGATGAGAAGCGCACATCAAATCCGGTCAGCCTGGTGTGATCATAGTCACAGAAGGTCGCCAATACCGCCCGACAGGCGATGCCATAGCTGCACAGACCATGAAGGATTGGGCGCTCAAAACCGCCTGCCGCTGCAAAATCAGGGTCCGCGTGCAATGGGTTGCGGTCGCCATTCAGGCGGTAATAGAGGGCCTGACGTAAGCTGGTTTTATAGTCGAACACGGCTTCGGGCGCCGAGTCCGGCACCGGGTGGGGCGCGGGACCTGATCCTTTCGGCCCGCCAAACCCGCCATCACCTCGCGCCATAATGGTCATCAATAAAGTGGCGATCTTGTCGCCAGTGGCTTTGTCGGTCATCTCCCGTTCCATCAACACGACCGCGCCCTTGTCCGCACCTTTATCGAATATGTCGACGATACGGTTGGTTGCGTAAACATGTACGTCGGTCGGAAACGGTTGATGCATCGTCAACCACTGCTCGCCATGAACCACCATGTTGGGATTGAGCCCGGTCTTGAAGATCCAACGGTCTTCCCAGGCGATAGCCGTGGTAATCGTCGGGATGGTTTTGAGGCCCTTTTCGAACACATAGGCAAGCTCGTTCTTATCCATGGGATCTTCGCCCATACCGACACTTAGGGCGTAGTGCATGATCTCTTTATCGGTAATGATCTGTTCGGCGTCCGGCATTTGGAGCGCCTTAAATTCTTCATAGACAATAGCCACGGAACCCTCCCTGGTTGGACCGGTATTTGGGTTCATTTTACCCGGTCTTGGCCGGAAAGAAAGGCCGCGCCCTGGAATGTTCTCCGTGGTAAAAAGGGCGCAACGAATTTCAAATGAGGCTCCAATCCATGACTTACGAAACTCTCAGTGTGGACATCAGTAACGGCGTCGCCCACATGGCGTTAAACCGGCCTAAGGCGCTCAACACCATGACGCGCACTTTTTGGCGGGAAATGCGGGAAGCCGCCGAAACCCTCGACAATAACCCCGATGTGCGCGCCGTCGTACTGTCGTCCACGGGCAAGCATTTCACCGCAGGCATGGATTTGTCGGTGTTCGACTCGTTGCTGCCGACAAGCGACGCCGATGGCGCCACCAAACGCGAGCAATTACGGCGCACCGTTCTCGAATTTCAGGAGAGTTTTAGCCCTTTGGAGCGCCTGAAGGTTCCTGTTCTGGCCGCTATTCAGGGCGGCTGCATTGGCGGCGGTGTTGATATGATTGCGGCCACCGATATGCGCTACTGCACCAAAGACGCCTTTTTCTGCATAATGGAAATCGACATCGGCATGACCGCCGATGTCGGTACATTACAGCGGCTTCCCCATCTGATCCCGGCAGGCTTGATGCGCGAACTCGCTTACACTGGCCGTCGCCTCATGGCCGATGAAGCTAATGATGTGGGGCTGGTGAACAAGGTTTACGACACCCAAGAAGATATGATTGCAGGCGTGCTCGCGATAGCCGCCGATATCGCCCGCAAAGCCCCGCTCGCCATCACTGGCACCAAAGAGATGCTGAACTACACGCGCGATCACACGGTAGACGACAGCTTGCGCTATATGGCAACCTGGCAAGCTGGCATGCTGAGCGCTGCTGACATGATGGAAGCCATGACCGCCCGTCAGCAAAAACGAGAAGCTGAGTTCGGCAATTTGCTGGGGGCCGCATCTTCGGAGTAGCCTGACCCGATAAGCTGCGTTTAATTATTGGATTTCAAATCCCGCGGCATCCTCGGGGCGGCTCGCGGTCCATTCCCGGGCCATCTTCTGCGCTTCAGCAAGCTGCGCAGGGGCCATCATTCTGGTAATCACCTGGCGCTTTTTAGCGGCCGTAGCGTCGCCTCCGGTGGCCGCCAAATTGAACCATTTGTGGGCCTCCACATAGTCCTGCAAAACGCCCTTTCCTTCGGCGAACAGCACGCCCAAATTAACTTGGGCTTTGGCGTCACCCTGGTCGGCGGCCAGACGGTACCAGCGCAATGCCTCGGCAAAGTTCTGACGCGTGCCGGCACCCTGCTCGTATATTAGTCCCAATCGATATTGCGCGCGCGCGCTGCCCTGGTCGGCGGCTTTCTGAAACCAGCGCAGAGCCTGTTTGTCATTTTTCTGCACGCCTTCGCCGGTCGCGTACATGTCGCCCAAATTGTAGAGGGCCGGAGCGTGGCCCTGGTTGGCTGCCTTTTCAAGCCACTCCCGCGCAGTTTGATAGTCTTTGGGAACGCCGGCCCCTGAAAAATACATGATCCCCAAGTTGGATTGCGCGGCGGCATGGCCTTGCTCGGCTGCAGCCGCGTACCAGCGCGCGGCAGCTGCCGGGTTGGGGTCAACCCCATCGCCACTTTCGTACATGAGACCCAGATTATAGCGGGCACTATTCAGTCCCTGGCGGGCTGCCAGTTCAAACCAGCGCGCCGCCGCGGCCAGATCCTGGGGCACGCCCTGGCCGTTGTAGTGAGAAACTCCCAATTGGTATTGAGCGGCTGCGTATCCCTGTTCTGCCGCTTTGCGGTACCATTGATTTGCATTCCGGCGTGACCGGGTGACCCCTTGCCCTGTCTCGTACAAATAGCCCAACTCATACTGAGAATAGGGGTAGCCTTGACGTGCAGCCTTACGGAACCAGCGCGCCGCCGCGCCGAAATCCTGAGGTACACTGCGGCCTTCCGAGTATAAGAGCCCCATGTTGTGCTGGGCAAACACATCCCCCGCCAAGGCATCGCGCTCTTGGGTGTCCTGCTGCGCAAGCGTAACGTTTGCCCACAACAAAGCGGCCCCAAGCCCCATAACAAGGGCATTTAGCCTGCGTGATCGATGATTTCTTGTCCGAAACAATACTGTACCCATGGATCAAGCTGTTGCTGCGCCAGTTCGCTGTGAAACCGTCTTCACATTCCCTGTCTGCAACCTACACCGGGGAACGCGCAGGCAAAAGAAAAACGCCAGCACGGGAATCCGCGCTGGCGTTTCAACGCTCGATAAACGGGCTTTACGACAAAGCAGACTTAAGCCGGTCGGCCATCAGGGCAAGCGCATCCGCACCCGCGGCCAACGTGCCCGGGAACGACGCAAAGCCATGAATTGTGCCCTCGTAACACTTGTACTCAGAGGCAATACCCGCCTCCCGCAAGCGATCAGCATAGGCCGCACCTTCGTCGCACAGCATGTCAAAACCAGCGGTGATCGTGAGTGCCGGCGCAAGCCCCGACAAGTCTTCACTCAGCATGGGTGACATTTTGGGATCCGCCGCCTGGCTCGGGTCAGAGAGCGTGTGGTCACCGAAATAGGCCATATCGGCCGCACTCAGGAAATACTCGCCACCGCCGAATTTGGCGCGAGACGGGTAATGATCTGACGACAAATCGGTAACCGGATAAATCAGCAGCTGAAAGGCAACTTTGCCCTTGGCTTGCTGGGCAACCATGGCTGCCATATTGCCGCCCGCGCTGTCGCCGCCGACAGCGATCTTGGACGCGTCGCCGCCCAAGCTGTCAGCATTGGCGTGAACCCATTCGGTGGCTGCGACGCAATCGTCATGGCCGGCTGGGAATTTATGCTCGGGCGCCAAACGATAGCCTACGTTAACCACAATCAAATCGGCATTGTTGGCGAAATAGCGCGACATATTGTCATGTGTTTCGATGTCGCCGATCACCCAGCCGCCGCCGTGGAACAGCATCAGAATCGGGAGCTTGTCACCGCCTGTATCACGGGGGGTGTAAACCCGCGCCGGGATCGCCCCGCCAGGACCCGGGATTTCAATGTCTTGCGTCGCGTGAATGGGCAAAATTTCGCCCTGCAACGCAGCCACCAAGCCGCTAAATACTTCCCGGCAAGTATCAACCGGTAATTCGTGAATAGCCGGACCGCCTTGCTCGGCAAGACCCTTCAGTAACGCGTCGGTCGAGGCGTCAAGCCCAGTACCTGCAACTTCTTCTACCGCCATGTGTTCTCTCCCCTATTTCTCAACCAATGTGCTTAAAAAAATGTTCTCGCACAACATAAAAGCCGTCAGGACTTAATCGCCTGACAGGCGCTTTGTCAATTGAGTGGATCGTCAACCGGGCTCGATCAGCGGCCTTGGGCGGCCATTGCACGGGTAATCGCCACATATGCCCTAAATTTAACATCGGGTTCGCTGATTTTGTCGGCGATAATCCCGGCCTGCATAACCTGGCCAAGGCGCGCTTGGTGAATGGCTATGCCGCCATAAGCCCGGGATCGGGTGTCACCTTCCGGAATGTTACTTGCGGTTTCAAGCGCTCCGTTTAAATCCCCGCCGGCGGCTTGGATGGGCGCTATATCCGCCAGTGCCCAATGTTGATAGGCCTCAACCTCAATGCTATTTGCGGTATCGATACCGGCGTAGATGCTGCCGGCGCGGGCCTGGGCGGTTGCGATAAACAGGAGTGTCCAATCCCGCGATTTCGCATCGTCGACCGAACGAGCGATTTCGATCGACTGGGTAAACATTTCGTCTGCAGTGATGAAGTCCCCCGATTTGGCGAGCGTGGTTGCCTGCAATCGAAGGTCGGTCGCCTGTTTGACGGCGGTATCTATACTGGCCGCCAGCCCTTCCTGTTCGGCCAATGCCGGTCGGACAGATAGGCCCAGGAATAGGGTCAGTACAACAGTCAGGTTCGTCGCAATTTTCATGTGCACCCTCCGGCGGCCTGCCAAATCGGCCTCATGTCGTCTTGGAACCGCAGATTATAGCCTTTCTATTTTACCTCAATTTCTTTCCGGAGCCGCCCGGAATTTGGCCCAGAGTATCCCGAGACGCTCAAACCCGATCACTTTTTCGGGAGAATAAAGGCGGAATCCGGGCCTCAACCACTGAAATAGACTGTGCAAGCATAAGGACGGCTTGTGCTGGGTCGATTACACTCAGTCAACGTTATGGGACCGAATCACCAAATCAATCAGGTTGAAAATGGGGAAAAGACCGTGAGCGAATATGAGCACATAATCTATGAAGTTGAGAACGGACGGGCCCGCATAACCCTGAACCGGCCGGAAAAACGCAACGCGTTGTCGCCGGAACTGCTCACCGAATTGAATCATGCCTTATGGGAGGCGGACGATGACAAAGCGGTGCACGGGGTGCTGCTGAAAGGAAACGGCAAATCGTTTTGCGCCGGCTATGACTTGACACCACGCCCTCCGGCGACCAACCGCGAAGGCAAAGAGCGCCGGGGCGGCGGCATTTACGACGAACCCACCATCGACGATGACATGTGGCGGCTCGAGAAAGCCCAACGCCTTAGAATGGTGCTGTTCGATATGCACAAGCCGGTGGTGGCCCAAGTGCACGGTCATTGCCTGGCGGGAGGCACAGATATCGCCATGTTGTCGGATATGATCATCGCCGCCGACGATGCAACCATTGGCTTCCCGCCCGCGCGGGACCTGGGTGCCTTGCCGAATAACATGTGGCTTTATAACGTGGGTCCACAATGGGCCAAGCGGCTCACTCTCACCGGCGACACGGTCACCGGCCACGAAGCTGCCCAGATCGGCCTGGTATTGAAATCGGTACCGGTCGATCTTTTGGAAGCAGAATGCGAGGGTCTGATGGACAGGCTGGCGAAGATCGACCCGGACCTTCTGTCTGCAAACAAGCGGATTTTGAACATGGGTCTCGAGCTGATGGGTGCACGCACTTTGCAGCGAATGGCGGCCGAAAATGACGCCCGGGCTCACCTCGCGCCGGGCACGTTGAAATTCCGTGCGACAGCCAAAGAAAAGGGCCTGAAAACCGCGATGACCGAGCGCGATGCCGGTTTTGGCGACGGCCGGGCACGCGTAAACGGGCCCGAGATTAGAGACGAACACGGCCGCCTAGTGGACGACTGAGAACCGTCGCGCTAACTTGAGCGGCGGTCTTTGGCCGCAAATTGCGTTGAAACCCGGAGACTTTATGAACCTGCACCGCTCTTCCCAACCATTCTCGCTGCCACTCGTCCTTCTCGCTGCCTTCTGGCTGATGGGTGCCGACAAATCGGTCGAGGAGCCCGCCAACGAACCTAAAGACATCACCGAGACTCTTGGGATGGATTTTTCCGAGACCAAAATCCAGATTATCCCCGTGCGCGGGCCGGTGACCATGCTCGTTGGCCGAGGCGGAAATATTGGAGTCAGTGCCGGAGATGACGGTGTGTTTCTGGTCGATGACCAATTTGCCCCTTTAACCGAACGGATCACCACGGCCATCCGCACACTCAGCGATCAGCCGATCCAGTATGTGCTGAATACCCATTGGCACTATGACCATACCGGTGGAAATCGAAATCTGGGGGGACAGGGCGTTGCCCTGGTCGCCCACGATAATGCCCACGCGCGGCTCGTCGCGGGTCAGGTGATCGAGCCATTTGGCCTTTCCGTGCCCCCAGAGCCCGCAGTCGGCCTGCCTGAAATTACTTATAACGATACCATGACGTTTCATCTAAATGGCGAAGCGGTACATGTATTTCACGTCGATAATGCCCATACGGATGGGGACAGCGTGGTCCATTTTAAGGGGTCCAACGTCATTCACATGGGTGACACGTATTTCAACGGCATGTACCCGTTTGTCGACGTGTCAAGTGATGGCTCTATCGACGGCATGTTAGGGGCGGTGGACCAAGTACTTGCGCTCGCCAATGAAGAAACCAAAATAATCCCGGGTCACGGCCCCCTGTCAGACCGCGCTGAACTGACCGCGTACCGTGACATGCTGGAAACTGTCAGAGATCGGGTCAAAAGTGGCATCAAGGTCGGCAAATCGGCCGATCAGATGATCGAGGAACAGATCCTCGGTGACCTGGACCCGAAGTGGGGCGGCGGGGCGATTAAAGCGCCCATGTTCATCAAAATCACCCACACAGACCTTGTCCGAAACACAGAATAAGGTTTCGGCGTTGCCCGCGCCGGAACTCCGCTATCCACCCGTTTAATAAAGGAACAGTTCGCACGGCTGTTCTTTTTGCCCCCTTGATGGCGGGTGGTCTGTCTTCTCCCTCCCCCGTACTGGCCACCCGCCATTTCATTTGGGATTATCGGCAAATAAACCGCCGGATTCCCTTTGCCGAACCGTTTAATATGATTGGGCCTATTAAGGCCCAGGTTAAGAGGGGACGCCAGGTGAGAGACGACGGCGAACATACGCTGATGGCACGAGTTGCGGCGGGGGATCAAACCGCTTGCCGGATGCTGATTGACCGTTATCTCGCCCAGATTGTGGCTTATGGGGCGCGGATACTGGGGGATCGCGAAGCCGCCCAGGATGTCGCCCAAGAAACATTCACCCGCTTGTGGACCCATGCTGCGCGCTGGGAACCGCGGGGCGCCAAGGTGGGAACCTGGCTCCACCGGATCGCCCACAATCTGTGCATTGACCGCCTGCGCAAACGCCGCGAAGTACTCATGGATGAACTGCCCGAGAGGGCAGATCCGGCCAACAGCGCCGAAAAGGAAATGCACAATCAGGATGTGAGTGCGGTTGTGGCGGCTGCCATGGCCCAATTGCCGGACCGCCAGCGGGCCGCCATAACTCTTTGCCATCACCAAGAGCTGGGCAATATCGAAGCCGCCGAGGTGATGGAGGTAACCGTAGAAGCCCTGGAATCCCTATTGACCCGGGGCCGCCGCAAATTGCGAGAAATTCTGCAAGAGAGCTTGCCGGATTTATTGGGAGAAGTGTGATGACGAATAATTCGGGATACGATCAAACTCCCAAAGCCAATGAAGCCCGTCTTCAACAGGTATTGGACGCCTACGGCGCCGACCCTGTCCGCTGGCCCGCGGGCGAACGCGTGGGCTTGCAAGCGATTGCCGCTGCTGCGCCTGAAAACGAAGCGATCAACGCGCGACAATTGGATAATTTGCTCGACACACTGCCCGAGCACGAAGTGTCTGTCGATTTGTCCCGGAAGATACTCGCGGCGACACCCCAGGCAACGGCGCGGAGTGTCGCTCCGCGGCAAAGCCTGAGCGAGAAGTTGGCCGGCCTGTGGACATGGGGGCCGGTTTGGCGCCCGGCGGCAGCGATTGCGTTTTTGGCTGTTGTCACCATTGCACTGGAGATGGTCACGTCACCGCCGGCCGATCAAGGCATGGGTGAGGTCGAGGTTGCCCAGGTAGTCACAGACGTTTCAAACGTTAAGCCAGTCAACAATATTGAGCTGGCGGTCGACGCCGGCACCGACGATATGGATACGGCGTGGGTCGTCGTGATCGACGAGACGATCGATTATTCTGGCGCGTATGGAAACGATTGGGAGGTCGGATTTGACCCGGCCGGCATCGAACTTACCGGATTTGTCACAGGCGAGATGTAACGTTTATTGAACTGCGCCGGAACTACAAGGAAACTACCGTTCAATTGAAGAACGGGTTGGATTTGATGAAAAGGAATAGAGCCATGAATATTGGGATGATCGGCATATCAACGGCCGTATTATTCGCCACTTTGTGGATCGTTGCGCCCGCCAGCGCCCAAAAGGCACCGCCGCCCCCCGAAGGTTCTGCCCGCATGATGAAAGACGCGGACACCGACAAAGACGGACGCATCAGCCGCGCCGAAGCCGACGCCCAGCGCAGCAAAGCGTTTTCCGAACTGGATGAAGATGGTGACGGTGCCGTTTCCCGCGACCTCTTCGTCTCCAGAAAAACCGACAAGATTATGAAGCGCATGTCGCGGGATCGCATTGAAAGCCGGGTTGGCCGCCATTTCGATGACATCGATCAAGACAGCAACAAGACTTTGTCTTGGGACGAATACAACAGCCGCGGTCAAAGCCGCTTCGACCGCAACGACCGGGATAATGATGGGTTTATCAGCCAGGGCGAAGGTCGGCGCCACGGTTTCAAAGGCGGCAAAGGCCGTGATGGCGGTGGCGGTTTCGGCAAACGCCGATAGGCCGCCCCTCTATACCAAACTTGATCTTAAGCTGCAGCGCTGGGCCGGTTGGAAACCTGATCGTACCAGCGCTGTACGTTTGTACACTCCGTGGGAATTTCCAACTCGATCCACTTGCAGAAATCGATGGTGCACAGCGCGGTTATATCGGCAACTGAATAGCGCTCACCCGCCAAAAAATCATTGTCGGCCAGTTGCACATCCAATTTTTGAAAAAAGCGCGCGACCCGCGCGGTGCCGCGCTCGACCAACTGCGGCAATTGCGGGATAGCATCCCCACGTTGGCCAGGTAAACCGCGGTCCTTAAAGTCTGGCGCCACGTTGCGAAACACTTCAGATGCTGCATGCAGACCCTCCATATCAGCTTTGCGCTCCCACATCTCGACCGTCGCCCGGTCCTTGGCATCCGTTCCCATCAAGGGCGGGTCCGGCTGTTCTGTCTCGAAATACCGGCAGATGGCCATGGCTTCGCCAATCACCGTGCCGTCATCCAATTCCAGCGCCGGGACCAGACCGTGGGGATTTTTAGTCAGATAATCAGACGACAGCGCAACGCCCGGGCCATCCACTTGTTCAATTGGGATATCGATGCCCTTTTCCACCAGAAATATGCGGACCCGCCGCGGGTTGGGGGCGATTTCCCAGTCATAAAGTTTCACGTCTGATCCTCCCAGATCGAATTGCTGCGACAGTGGGACGAAGAGTTCCGTCACCGTCGAAAACTCATTGAAGATTAGAAACGGTAGCCGTAACGGATGCCGAAATTATCGAGACCTTCGTTCTCATCCTTCAGATCACCATTGGAAATGTGATCGAGGATAATGGACACATTGTGATGCTCGGTCAGACGGACACCGAATTCGAGCGCAAAGCGGAACAGAACCCGCGAGCCCAATTCTTTATCGCCCAGCTTGTTGGTGGTCAGTGCGCCGTCGTGCACAGCGGCGCCCATGCTCCAGCGGCCAAACCCGTTGCCGATCAAATCAAAGTCCCAAGTGAGGCCAGTATAGGCCTGACTGGTGTCGCCGCCGGTATTTACGGCAAAACCCAGATTTGGCCGTGGTGACCAAATCATGTCCCAGAACCGGCCCTCTAAGTTAAACAGGGCCTCTCCATTAATAATTGCGTTGGTGTCCTCTTCCGAGCGACCAAATACTCCAACATCATGGACCAAGACGCCCGCTTTGACCTCGGACAGCCACCATGGGCCCTGCTTGGGGTATTGATATTCAGCGCGCGCAGACGCACTCGTCAAAATCACCAAACTGACAGTCAGAGCCAAAGCCCAAACCCACTGCCGTTGCAATAAACCTACGCCGAAAGCCGACTTTGCTGTTACCACTTGCGCCTCACCCAC
>Ga0315336_1002877_pt1 | contig 24730 bp, 25 predicted proteins | sample ASW5metaG_FD_204512 | JGI IMG/M metagenome (GOLD analysis project Ga0315336, IMG submission 204512) | Ammonia-oxidizing marine archaeal communities from Monterey Bay, California, United States - ASW #5 | ecosystem: Environmental > Aquatic > Marine > Intertidal zone | place: USA: California... | reverse complement strand
CTAACCAGGCATTTCGTGACGCGCTTGTCGAGAATCTACGAACGGTACTCGATGGCCGCCAGGACCTCATCGACAAATGCACGCCTGACTACCCGCCGGGCGCGAAAAGAGCCCTCATCGACGATGGCAAGTATCTCAAGACCCTGACGCGCGACAACGTGCATCTTCTGACTGATCCTATCGATGCCATTACGCCTACCGGCATACGGACCCAGGATGGCGTCGAGCAGGAGTTCGATGTGCTGATATATGCCACTGGATTCAAAGCCAGTAGCTTCCTGCACCCGATGAAAATCTACGGCGTCGGCGGCAAAGAGCTGCATGAAGGGTGGGATGGCGAACCCCGGGCGTTCAAAGGCATCAACATGCCGGGCTTTCCCAATCTGTTCTGTTGCTACGGCCCCAACACCAACATTGTGGTGAACGGCAGCATCATCTTCTTCTCCGAATGCGAAGTGCGCTACATTCTGGGTTGCCTGGCGTTGCTGATGAAGCAGAATGCCAAAGCCCTTGATGTGAAGCAGGATGTTCACGACAGGTACAACCAATGGATCGACACCGGCAACGAGGGCATGGCCTGGGGTCAATCCGGAGTGAATACCTGGTACAAAAACGCGAACGGCCGCATAACCCAGAATTGGCCGTTTACCCTACTCGAGTTCTGGCAACAGACCCGGGCGCCCCAGGCGAGCGACTACAACGTGCTGTAGAGAACTTGATGTAGCGTTGCGGCGCTATTCTTTCCTTGCGTTGTCGAAAGAACCCATCTTTCTGTGCAGCCGGTTTTCGTCCGCGGACATACTCTTGCTCATGGCGTGGTCCACCATTTTCTCGTATTTCGGGTCGAGCTTTGCAGTCTTGGTGGCCTCAGATGCGTGATACGCGACCCTTGAGATGACCCGGTGGGTTTCCCCGCTGCCGCATTGATCGCAGGTGATGGCGTCGGGCATGTCGGTTACTGACGCGATGTGCTCGGTGAGTTCTCCGCAGCCCTCGCAACGGTAGGCATAAATTGGCATGGGCTTACGCTGCGGCGGTGGCTCCGGCGTCCAGGAATGCCTGCAGGGAGATGTGATAGCGATAGAAATCCAGTTTCTTGCGTGGGTCGTCTGCCTTGACGACGCCATCGGTGGCATCCAGCTCTGCCAGGGTCGGGCCGTTGCCGCGTCGCCGTCCGGCAAGAAATGCATCCCATGCTTCCTGGCTCATTTCGATCAGGTAGTCGGCGTCACGTAAATCTCTGACGGCAATTTTCTGCACGCCGTGACAACTGAACCCCTCGAAATTGATCAGGAACGCGGCTTTGCCGACTTTGAGTGCGGGTTTGGTGTCCACGTAGCCTAGCTTTTTGAAGGCGGTGTCGCCGTTCACGCTGTTTTGTGCGGCTTTGAGCCATTTCGCGGTCAAGGTTGTAGCCATGCCGGCCCCCTTACTTGAATGTGGTCTCGACCCGGGCCGAGGCGTCAAAAAAATCCTGGAAGTTCTGATTGAAGCGGTAGAACAGATCCTGTCTGTATTGATCGTCAACCGGTGAGAAAGCGATGCTCTCCTCCTGGGTCAGATCGATGCTGTTCAGGGTATGGTTCAGATCGGCTTTGCCGTTGGCCTGCACGTTGGCCACCATGTCGGTCCACAGCTCTTCGGACATTTCGATGATGAAGTCAGCGTCGTTCATCTCTTTGTCGGGTGCGGATCGTACGTCTGCGCACTGCAGACCTTCGAAGGTGATCAGGTAGCTTTCGGCGCCTATTTTGAAGCCTGCGACTGTGTCGCATGCACCACCACCGCCGCTATGCAGGCTCGGGTCTGAGTTGTAAACGTCGCGCACGGATTGAAACCAATCCGCGGAAGGAAACTGCGGCATCCTTAGTACTCCAGGTATTTCGCAATGTTGGGGTTCAGTCGTTCTTCCCGTTCAACGCCCAACCAATCACATATGCTGAGATAATCGCGTACGAAGTCGCCGACCAGGTGCAGGTATGCATCCATACCCTTGGTGCGGCCGGCTTCTATGCCGCCGCCCATGATAATCGCCATGGCTGAGCGCAAAACCGGGTCGTCCAGTTCTGTGCCCATCATCGCCTCACCTATCGAAAGCAGGGTCTGCATGATGCCCGCCTGGCCATCCTGATGGGTGATGGAATACTTCAGGTGGTCGTAACCGTAAGTCAGATGCCGCGCGTGATCCTGAATCATATGGCTATAGATGAAGCGTTCAGCATCGTTGTGCGCGTGCACCAGCAGGCCGCGTAAAATCTGCATGGCGAATGTGCCGCGCAGCAGATACAGGTAGGCTACGGACTCCGTCCACCCACCGCGGCTTTCCAATATCATGCGGTTGACCGATCCGCGGCTTTCCAGACCCAGGCCGCCGCCGTTGGAAAGCGCGCGTTTGCGTAGCGCTTCGATATTGCGTGCGCAATCAAACGATGTCGTGGCCAGGTATTGCTTCACCTCGTAGTAACCGTACGACATCTGGTCTTGCCAGTAGTTGATGATCTCGATTTCTACATTGTTGTACTGCATGAGCTCGGTGAGCACCTGGCACACAGCGCGTTCAACATCTTCTGGTAGCGTCTCGAGAGTATCCCAGGGGACTTCAGTGGCTGGTATCCAGCGACGCTGGATGGCTTCTTCGTATAGATCTGCCGCGCAGTCCGCCCACATCTGATGCTTGGCGCGTAAGTTGTAGGGCAGCGGAGGTATGCCAGGTCGAGGCAGAGCGCCTCGCGGCCGGCGGGTTTGATCGTCCCAGACTTCAGGTACCTCGCCGTAGATGCCGACGTTCAGGTCCCCCAGGCGCAGACCATGCTCATCGGGTCTGACGCGCACGCCCCATTGATTGGTCAAGCCCATCCACTCGAAAGTGGGCTCGGGGACACCGGAAACCATTTCTCCGCCTGCTGCCGCAATTGCACCAGCCACTGCCGCGGGCACAGCTGCGCCGCTGTCTTTCGAATCAGCCATAGTGTCTCCTGGTCGCTCTTGGGGTGGTCGCTAGTGCGCCGCCTCATATTGCGCGGGAACGGTTGAACGGCCGTCTTCGAAACGGTCGCCAAATCCCGCGGTCTTTACGCGTTGCATGTACTCTTTAAGTTGACGACGGCGCACGACAAGAAGTTTCTTGTGGCCTTCGTCGTAGCCTTGCTTGCCGCCGCCCAGCAGAATAGCCAATGCTTCACTGGTCTCGGCTTGCGTCCCGGCTGGATTCTGTAACCCGGCCATGATCTGCGCTTCCGCCTCGTCCAGGTAGGCATGAATCTCTTCACGACGTTCCGGGCAGGCTTTATTCAGGTAGCGTAGGTGCATGACGCCGAATGCCACGTGGCGGGCTTCGTCCTGGGCGCACAATCGGTACATGCGTTTTTCCGCCTCGTTCTGGCCGAAAAGCTCACCCATGCGGAACATGGAGAGCACAGCACCCTCACCGGATACGTGCAGGCGTGTCGACATTTCGGTGAAGTCTCGCGCCAGGTCAATAGAGCCTACGAACCCGGAGGTTGCGCCAGACATCCGCATCAAGCCGCCGCCGTTGGCCAGCGCACGCTTGCGGAACACGTCCATGTGGCGGGCTTCGTCCATCACCTGCGCCAACAGCACGTGGCGTGGCTCCATGTAGTCTGGGGTGGTCTTGGCGATCCAGCGGGCGGGTACGTCGCCGGCCACAAATTCCACTTCGTTGAAGAACGTACACAACAGACATTCAGCTTCTTCAACTTCGTCAGGCAGCGGCTCAACAGTCTCCCAGGGAATATCCGTTGCTGAACTCCACTGACGCTGCTGTGCTTCTTCATACAGGAAGGTGGCGTTATCCAGCCATATTTCTTTCAAGCTGCGCACACCGTAACCGCCTACGCGATAGGCGTCGGGGCGTTCTGCTGCGCCGCGCGGGTGGCCGCTCATGTTGTCGCTCACCTCGGGCAGGTCGCCGTAGCTTCCGATGCGGATTTCTTCCAGCGTGAGGCCCCGTTTGCCGGGTTTGGCCTGCATGCCCCATTCGCCCATGTTGTCCATCCAGTCTGTTTCCAGCTCGTATTCCGGAGAATCCTGAATGACTTCTGCTTCGCTCATGTCACCACCTCGCGCGCAATTGAATATATGCATATACCATCTATAGGTATCTGGTAGATAGTAGGGGTTTCTACCTAATTTGTGAACGACCAGATTGATGGGAGGAAAAACAATGAAATTTGGCGTGATGTTTGCCAACACGGGCAAGTTTGCCCAACCGGAACATGCTGCGGCGCTGGCGCAAGCTGCCGAAGATGTAGGCATGGAGTCGTTGTGGACGGTGGAGCACGTTATCGTGCCCAATCAATATGATTCCGTCTATCCGTACAACCGGGCCGGCAAACTACCTGGAGACTTTTCCAACGACGTGCCCGACCCGGTGGTGTGGATGAGTTTCGTTGCGGGCATAACGAAGCGCATTCGCTTGTCCACCGGCATTCTCATTCTTCCGCAGCGACATCCGCTGTATGTGGCCAAGGAGTTTGCCACCCTGGACCAGCTTTCCGGCGGGCGTGCGATGATGGGCGTCGGCATCGGCTGGCTCAAAGAGGAGTTTGACGCCCTGGGTCTGGCCTTCGATGAGCGCGTCGCGCGGGCGGAAGAGAGCATCCAGGCATTGCGGGTGCTGTGGAAGCAACCCAGCGCGAGCTTCGAGGGTGAGCAGTTTTCCTGGTCTGATGTCGGCTCCTATCCGAAACCGGTGCAACCCGGTGGCGTGCCGATCATCGTGGGTGGCCATGTTCCGGCGGCGGCGCGGCGCGCGGCGCGATTGGGAGACGGTTTCTTTCCTGGCCGCATTGACCGTCTGGATGAATTATTGGCGGCCATGCGCCGCGAGTGCGATAAGCTCGGCCGCGACCCGAGCGAGATTGAACTCACCACCGGCACGCCGGACATGACGCTGGAAGGCATAGAATCGATGGCGCAAAAAGGTATTCAGCGGCTGGTCATGCCGCCGCCAGGACGAGATGCCAGCGACATACGCGCTGGATTAGAGTCGTTCGCGGAGAACGTGATGCGCCACGTCTAGACCGCGCGCACATCGCGCCAGGCAGCTAGTGTTTAACTTCCGCGGCTGCGCCCCGGGCCTGGCGCAACTTGTCGATGTTGAAGCCGGGCTGTTGCGCTGCCTCGATAATGACCTGTTCCTGGGCCGCGATTTGTTTTGCTGTGTCGAGCACCTTGTCGGCTACGTCCCAGGGAATAACCACCGCGCCATGCTGGTCTGCATGGATCAGCTCGCCACTGACCACGCGCATGCCGGCTACCGTGATCGGTTGGCCAAAACCAACCACGTGCACATAGGCGTGAGACGGACCAACGCGGTCTGCCATCATCTGAAATCCCTCGGCAATGTCTGGCAGATCGCGCACGCTGCCATCAGTGATCACGCCCAACGACCCCAATCCGCGATGTATGTTCGAGTTGACCTCGCCCCAGAACGAGCCGTAGGCGCGTTGCGCATCATCCAGATCCTGAATGACGGTAATGCTCGGCTTGGGTCCTGCGTCGATGTACTCATAGTAGCCGTCGTTCATATCCCTGGCCTCTTTGCCAGTGAGGTGCGACGGGTGCGCTGAGCGGATGGCGGCGGTTCGCGCAATTCCCACCATGGGCGGCAGTTCGGGACGAGTGCACAGCAGAGGCTGGGTGGTAAAGCCGTAGCCGCGGCGTTTTGGCACCAGCAATTCCAGGGCATTGCATACCGTTGGCGTGTCTATGGTCTGCAGATCGTCTATGAGCGCTTGGGTAAGTTCGGTCATCAGGTGGTTTCCAGTGTTTGCGCCACACGCGCGTCGTAGGTCTGTTGGTTGTCCTGCTTGTGCCATTCCAGCAGGAGCATTTTCATGGTCATCGACACAGTCATGGGGTCATCGAACATGAGGTGATGGTAGGTACCGGGTACGGTGATTTCGGGCAGCAGATCAGCCGTGATCTCTGCCATGTGGCTGGCGTAGAACGCGCCTTCATCCTCGCTGTATTCTCCGAGCATGAGTGCGCTACGGCATTGCAATGCGGCGAATTTGTCGCGTTGCGCCTCGCCCATGGCCAGATAGTCGAACAAACAGGGGTCGAACTTCCAGGTCCAGCCATCCTCGGTCTGCTTCAGCCCGTATTCGGCCATGTGGCGCAATACCGCGGGATGCACACCCGGCTGCTCCGGGATCAGGCGAAAGCGTGCCAGGGCGGCGGCTTTGTCTTCGTAGACGCGCAAGGCTCTGCCTGGCGCCACGCCTTCGCGTTCGGCGCGCATACCCCATTCCAGGTATTCGACAGGCGGCGCTGTGGTGAAGTCCATGAACAGGATGCCGCCCAGCTCGGCACCATAGTGATGGCCTGTTTCAAGGGCGACCCAGCCACCGAAACTGTGGCCAACCACAACAGGTCGTTCACCCAGCTGAGCTTCTGCGCAAACTGTCCGCACCTCTTCGGCAAACAGCTCGCCGCTATAGCGCTCGCGCCAGTCGCTGTCGCCATTGCCGGACAGGTCGAGGGCCGCAACTCTGAATTTGTCGGCGAGAAACGGTGCGGTGAACCGCCACCACTCCAGGTGCGCGTTGCTGCCGTGGATGAGGACGACTCCGGGATTACCCACCTCGCCCCAGGTTTCGTACACAATATTCGCGCCGGCGACTTCCACCTGGCCGGATTGGGACGGGGTGGCAACGGCGCGTTCAAACCAGAAGGGTAAATCAGACATAGCGTTCCGGGACAAAACCGCGAACCCTACCATGGCCTCGCCACGCTCGCACGCAATCGCAAGCGATGGTAACTTTCCGGGCTGTTTGGACATTATTCAGTTATGGGGGAGACATGCAGCAGTTGTTGGAGGACATTACGGTCATCGACGCCGCCACCTATCTGGCAGGTCCCGGGTCGGCGACTATCCTCGCGGACTTTGGCGCGAACGTCATCAAGATCGAACCCCCTGGCGGCGACGGCTACCGTGCCCTGGTGGGTGCTTATCCGGTTCCGTACCACTGGCTGCTGACTTCGCGAAACAAAAAGAGCCTGGCGCTGGATCTGGCCAAGGACGCCGGGCGTAAGCTCATGCACGAGCTGATCGCCAAGGCGGATGTCATGACCAGCAATTTCCTGCAGGCACAACTGGACAAGTACGGGCTGGCCTATGAAACGGTCAAACAGATCAATCCGCGGCTCATTTTTGCCCACATCAGTGGGTATGGCCTGGAAGGTCCGGAAGCGGATCGGCGCGCGTTTGATGTCACCGGCTGGTGGGCGCGCTCAGGGCTGATGGAATTTGTACGTGATCCCGGTCAAACGCCCATACCCATGTCTCCGGGCATGGGCGACCACTGCACGGCGACCGCATTGTTTGGCGCGATCATGACGGGGCTGTACCGGCGCGAACGCACCGGCGAAGGCTCTTTTGTTTCCACCTCGCTTGCCGCCAATGGGGTGTGGGCGAACGGCATGGCCCTGCAGGGCGTGATCGCTGGCAATAACATCGGTACCTACCGGCAGAAACTGGGTTGGCCCAACCCTTTCAGCAACGTCTATCAGACCGGCAGCGGTGACTACGTGGTGCTTGCCATTATCAACACTGCGAGGGAGTACCCGCAACTTGCCGCGGCCCTAGATCGGGAAGAATGGTTGAGTAGCGAGCAGTTCGCCACCGTGGCGGACGTCATGGCGAACCGTCCTGCCTTCCGCGAAGTCATGGACGATGCGTTTGCCCAGTTCACCTATGCAGAAATCAGTCACCGTTTCGATGAGGTCGGGGTCACGTATAGCCGGGTGCAACCCATGGCGGAGGTACTGCAGGACGAGCAATTGCGGGCAAATGGAATTGTGCTGGATACCGGGGACAGCGGCGAAGGCTATGAGCAGACCATCGCCAGCCCCATTAATGTCCGGGAGGCGCCCAAGCTGCCGCCTCGGCGCGCACCTGACGTGGGCGCTGATAGCCTGACGGTATTGCGGGACCTTGAGTTCGACGAGAGCTATATCCAGGAACTGCTGGCCGCGAACATCGTTTTAACACCGGAGTCATCATCATGAAGTTAGGTATACACGCAGGTCCTCAAGACCTTTCCATGACAGATCTGAAGCGTTTGTGGAAGACCGGCGATGAAAACGGGTTCCACTGGATCTCGGTATGGGATCATTTTTACGCCAATCCCCTGCAGACTCGCGAGAATCCTTGTTATGAAGGAGTGGCGTCTATGGCGGGCCTGGCCACCTACACCGAGAACGTGCGTGTGGGCTGCCTGGTGTTCTGTGCCTTGTTCCGTAATCCCGGCGTGCTTGCCAAGGCGGGCGTGACCATTGATCACCTGTCCGATGGGCGTGCGGACATCGGCATAGGCGCGGGTTGGTTCGAAGAGGAATTTCGTGATTTCGGCTACGGGTTTCCGCCCCTGGGTGAGCGCTTTGATCAACTGGAAGAGGCGTTGACGATCATTCGCGGGTTGTGGCGGGGTGAGGAAGTGACCTTCAAGGGCAAGTACTACGACGTTCAGGGCGCGGTGTGCAGTCCCCAGCCATTGGGCTTGCGCCTGTGGATCGGCGGGCGCGGCAAACACCGCACCGTTCGTCTTGCGGCCGAATTCGCGGACGGATTCAACATGCCCTACGTATCACCAGCCACGGCGGCCGACAGGATGGCTCGCCTGACCCAGGCGTGTGAGAAAATCGGCCGGGATCCTGCCGAACTCGATACCAGTGTTAACCTGGGTTTCTATATGAATTCCTCGCGCCAGCCGGACATCAACCCGGACGGGTCGCTGACGGGTAATGCTCAGCAGGCTGTGGATATGATCGGCGCATTGGGGGACGCCGGCATACAGGGGGTGAATATCGCGTTTCGCCCGCCGGTGGATTGGGAAAACCTGCAGTGTTACATCGAAGAGGTGATGCCGCACTTTGCTTAGATAGTTGAGTGCTAGTGCTTGCCCACCACCGTGTGCTCGAATTCGATCCATTCGCCGTGCATGGTCTGAAAGGGCACACGGAAGTCACACACGGGTTCGGATTCGGGTTCCCGGTGCTCTGCATGTGACACGCTCAGGGTCAAATCATGCTGGGCGCCAGATTTGATCTGCAAGGGTGGGATAACCATGGGCGTGATATTCCAGCGCTGATCTGCCGACGAGCAGCTGACCAACACCTGGATGTCCCGGCGGCTGGGATTGCGCAGCGGTATCACCCACGCGTGCTGGTGATTACCCGTGGACTTCATGTCTGTGTGCGCGGGTGCAAAACCGCGCGTCAGCTCGTAGAAGTCGTAGTTGTCCTGCGGATGCACCGCGTCCATCGGCTTGATGGCATCTGCCTTGATAGCAGCCACCGCGACTTCCTCGCCTCGCACAGACACTTGCAACAGTTGGTGAAATCCACCAATGGATTCGTTGGTATGCACCGAGTTTGCCGCCGCGTTGGTCATGATGTGAGCGATGCCGTCGCGCTCGTAGTAATGATAATGGTGGTGGTGGCCATAGAACACATGCGACACATCGTAGTCTCGAAACACTTTATGCAGTCGCTCGGCGTGTTTTGTAAGGTTCGGCGGGCGGTGCATGAAAATGAAGCGGTGTTGTGACTGGCTGGTCGCCAGGGTCTCTTCCAGCCACGCGAGCTGCGTGCCAGTGATTTGGTTCACACCTTCCGCCGAGTCGCTGTTGAGCCCGATCAGGTGCGCATTCTTGTACACGAAAGAAAAGTACAGCGGTCCCCACAGCGCTTCGTATAGCGCCTCGAGTTCGGGGTCGACTTTGCGTCTGGCGTTGTTGACATCGTGGTTGCCGGGTACCGGGATGTAGCGCACCGGCGCCAGCGGTGCGACTTGCCTGGCGAAACGCTGCCACTGCTGTTTCACGGCAGTCAAGTCGTCGTTGTAGCCCTGAATCATGTCGCCCACCTGGATGACGAACGCCGGGCGCAGGCGCCGCGCCTGGTCGATGACACGATTGAATTTGGGTGGATCGTGAAACTGCGAGTCGCCGAGCACCACGAAATGAAATTCGTTCGACACCTCCGAGGGTGCTTCGAAATCTGCGCCCCACGCATAAGCGGTACACAGCAGAATGAGGGTGGTCAGCCCGCCGCGCATATGGGTTCAGTGCCCTTGCTCTGGGCATAGCCCTCAATGGCGCGCCACACCCTCAAGGTGTTGCCCCCCAGGATTTTGACGATGTCCGCCTCGGTATAGCCGCGCTCCAACAGGCCTCGAATGAGGTTCGGGTAGGTTGCCACGTCCTTCAGCCCGATTGGTAAGCTGTCGCCGACGCCATCGTAGTCGGATCCGATGCCCACTGCGTCGACCCCCGCCAGTTCTACCACCCGGTCGATGTGATCCAGCACCGTATCCACGTTGGCGAAAGGATAGGGGTGCTCGGCGGTGTAAGCGGCAAAAAAGGTGCGCAGCGCCGGGTCGTCGTCGTCCAGATGATTGGCGCTGGCATGTGCGCGAACCGCCGCGGTGCGCGCTTTCCCATAGGCTTGCGCGTCTTCATGCAGGAAAGATGAACCGAAGTTAATCTGTATGACGCCGCCTTTGCTGGCCATGGCCACGACCATCTCGTCGCTCATGTTGCGCTGAAATCCGGGTGTGAAATGGCGCAGCGAAGAGTGCGTGGCCAGCACCGGCGTAGCAGACAGGTCCAGTACCTGCCAGAACGCTTTGTCTGACACATGTGACACGTCGATCATCACTCCCAGACGGTTCATTTCGCTGATCAAGCTCTTGCCGAAAGACGACAGCCCCTGCCACGCTTCGTTGGTGTCGTAGCTGGAATCGCTGATGTGATTGCTTTTCGAATGAGCCAGCGTGATGTAGCGAATGCCACGCTCGAAAAAGTGTTGCAGCGTGCCAAACTTGCCACCAATCGGGGCGCCGTTTTCCATGCCCATGGGAAGCGATACTAAATTCTGGTGGAACTGGATTTCCACGTCGCGACTACAGGTGGCCACCGCGAATTTGTCTGGATGCGCGGCCGCAAGTCCTTCCACGCTATCGATGAGTTGTTCGGCAAGCTCAAATGCCCCGCCGGCTTCGTCCACCTTGGCGGGTATGTAGATTGACATGAAGGGCGCGTTCAACCCGCCGGCTCGTGCACGCGGATGGTCGAAATCGCCATCTTCGGTGGCGCTTCCTACATCCGCAGCCTTGCGGTGCAGGCGAAACGGCACGTCGATGTGGGTATCGATAATTAGATTATTCTGCGCGATGCGTTGGGCTTGCTCGGCCAGGTCTGGCGGTGGCGGCGGGCTCACACAGGCACAGACCAATAGAGCCGCCGGTACAGCGGTAGCAGTCTTCACGTGGTTCATGGTGGCGCAGTCTAGGGTGGTACCGAGACGGGTACAATAGAGTAAACTGGTATACGTACGTATGTATGGGAGAACATCAAGATGATTAAGTTTCACGATCCACGCGGCGACGTGGGCACCCAGATTGAGGCCTATGATCTGGCCCATGTCATTGCCGGCGACGGTGGCGGCACCACCATTGGGCTGCTGGCCAACGGGTTTCCGGATTCGGAAAATTTCCTGAACGCGCTGCGTGCGCAGATCCTCAAGCGCTTTCCGGCCATGAGTGTGCTGAGCTGGAACAAGGGCAACGCCTCGATCCCAGCGCCGCAATCCATGCTCGACGAGATCAAGCAGAAGTGCCAGGTGGTGATTGCCGCCTGGGGGCACTGAGGCAGCTGTACCACCGGCACCGTGCGTGACGGCATTAACATAGCTCGCTTAGGGATTCCGAGCGTGGCGCTCGTAACCGAAGACTTCTGGCCCCAGGGCGATTTCGTCGCCCAGTCGCTGGGCATGCCGGACGCGCCGCGGGTGCGTCTGCCGCATCCAGTAGCAGGTACCGGCGAGGCGAATCTGAACCGCGTAGCCGCGGATATGGTCGATGAGATCATGCGGCAGTTTGCCCCGGCGGCCGCAGCATGAGTGAACTGCTGCAGGCGGCGGATGAAACCGCCGCCTTAGAACAACTGCATGCGCTAGGTTGTACCGACGGTCTACCCGTGGTGGTGCCCACTGACGAACGCGTGGCGCGCATGGTCCTGGCAAGCGGCACTGAAGCCGACATGGTGTTGGGTGAAATGGGGCCGATGTTCGGCATTGCCACCGTGCACAAAGTCGCGGTGGCCGCGGTCATGGCGGGTTGTACCCCGGATTACATGCCCCTGGTGATGGCGGCGGTGAGGGCCGTGATCGACCCGGCCTTCGACCTGACGGAGATGCAGGCAACCACGCATTGCACCGCACCCCTGGTCATCGTCAACGGCCCGGCGCGCAACGATTGCGGTCCAGTGGCCAGCGGCTTCGGCGCGCTAGGCCCGGGACACCGAGCGAATGCCAGCATCGGGCGGGCGTTGCGCCTGACCATGATCAACATAGGCGGTGCGCGGCCAGGTTCATCCGATATGGCGCTGTTGGGGCATCCAGGTAAGTTCACCTACTGTCTTGCTGAAGACGAAGAAAACTCACCGTTTCCACCGCTGCATGTTTCAAAGGGATTCGATGCCCAGGACAGCGTAGTGACGGTGATTGGAGCCGAGGCGCCACATTCAGTCATCTACAGCGGCAACGCCGATGATCCGCAAGACGCTGAAAAGCTGATGCTGCAACTTGCCGAAGGGCTGGCCAATATGGCCACCAATAACGCGATTCTGACCGGTGGCAGTGCAGTGGTGGTGCTGAATCCAGAGCATGCGGGGATCTTCGCCCAGGCCAACATGAATCGAGAGGCGCTGTGTCAGCGATTGTGGGAGCTCACGCACCTGCCTAAGGCAAGGTTGCGGCAAGTCGGTGGCCAGTTCGCAGGTAGAAGCTCCGAGGAAGATACCTACCCGGCGTTTGAGGCGCCCGAGAACATTGTCGTATTCACTGCAGGCGGTAGCGGCCTTTACTCGATGGTGATGCCGAGTTGGTGTGCCGGTGCGCACAAAAACTCTGCTGTAAGCGTGCTGGTTGATACCAATCAGTTTTGTGAGATTCCCGGCTAGTGAGCTGCAAGCACCATCGGAGAGATTGATGGCCACCATCAAACAACAAGATTTGATTCAGAGCGTGGCGGATGCCCTGCAATTCATATCCTACTACCACCCGTTGGATTTTATTCGCGCCATGCGCGAAGCCTGGGAAGTAGAAGAGTCGCCTGCTGCCAAGGCGGCACTGACTCAGGTGCTGGTAAATTCGCGCATGTGTGCCATAGGCAAGCGCCCGATCTGCCAGGATACCGGCATCGTGAACGTGTTCATAAACGTTGGCATGGACGTGCAGTGGCAGGCCGACATGGATCTCGAGGGAATGATCAACGAAGGCGTGCGGCAGGGATTTACCTTCCCGGACAATGTTCTGCGCGGTTCAGTGCTCACTGACCCGGACGGCGAACGCACAAACACTAAGGACAATACGCCTGCGGTCATACACACGCGTATGGTTGCCGGCGACACCGTGGATATCGAGATCGCAGCGAAGGGCGGCGGCAGCGAAGCTAAAGCTAAGTTCGCCATGCTGAACCCATCCGACGACGTGGTGGAGTGGGTGTTGAGCGTGGTGCCGAGCATGGGTGCCGGGTGGTGTCCGCCAGGCCTGCTTGGCGTAGGCATTGGCGGGACGCCAGAAAAGGCCATGCTGCTGGCGAAGGAAAGCCTGATGGAGCCCATCGACATGCATGAGCTGCAGGCGCGCGGCGCAGCTGACCATTATGAAGAGATGCGCCTGGAACTGTTCGACAAAGTGAACGCGCTTGGCATCGGCGCCCAGGGGTTGGGCGGATTGACCACGGTACTGGACGTAAAGGTGAAACAGTATCCCACCCACGCCGCCAATAAGCCGGTGGCCGTGATCCCCAACTGTTCCGCGACCCGACATGTGCATTTCACCCTGGACGGGAACGGTCCTGCGGTGTTTGAGCCGCCGGATCTGGCGGAGTGGCCGGACATCGCGTTCGAGATGGGCGACGATGTGAAAAGGGTCGATCTGGATGAGCTGACGCCGGCCTACATCCAGACCCTGGAGGCCGGGGATACGTTGCTGTTGTCCGGCAAGATGCTCACGGGGCGCGATGCGGCGCACAAGAGAATCATCGATCTACTGGATCGCGGCGAGCCGCTACCGGTGGACTTTACCAACCGGTTAATTTACTACGTTGGGCCGGTCGACCCCGTGCGCGACGAGGTAGTGGGCCCGGCAGGACCAACCACCGCGACACGCATGGACAAATTCACCCGCACCATGCTCGAGCAGACCGGGTTGGCGGGTATGATAGGCAAGGCCGAACGTGGCCCGACCGCCGTCGAAGCCATACGTGACAACAAGGCCGTGTACATGATTGCGGTGGGAGGTGCGGCGTACCTCGTGGCCAAGGCCATTACCAAGTCGACGTTGCTGGCGTTTCCGGAGCTCGGCATGGAGGCGATCTACGAATTTGAAGTCAAGGACATGCCGGTGACTGTAGCCGTGGATGCCACAGGCGCGTCGGTACATACGCAAGGGCCGAAAATCTGGTCACAGAAGATCGCCGAACGGATTCAGGTCAAAGAGGTCTAACCGCCTCGAGATAGATTCGAGCAATGGGAGGAACATATGGAACGTAGAGCCTTTATTCGTAACTCAGCGGTGCTGCTCGCCGCGGCAGGATTGCCGGGCGTGCTGCGAAGTGCTGAAGAATCGCCGCTGATATACCTGTCACCGTTGAAATCCGACGGAAACTTGAGCCGCTGTCAGGCGGAAGTGTGGTTCGTGCAGGATGGCCAGGATATGTGCGTGGTCACTGCTACAGACGCCTGGCGAGCCCAGGCCGTAACCCAGGGGTTGACCCAGACCCAGGTGTGGGTGGGTGATGTGGGCGCTTGGGGTAGCGGTGGCGAGTACAAGTCGCTACCCAGCTTGGCTGCACAAGGCGGGTTCGTTAAAGATCCGTTGGAGCATGTGCGCATCCTGGCGTTGTTTGGTACCAAGTACCCGGACGAGTGGGGCACCTGGGGCCCGCGCTTCAAAGGCGGCCTTGCCGACGGGTCCAGGGTGATGCTGCGTTACCGTCGCGCCTGACGCCAGGACATCACTCTACGTTAGCGCGTCGAGATATTTCTCGGCATCCAGCGCTGCCATGCAGCCGAAACCTGCGCTGGTAATCGCCTGGCGGTAAATATGGTCGGCAACGTCGCCGGCGGCAAATACGCCCGGCACGCTGGTAGCGGTGGCATTGCCATCAGTACCACTGTGGATATTGATGTAGCCGTTGTTCATGTCCAACTGGCCAGCGAAGATGTCTGTATTGGGCGTGTGGCCAATGGCGATAAACACCCCCATCAGATCGATTTGAGACTGGCTGCCATCGTTGCCATTGATCACCATACCCGTGACGCCTTGCTCGTCGCCCAGTACCTCGGCCAGCTGGTGGTCCCACACCGGCTCGATGTTCGGCTTGGCCAATACCCGGTCCTGTAGAATCTTCTCCGCGCGTAGCTCATCCCGGCGATGCACCAGATACACCTTGTTGGTGATGTTGGCCAGATACAGTGCTTCCTCGGCAGCGGTGTTGCCGCCACCGATGACAGCGACGTCCTGACCCCGGTAAAAAAAACCGTCGCAGGTAGCGCACGCGCTTACACCGCGCCCCTTATAATTTTCCTCGGACTCGAGGCCCAGATACATGGCGGATGCGCCAGTAGCGATGATCAAGGCGTCGCAGGTGTACTCGGCGTTGTCACCATGCAGCTTCAGAGGTTTGGCGGACAGGTCGGCGCCGTTCACGAAATCGTTGACGATCTGAGCGTCGAAGCGCTCCACGTGCTCGGCCATTTGCACCATCAACTCAGGGCCTTGCAGATCTGAATGCCCACCGGGCCAGTTTTCCACCTCTGTAGTGGTCGTGAGCTGGCCGCCTACCTCGACGCCGGTGATGAGCACGGGCTTGAGGTTTGCGCGCGCTGCATAAAGGGCGGCGGTGTATCCTGCCGGCCCGGAGCCGAGGACGATGAGACGGTGATGTAGTGTGTCTGTCATGGCAGCGCATTTTAGTCGTTGCACCCAGCGGTGCAAGGGCGCTGACAGGTATCAGCCGAACAGCTCGTCCTTGGGGCGCACGGTGGTGAGTAAAGCCTGTACCCGGGTAACGACCTCCTCACCGCGGAAGGGTTTGGCCAGAAAGCTGGTATGTGTGTCGAGCTCCCAGGCGTCCAGCTCGTCGTTGGTGAAGCCGGATATGAATAGAACGGGCAGCGCCGGAGCCTTATCGCGCAGCCTGCGCACAATTTCCGCGCCGGAAATACTCGGCATCACCACGTCGGTGATGACCAGCGACACTTTCTCCGCCGAAAAGAAGTCCAGTGCGGCACTCGCATCGGTGAAACCGCGCACACTGTAGCCTGCCCTGGATAAGGCGTTGCGCACCACGCGCACTACTCCAGGATCATCGTCAATGACTAAAACGCTGATCTCGTTGTCGATAACGTCCAACGTAGGCTCATGGTCGCGGGTCTCGGCTATGGGCAGGTACACGCGAATGGAGGCGCCGACGTTTATGCGGGAATCGATTTCGATGAACCCGCCGTATTGCGAAACGATGCCGTAGCAGGAAGACAAGCCCAGGCCGCTGTTGGCCTGCGAGCTTTTGGTCGTGAAGAAGGGGTCGAAAATTTTGGCCTGAGTTTCCGCTTCGATGCCGGGACCGGAATCGCGCACTTCCAGCACTGCATAGTGGCCTTGTTTGTCCTCGTCCTGGTCGCCTTCGTTCTCGACATACTGCAGGGATACTTCCAGCTCCCCACCGTCGGGCATCGCTTCCCGGGCATTGTTGACCAGATTCATCACTACTTGCTCGAACTGCGACTCGGCAATGCGCACCAGCAACGGTTCGTCCACGTAGGACTCTATGACGATGTAGCGTGAATCCAGGGTGTGCTGCAACAGCATGCTCTGTTCGCGCATGAGGTGGCTGACGTCATGAATCTCTGAGGAGGTGCGCTGGCCGTGGCCAAACGTCAACAGCTTGTTCGTCAATGCTGCGGCGTTGCTTGCGGCGCGCCGAATTTCGTTGCGGGCGTGACCGTCGGGTAACTCGTCTGAAATGCCCATGATCACAGTTAGCATATTGTTGAAATCGTGCGCCACGGCGGCGGCCATGGAACCCATGCTCTCCAGGCGTTGTGCCTGAGTGAGCTGATCGCCTACCTTGCGTTCTTTCTCATAATCTCGCAGCACGATAATGGTGCGGTTTGCGAAACCCACCATCACCCCTGAAGTGGCGTACAGCTCTACCCACACCCAGCGGCCATCGGCGTGGCGCAGGCGGATTTCCTTGCGCATGGGTGGGGCGCCGGGGATCAGCTGTTCGGGCAGGCCGGGCTCGTCGGGATGCAGGTAGTGGGTTAAAGAATGCTCGACAAAACGCTGTGGGTGGTAGCCGAGCAGCTTCTGTATCGATCGGCTCGCGGTGAAGATGTCGTTGCCCGCCACGAACACGACAGCGTCGAAGTAGGTGTTGGCAAGGTTTTCCACGATGGCGCGGCGCTGGGCAGTCACCTGGGCGTCGCGCTCGGCGCGACTCGACAGCTGCGCGCGGGATCGCTCGCTCAGTTGCACGATCAGAAACACGATGAGCGACGCGACCGCGGCAACGGCTGCGGTAGCCGAGGCGGGTTCCGTCGTCGCTGTAACTGCGACGTACAGGCAACGGGTCACAATCAAGCCCAGCCATAAGCGACCACCAAACTTGTCCAGCAGCGCTACCCCTGCGGCCATGCATATCAAGGCCACTGTGCCTACCGCCGGGTGGGCGGCGAACAGGATGGTTTGCAGCATGATGTTGGCGGCAAGGTAGTGGCCGCCTGCTTGAGCGCTTTTGGTGTAGCGCATGATGAGAAGCGCAATGGGGAAAGTAGCGGCGGCGGCGAATATTGCCAGGCCCAGGTTCGGGTAGCCGTATGCGATGGTGAGCGCTGCCGCTATCAGCGCCGTGGCGGTGGTTGCCAGGCACAGATGCACGAACAGCTTTGATAGCCGTTCGTCTTTCATGTCGTTGGGCAGAAGCCGTTCGGCGAGTTCCATGGGTAGAGCCATGGGTAGAGATAGTAGCAAACAAATGTGCTTATAATGCCGGTTCGACTTTTGGCGGGATTGGCTATGGCGAGAGTAAAATTCGGGGGTTTTGTAGCCCCGCATCACCCCATTGGAGAGCATCCTACGCTGCAGCTGCAGCGCGATTTAGAGCTCGCCGAGCACCTGGATCGCCTGGGTTACGACGAATTCTGGTGTGGTGAGCACCACTCCACGGGTTGGGAGGTCATCGCCAGCCCGGAAATGTTCCTCGCGGCCGCGGGCGAGCGCACCCATAGGATAAAGCTCGGCACCGGCGTGGTTTCGCTGCCGTACCACCATCCTTTCAACGTCGCGCAGCGCATGGTGCAGTTGGATCACATGACCCGCGGGCGGGTTATCTTCGGCTCCGGTCCTGGCGCGCTGCCGTCGGATGCGTTCACCTTGGGTATCGACCCGATGGTGCAGCGCGATCGTCAGGACGAAGCGATAGGCGTGATACGCAAACTGTTACGTGGCGAAGACCGCTTCGACCATGAATCCGAGTGGTTCACGTTAAAGGATGCCCGCTTACAGCTATTGCCCGTGCAGGAAGATATGCCCTTCGCGGTTGCGTCCATGATCAGTCCATCGGGTATGACCCTTGCTGGCAAACACGGCACAGGGGTGTTATCCATCGGTTCCATGTCCTCTGCGGGATTACAGGCGTTGCCAACCCAGTGGGGATTTGCGGAAACTGCGGCTAAGGAACACGGCAATGTCGTGAACCGCGACGATTGGCGAGTAGTGATGTCCTGGCACATCGCAGAGACCGAAGCGCAAGCCCAGGAAGAAGCCAAAAACGGATTGTACCGGTGGCACAACGAGTACACCGTGGGTACGCTCATGCGGCCCGGCGCCGAAGCGTATGCTTCGCCGGACGAGGCCGTACAGAGTGCCGGGGTAGAAGGTGGCGGAGCCATCGTTGGCACGCCGGATGACCTGATCAAGGCGGTGCGAGACATGCTGGAACTCACGGGCGGCTTTGGCACCGTGATTGGCTTTGCCCACGATTGGGCAAATCGCGAAGCCACGCTGCGCAGTTGGGATATGGTCGCGAGATACGTCATTCCCGAAGTGAATGGCATGTTGGATAACTACCGCGAATCGCAGCGCTATGTGATAGAAAATCGCGAGTCATTCGATCGTGCTGGCGAGGCGGTCATGGCGAAGATCATGGAGAACGAAAAAGCAGTAGAAGCCTTGAGCGAGCAGGACGATGCTCAGGCTGCCATGCCCGCGCACCACGCGCCGGACCTGACTGACAAAGCTCAGAGTGGCGGTTAGCCCGCCTGCACACAGAACCAACAAGGAGCACAACAATGCCAAGTCCCGAACACGAAGCCGTCGTCGCCATGGTGCAATCCAGCCCGCCAGGCGCCGGCAGCATTGAAGAGTCGCGCGCGGGTTTCGACGCCATGTTGATGGCGACGCCGGTACCTGACGACGCCACCATCGAAGAACTCACGCTAGGGAACGTCAATGCCGATTGGGTAAGCGTGCCCGAGAGCGACGACAATCGCGTTATCTTGTATTTTCACGGCGGTGGCTACGTCATCGGCAGCAACGTCGGCTATCGGGAGTTTGCTGCGCGTTTGGCGCGGGCAACGAGGGCGCGGGTGTTGTTGCTGAATTACCGGCTGGCGCCAGAGAATCCGTTTCCAGCAGCAGTGGATGATGCAGTGATGGCATATCGCTGGCTGCTGAACGAAGGCGTTGCGGCCGAGCGAATAATGATCGCCGGCGATTCAGCCGGCGGTGGACTGACGATCGCTGCACTGGTGGCGCTACGTGATGCGGGCGAGACCTTGCCGGCATGTGCGACGTGCTTTTCACCCTGGGTGGATTTAACCGGAAGCGGTGATTCCGCCAAGCCTGGTGCGGTGGACGATCCCATGGTCGGATCTGAAGGATTGCAGGACATGAGCCGAACCTATGCCGGTGATGACTTGCGCAATCCGCTGGCGTCCCCTTTGTATGCGGATCTGTCTTCATTGCCGCCGACGCTGGTATTCGTCGGGACGCGGGAAATTCTGCTCAACGACGCCACGCGTATTGTTGACAACGCGCGCGCCGCCGGCGTGGATACCTCCCTAAACGTGGGTGAAGGTCTGATTCACGTGTGGCAGTTGTTTGCGGTCCCCGAGGCGGCCGAGTCACTTACCCAGGTCGGTAGTTTCATAGCCAAACACGTACCGTAGCAGTCTGGTTAGATCGCGCCGTCTTTTTCCAGCGCGTCGATGTCTGCCGCGGTGTAGCCCAGTTCTGCGAGCAGCTCCTGGGTGTGTTCGCCAAGCTGCGGTGGCGGGCGTTGCACCCTGGGCGGTGCGGGCTGCGCCATATGCCCTGAACTGACCACCTTAACCGTCTTGTCCTTCGAGCCGGGCGCTGGTATGTCGGTCAGGCTCAGGCGATGCGCCACCTGTTCGTCAGTGGCGGCTTGGGCGACATCGGCTATGGGCGCCGCCGGCACCCCTGCGGCTTGCAGGACCTTTAACCAATGCACGGTGGTGTGCTCGGCCATCGCAGGCTGCAAAACAGCATTGAATTCGTCAGATGCCTTCACCCGGTCCACGGGCTCAGGGTGGGCTTCAAACAGATCCTCGCGTCCAACGACTTTCATCAGGGCTCGCGCCTGGGTATCGCGCAGACCGATGACCTGTATGAAACCGTCGCTGGTCGCGAACACGTTTGCCGTCGGTTGCTTGGTGGGGGAAGCATTGCCCATCAGGTCTGGCAGGGTGTCATTCACCAGGTAATTGCTGATCTGCGCGGCCTGCATAACGAATGCGGAGTCCATCATGGAAACGTCTATGCGCTGGCCCTCGCCGGTGATGTGGCGCCGGAATAATGCGGCCGTGACGGCAAACGCGGCATTCAATGCGGTGCTCATGTCGACGGAAAAGTAGCCTGTACGCACCGGCCCCGACTCCGGGTGGCCACTGATGCTCATCATGCCGGAAGCGGCTTGAATGGCACCGTCAAATGCCGGCAGCTCGGATTTGGGACCTGCCTGCCCGTAGCCGGAAATGCTCGCGTACACGATATCCGGCTTGATGGCGCGCACCGCCTCGTAGCCGAAGCCGAGCCGTTCGATAGTGCCTGGTTTGAAATTTTCCACCAAGGCGTCGCTGGTCTCGACCAGTTTGAACACGACCTCCTGGGCTTTGGGATGTTTCAAATCCAACGTCAGGCTGCGCTTGCCGAGATTGCAGGATAGAAAAGACGGCGCCATGCCGTCGGCGCCGTTGGAGAGCAGGCCCCGAGTGAAGTCGCCGACCGCTCTGGCTTCTATCTTCACGACGTCGGCGCCAAGCTGGGCCAACTGCTGGGTGGCGAAGGGCCCGGCGAGCACCTGGGTGAAATCCAGAACGCGCAAGCCGGTTAAGGCTTGGCGATCGCTCATGATTGACGCGGCGTCAGTTGGAAGATCCAGAGGTAGCCGCTGTCGAAGGCGACTCTGGGAAATGGCTGACCGTCTCCGTACTTGCGCGAAAGTTCCGCCATCACCGGATCGATGTCGGGCCCATCCATCACGCGTACCAGTTGGCGTTCATACAACTTGCCATCGACGCGAAGAATCGCGCGGCCGTCCTGTTCGGCTTGCGACGGCCACTGTTTCCATAGCTTGCCCCACCACGTCGTCATGTAGCCGCTGGGGATAAACACGCGGCCTTCGTGAACGGCGATCCAAGTCGTGCGGGACGCTTCCGGTTCCAGGAGTTGGAACTCAACCGTTGCGTAGTCTTTGACGAATGCCCAATCTGGTTCCTGGGTGATGAGCTCGCCCGACGTGAAGGCGCCGCCTGCCATTATTTCCAGGGGACCGTCGGAGAACCGTGCCACGATGCTGGTGGCGACTACTACGGCGACGATGATGCCGATGGCATATGCGATGAATTTCAGTAATGTTTTCATAATCTTGGCGCTCGCTCTTTGCGTGGCACGATAGTGTCGGGATTGTGGAGATTTGTCGAGGGTCAGCGTCGGTTCCAACCGCTACCGTTCTAGCCAATAATGTATGCATGGGGAGCGACGCAATACAAAACATCGAAGCGGTGCTGGCACTGGTGGTGGCCGGTGCGGAAGAAACTGAGCGTTCCCGCGCGTTGGCTCCGACCGTGGTCGAGAAACTTAAACGTACCGGAGCGTTCCGGGCCCTGATACCGAAAGCGTTTGGTGGGCTGCAAATCCCGTTTGCCGACTATGTGGCCTTGATTGAGCAGCTGTCCCAAGCTGACGCGAGCACCGCATGGTGTGTGAATCAGGCCGCGGTGATTGCTACCACGTCGTTGTGGCTGCCCAGCGCGAAAATCCAGGAGATCTGGTCCGCGAGCGATACCGCGGTCGCCAACGGACCGCCATTCGGATGCGAGATTCGTCCGCATGCACAAGGTTACGAACTGGATGGCCATTGGGGGTTTTCCAGCGGCTGTCAGCATGCCACCTGGATGATGGGCGCGGCACGCTATAGCGAAGGTGGCTGGCGTATTGCCTATTTCAAACCCGGTGATGTCGAATTCAGCGATACCTGGCAGGTGGCGGGCCTACGCGGTACGGGAAGCTTCGAGTTTAAGGTTCGAGGATTGATTGTTCCCGAAGATCAGGTAGCCGATATGGGAACGCCTGCCACGATAGATATTGACCTTACCCAGGTGCCGAGCGCGCTACTGTTCGCTGTGAGTTTCGCCGGTGTCGCGCTCGGCGTCGCGGCTGGCGCGATGGCGGATGTTTTGGAAATCGCGCAAGGCAAGTTGCCGCGCTATGCGAACCTGCACTTGAAGGACGACCCGGACGTGCAGCGTTTTATCGGCAAAGCCAGCGCGCGGCTGGGCGCCGCCAGAGCGTATCTTTACAGCACCATCAACGCGGTGCTGGAGACGGTGCACGAACATGGTGCGATCGCCCACGCTGAACGTGCGCAACTGCGCATGGCGGGAACACACGTTATCCGTGAATGCGCGGAAGTGGTGGATCTGGCGTACAAAGTGGCAGGCTCTACCGGGATCTATCAGGGTCAGACATTGCAACGGCGCTTTCAGGACATGCATGTGATCACCCAGCACGTACAAGCCCGGGAATCCTACTATGGGCTGCTGGGGCGCTATGCCATCTCTGGCGACTACGAAACCGGACCAATGACTTAATTGGAAGATCTGCATGGACATTCGAGCTGATCTAAACAAGACCGCACACGTTTCGGCGCGCGAGTTTGAGTGGGTAGACTCGCCGTTGCCGGGGGTAGAAAGAGTGATGCTGGATCGCGTCGGCGAGGAAGTCGCTGTGGCCACGAGCATTGTGCGCTATGCGCCAGGGGCGAGATTTGATCCTCATGGTCATGCCCTGGGCGAAGAATTCATCGTGCTCGAAGGGGTATTCTCCGATGAGCATGGTGACTTTCCGGTGGGCAGCTATGTGCGCAATCCACCGGGGACATCACATACCCCACACAGTGACCCGGGCTGCGTCATCTTTGTGAAACTTCGCCAATTCGATGAGGCAGATCTCACCCCTGTGTCGGCCGCTATCCCCATGTCGCTAGACGGCGACGTCGCACAGGAGCTGTACCGCTACGGCGACGAGCAGGCCAGCTACGTGCACGTGCCGGCCGGGGAACGGTTTGCGTTCTCTGCATCGTACTATGTGCGTGAACTGCTCCTGATTAGCGGAGAGCTGGACTGGCAGCAGGACGTCACCCATCGATTGGGCCCATGGAGCTGGATACGCATGTCCCCTGGGGATCCGCTACGCGTAAACGCCGTTTCCGATTGCGTCCTGTTCAGCAAAACCCGACCGATATATCGAGCCCGAGAAGACAGGTAAGGTGCCAAAATGGTCCGGTCTACGGGCGTTATTCGCTTTCACAATCCAGTTTCAACCCGCTCGCATTTGCGCAACATCTATGGGTCACAATGCCCGGTCATTGTTGAATTGAGCGTCGGTCGCCAGACCCGCGGTCAGAGGTGGTAAAAACGCGGTGTTGCAGGATCTGCTGAAATCGGTTTCAAACGTGTCGCTGGCGCGGCGCCATTGGCAGGATATGTGCCGGGATATGCTGCGTCTCAAGGATGAAGCCACTGTGCTCAAGATCGCAGCCGAGACCCTGCACCGCTACGCTCAGTTTGACGCCACCGAACGGCAGGCCTTCTTTCGATTTCTGCTGGAAGAGTTTCGCGTTGATCGGGATTCGCTGAAAGCGGCTATCGCGCAGTATCAGCTGGACCCCAGCCCGTCTGCGGTACAACGATTGAATCACGCCAGCCAACCGGCACGCCGACAGATTTTCGAGATTCTGAATATGGTGCCGCATGGCACGTTGCAATTGGTCGCCATGCGATCAGATCTACTAGAGCTGCTCGGCGAAGATCGAGACCTGGAGCCGGTGGACCAGGATCTGGTTGCGCTGTTTCGAGCCTGGTTTAATCGCGGATTCCTCTCGCTTGAGCAGATCGATTGGCAAACCCCCGCAGCGGTGCTGGAGAAGCTCATCGAGTATGAAGCCGTGCACGAAATCAAGGGTTGGGAAGACTTGCATCGCCGGCTCTCGGCGGACCGCCGCTGTTATGCGTTTTTTCATCCGGCGCTGCCGGGCGAACCCATCATATTTGTGCAGGCAGCGTTGACCGATGGTCTGGTTGGGTCCATCGATCAAATTATCGGCACG
>Ga0315336_1002875_pt1 | contig 24736 bp, 20 predicted proteins | sample ASW5metaG_FD_204512 | JGI IMG/M metagenome (GOLD analysis project Ga0315336, IMG submission 204512) | Ammonia-oxidizing marine archaeal communities from Monterey Bay, California, United States - ASW #5 | ecosystem: Environmental > Aquatic > Marine > Intertidal zone | place: USA: California... | reverse complement strand
CATATTGCTCTGCTTACTTTCAAACATTTGGAATTGAAACTGTAGCTTTGCGATTTGGAAATGTTTACGGCGTCGGCGCAGCGCACAAAGAAAGCGTTGTAAGCAAATTTATGAATACTTTACTGCAGAAAAATCCGTTGAGAATATATGGCGACGGTTCCCAAACCCGTGACTTTATCTACATCGATGACTTGGTGGACGCAATCATTTCTGCAGCTGTTGCCACAGATATCGGAGGAGAAGCATTTCAAATAGCAACCAATCGGGAAACATCTGTTAACGAACTTATAGATGTTATTTCGTCCACAGTTGAACGAATGGGTTATGAGCGCCCCAAAATACTAAATGAGTCGAAACGACCAGGGGACATTTTGAATATTTACTCCGATACAAGCAAGGCTCAGGAACGACTTAATTGGCGTTCAAAGACAGAATTACGACAGGGAATCGAAACAACATTTAGCTGGTTTGCGAAAGAACGTAAGCAATGAAAATTTTATATATTTCAGGCCGTGAATTTGGACTCGTCGGCACACCAGGGACATATTTGGTTGCAGAAGGATATGCTCAAGTTACTAATTTCAGGATGATCGCGAAACCGATAATTGCTCAAAATAGTAATATTGCTCATGAATCGAGAGGGAATTTTCCTGTAATGGAAATCGATTTTAATGAGGCGGACTCGTATGAGAGGATTAACAAAGAAATTTTGAATTTTGATCCTGACTGTATCTGTGTGGGGGGAGTACGGTTTGGTAAAAACAAGACGGCGATAAGTCTGGCCAAAGAAATAAAAAAAGGATTTTCTCAACTTCCTCTTTTTCTTGAAATTAAATCTCATCTTATAAGCCCGACAATTTTAAAAAAGGAGCTCAAGCAAGAACTTGAAAACAATATTCATTTATGGACTGGAATTATAGCTCTTAATAGAGCTATGGCTGAAACATGGTTTGGTGAATTAAAAATCCCTCTCTTAGAGCATAGAATTATTATTGATTATGACGGGTTCAATCTAAAATTATTTCCGGAAGGAAATGTTAAATGCAACAAGTTTATATTTTGTGGAACTGTAGATAAGTCGCGAAAATTTGACGATTTTATACGGTTGGTTGATTTATTGCCTGCTGATCTGAAGAAAAAAATAACAATCGATATTTATGGTCGTGGACCAAATCTATCCGAGCATAAGGCGCTTGTTGAGCAATTGGGCTTGGATCGTATTCTACAATTCAAAAGAGGTATCCCGCAAAAAGAGCTATTACAACGTTATGAAGATTATGACGCAGGGATTGCCTGGGTGCCGACCGATAAAAAGTTCAACTGTGCTGCTTCCTTAAAGTTGGTTGAGTACTGTGCTGCAGGACTTGTTCCCATTGTCACATCAACCGTCGGGCATCGGTTGTCGACTGAAGATGGCAGATTTAACGTAAGGTTTTTTAATCCCAATTTTCAAAGTTTTGAAAAGGAAATCAGAAAAGCCGTTATGGAAGGAATGGATGCGCGCCTATTACAAGAGAATGTAAAACTTGCTGCACCGTTCGATTTTTCATCTGTAGTCAAGAATAACATACTACCATTTTATTGGGATAATATAAAAAAGCCGCAGACTATATTGGAAACGGTAACTCCTTTGGTTATCAAGAACAATGAAGTGGTTATTATCAACATCGCGTTGGAAGCTAAAAATCTGCCTAAATTGGAAAAAACGAGAACAGATTTAGTAACATTTTCGTCGATTGATAAGGTAATTGACCAGTGGATTGCTTTGGTTAAGAAGCGCTTGAAATCAAAAAATCGTCTAAGATTCAGAGATTTCTCCATAGGTAATAAAATTGGAAAAAATTTGTCGGCACTTCGGGACAGGCTGCGGACAATTATTGAAAATCAAGGTATCCAAGAAACAAATCAAAAGGCTCTGGATGAGTTAAAAAAAAATCTATCGCACAAAGAGCGAAAGAATAGTTTTCTTGAAATAGAGCTCAGAAAATTATTGAACAAAGAAATCGACAAAATGACTGAAATCGAATTTGCGAAGAAAGAGGCAAGATTCGCAATAACACCTGCCAGAAAAATTTCGAACGGAAATGAAGAACGATGAAAATTGGATTACTCATACCGGCCTTTATAAGTGGCGTGGGCGGAGCGGAAAAAGTGGCTTTTGAAGTTGCCAAGATAATTCAAAAAAATGGCGGTCAATCAACAATTGTTTGTAACCCAAGGAGAGAACAGCCTGAGCATTTGAACGAAGAAAGCAAAATCAAATTACTTCAAGTTAAATTAAATAATAATGATGCTCTCAGGAAAGTTAAGTGCAATTTTGATTTGATAATCGGATTTGGAATGACCAGTTTTTTTAAGAGAATTGTAAAAATATCAGAAATTTGGAATGTTCCCTTTATCATTCAGGAATGTACGAATCCCAATAGGATGATTGCCACGCTATTTGTCCATCAACAAGATAATTGCCGAACTCTCGAAGACGCTTTTTGGTGCCGGCAAAGAGTTTTTTCCAAAGCGGCGGCTATCAGGCTTACCGTTCCAAAGTATGAAAAATCTGTTCATCCTGAAATTCGACCGAATGTTCATTCCTTCTATAATTCTTTTGAACCTGACGAGCCGATTACTATTAAACCCGTTAAGAAAAAGATCATTTCAGTAGGTGCCTTTAAGAATACCAACAAGAATGGAATGGTAGCGGTTTGCTCGTTTGCACGTTTCGCGGCAACTTATCCGGACTGGCGTTATGTTCAGTATGGGAAGAATGTTTTTGAAGCAGATTTCGAGAATTTGGCAGCGCAAGACCCGAAGCTTCTAATATTGGATTCAGGAATTGAACGAAGCATCAGCAAAATTTATGACGGCGCTTTTGGTCTTGTAATTCCTTCATATGAGGAAGGCCTGCCGAATGTTGTCGTTGAAGCTTTTACATATGGCGTACCATGCATCGGTTTTTCGGACTGTGAAGGCGTGAACCATTTGATTAAGGATGGTGTCAATGGCTTTTTGGTAGACAGGAAAGACCCAGAGGCAATTACAAATGCACTCCATAAATTGACCGTTAAAGGAGTAAGACAGCAGTTTTCTCGCAATGCCAGCGACTTTGCCAGGGAAAATTTCAAGAAACAAGATTTCGAAGATAATTGGATGAATGTCATTCATTCAGCATTAGGACGAAACCTAAAAACTCTAAAGACAAGCTAATTGAATTATCAGCCCTTTTCTTGCATAATTTCCGAACAAAAGAAACCGCATTCGAATGATAGGATTTACCTCTAAAAAAGCCTCTAAGCTTCCATTTATCGAAGCTTTCTTAGGATCAGAAATTGCTTTTACCGGCACACAATCTATTCCAAAAAATGTCAAGTTGATTGCTGGTTGGGGGATGAAACGAAGCGGCAAGGCAGCTGAACGTCTGGCAGATAAGTACGGGACAGATTGCCTGAGGCTCGAAGACGGATTTCTGCGTTCCTATGGTTCGGGTGAACAATATCCTTCCTTGTCGCTGATAGCAGATAAAATAGGTATTTACTATGATGCAACGCGAGCTTCTGATTTGGAAAATATTCTGAATTCAGATGATGATCTTCTGCAAGGTATTGAAGCTGATACTGATAGAGCGCGTCAATTGCTCGTGGAACAAAAGCTCAGCAAATATAACATGGCACCAGAACCGAAGAGCTCTGCCTTTCCGGATACAGACGTGCCTCGTGTATTGATTGTCGATCAGACTAAAGGAGATTTAAGCATTAAACTGGGCTCAGCCTGTGAAGAGACGTTTCAGATTATGCTGAAGGCGGCCAGAGCTGAAAATCCGGGCGCCGTACTTTATGTCAAGACGCATCCAGAAGTCAGTTCTGGTGAAAAAAAAGGCCATCTGAGCTTCGTTAAGGAGGATGTTAGAACAGTTTTAATTCAGGAAGAAATGTGCCCAATCAGCCTTTTGACTCACATGGATAGAGTTTATGTAGTCACCTCTCAAATGGGATTTGAGGCGTTGCTTGTTGGTAAACCAGTGAGTTGTTTCGGGATGCCTTGGTATGCGGGCTGGGGAGTAACTGACGATCGACAAGTAAATTCACGTAGGACGAGAACTAGGTCTGTTCAAGAACTTTTTGCCGCAGCGTATTTTCATTACACTCGTTTTCTTGATCCCGTTACACGCCAACGTGGTAGCATTTTTGACGTCTTAAGGTTTTTGCATTTACAGAAAGAGATGGCCGCAAGGCAACGAAATGGGAGGACTTTTTGCGTTGGATTTTCCTACTGGAAAGCTCATAATGTCCTACCTTTTCTTTCTTTTGACGGAACAAGAGTTTCATTCGTTCCCAGAGCAGGGAAGTTACGTAAAAGCGATCTAAAACCTTCTGACCGGCTCGTTTGTTGGGGGGCGGATACACCGTCTGAGTTATTGAAATTGTCCCAAAAGACGGGAGCAGCCATATGGCATATGGAAGACGGATTTATCAGATCTGTCGGTTTGGGTTCGGATCTAATTCCTCCAAATTCGCTAATTTTGGATCCAGTCGGTATGTTTTTTGACCCAAAGCAACCATCCCGTTTAGAAGACATACTCAATAAGTCCGAATTCATTGAAAAAGAAATAGATCGAGCGGTCAAATTGCGCAAATTTATTTTGGACAACGCCCTTTGCAAATACAATCTGGACAGACTGGAAACGACCAATTGGAATAGTGCCGGCCGAAAAGTGATATTGGTGCCTGGTCAAGTTGAAGATGATGCGTCGATTAGATTGGGTTGCGGGTCTGTAAAAACAAATTTGGGGCTGTTGGAAGCAGTTCGTAGTGCTAATCCAAAAGCATTTATAGTGTATAAACCGCATCCCGACGTTTTCTTTGGAAAGAGGCCTGGAAATATTGATCCGGCTCAACTTTCCTCAGTCGCTGATTATATCGAAGTAAAACAGGGCATTATTAGTTGTGTCGAAAGTTGTGATTCCGTACATACTATGACGTCCTTAACAGGGTTCGATGCCTTGCTAAGAGGCAAGCAGGTTACTGTGTACGGGCAACCATTTTATGCTGGATGGGGCCTTACAGATGATCACTATGATAATCCTCGCCGCAGACGGGCACTAACACTCGATGAACTGGTGGCTGGCACGTTAATTAGCTATCCGCTTTATTGGGATCGGGAATTGAGAGGATTTACAAGCTGCGAAGCGATTTTACACAACTTGCGTGATCTACGGGATCACTTGATAAGGCGCGATGAACTTAAAAATTTGAAACGTGGCTATTTGAGGCGACAATTCAGAAAGCTCGGCCTTATTTATCGATCGGCAATCCAAAGCAACAAATACTAGCCTAGTGATCGTCGCTAAACTGCGATAAATTGACGGATAGTCCCTTTCTTTCCAGTTTCTTCTGGAATTGACATAAAAGTATGATTACGTGCAATCTGGTGAAAGGAGGCTATCATGATAACAGTGAAAAAAGAGAAAACGGTCAATGTCCTGAGGGCCGAGGTCACCGGTAAGATCGAAGTCGAAGACTGGGACAAAGTCGCAAAAGCTATTGACCCTATGATCGCTGAGTTTGGTTCAGTTCGACTATTTCTTGATGCCAGTGATTTTGCAGGTTGGAAGGATCTCGAGGCCGCTCGCGCCCATTTTAACTTCGTCAAAGCCCATCACGAAAAGGTAGACCGCATTGCGCTTATTGTGGATCATCACTGGCAAGGCTGGATGGCCGGTATTGCTGAAATCTTCGTAGATACAGAAATACGAGCTTTTGAAGAAGATCAGAAAGAAGTTGCGGAAAATTGGCTAACTAGCGACGAACAATCGTCCTTTTCCATCCTGGCAAGCGGTAGCCCCGATATTATTGGTCTCAAAATCAATGATAAGCTAACCGGTGAAGACTATGAAAAATCGCTCTTGCCGCTATTGAATGAGCTAATTTCACACCATGGTAAAATTAAATTATATGTTGATATGACAGGATTTAATGGCATGGAAATTTCAGCTTTCTGGCAAGATTTCAATTTTGGAATTCGGAACTGGAGCCATTTTGACAGAATGGCTGTCGTGGGGATGCGGGATTGGATGGAAGCGCTGACTAAATTGATGTCAGCTGTGATACCTGTCGAAATGAAGATGTTTGATGTCGATGAACGAAAAGACGCCTGGGACTGGATAAAGTCATAGCATTTTGTTAGCGCCCGGATTGAAGATCGGTAGATCTTCTAGTCCTAATATTTCTGATCATTGAATTCCCTTTTTTTCGTTGGAATCCGGAACAGAAGCACGAAAAAAACGACGAGTGTCTTAATGCTGAAAGACCGTATCAGCTCTGCTTGCAGAATTGCTAATGCGGCCTGCCTTTGTTTGTTTCTGCTGAGCAACATCGCGTGACGTCTTTGGGCAGAAGTCCTCATGCTTTCAAACAGCTTTAAATGCCTGTGTGAGAAAGGAAAGGATCCTTCTAATTTTATTAGAGATTCCATCGCAACTGCCCGAGATGCCCAAACGCCGATTTGATCCCGCGAAAGACTGTTGCTTCGAAGATAGTATATTCCCAAGGGATTTGTTATGCAGCAAACCGGGTATTTGGCAAGCAGTCGAATAAACAGGTGGAAATCTTCGTTGCCCCAAACATCTGGAGGAAACGGAACGCCCTGTACAGAAATATCATCCAGTGTCGTTTTTCTAATTAGTGAAAATGAGGGCAAAAACTCTCCCGTATTTCCTAGGTAGAAAAATAATCCGGAATCTATTGGAAAATGTTTAATTTGGGACTGTACCGGAACATGTGCCATCGCAGATTGAGCTGAACTTTGATCGTAAACTTTTTCGAATTTTGCGAAGCAAGCACCTACAGACATATTTGCCTCCAATACCATTGCCATTTCAGAAAGAAATTCCGGGAAAAGAATGTCGTCGGCATCAAGAAACAGTACATACTTGCCAGTAACTAATTTGTAGCCAGTATTTCTGGCATTTTGTACACCGGCATTTTGTTCGTGCCGAATGATGTGAACTGCTGGATAAGAGCTCTGCAAAAGCGTTTTGACATCGACATCACATTCGTCGTCTACGACAATAATTTCGAACGCCGGTAGGGTCTGGTTAATTAAAGCGTCCAACGTCGCGCATAATGTATCCTCATTGTTATATGTTGGGATTACTACCGAAACATTTACCTTCAATTGATTGCTCGATTCATTTAAATAATTCTTCCAATGCAACTGAAAAAGATTTTTGCCAGCTTTTCCAGTTTAATTCGCTATTATATTTTTTCCTCGCCGCCGTACCCATTTCCTTCATTTTTCGTTTATTATTCCACAAATTGGTAACCGCTTGCGCATATTCCTTTCCGCCAGCATCAAGTGGAAACAATTTTCCTGTCTCATTGTCTTCAACCACTGAACCGATACCGCCTGTGTTTGTCGCCAATACCGGTGTGGCGAACGCCGCCGCTTCTGCAAAGACAAGTCCGAAGGCTTCGGCACGTGTCGGCAAAATGAAAAACGAAGCGTGCGCAAAAAGCTCGTTAAATAGGGTAAACTGTGACGGATCATTTTTCTGAATGTTTTTGTATACGGTGATGCCTTTAGGTGGTGAGGACTTGAAAGGATCGCAGCCCACAATATCCATCGCTATCTTCATGCCTGAGGACTGGAGAATTTGAAAAGCGCTTAATGCAATATCGCCGCCTTTACGCTGCCATTCCTTACCAACAAAAAGAAGTCTGCAGTGTCCTTCGAATTTTATGCGAAAATAGTCTTCGGTAAGGATTGGTAGTTCTTTCACATTTGCACCGAATTTTACAATCTTCACCTTATCCGGCTCGGCGCCGTAATGGCCAATCGCAGAATCACGGGCCCATTCAGAAGGGAGTATAGTTAATTCAGATTTCTGTATTACTTTGTTTTCGAGTATGTTTCCTTTAAGTCTTAGCCACGCTGGTACAAACGACCTTTCAGGATAGTAATCATTCAACACCATATATGTGGCATCAGAAATATGGACGAGTGGTAGCTCCGTCGAAAGACTTGCCAACTCAGAAGAAGCTGCGATCCCAATGACGGCCTGAGGCTTTATAGCATCGAGTTTTTTATTAAGACTTTTACCGACATGTCTGCTGTACGTAGATGTGAGGGATAGATCAATGTTTCGTCTAAAACAAAGCCAGCAAAGATATTTTACCACTTTTGTAAATTTCAGTAACGCAAAATTACTTTTAGTATAAACCAAAAATAATTCATGATCAGTTTTCCGCATCTCATTAATTATGAAGAACGGTGTTCCTGACCAGTTCGCCATTTTTTCTGGATCGTGGCGAGTTACAATTGCTACTTTCATTGCGTTAATATCCTAAAATATTAAGTTGCAGAAAATTTAGAGCAATAACCTTTCTTCTGCTAGGTTGACGACCAGATATTTGTAACGTGAAAAGGTGAATCAATGATAAAAGCGCTTACATTCGATACCGGTGGAACCATTCTTGACTGGCACACGGGCATATCTTCCGCTCTGGCATCTGTTGGTCTAAAGTACAATCTTGAGCGGGACTGGGCTGCAATTGCAAATGACTATAGAGCGCAGTCATTGCGCGCCATGGTGAATGCCGGATCGGATTCACCGGCAGATTTCAACATTGATGATGTTCATCGCGACAAGCTTACAGAAATTGTAGCCAAGTACGACCTTGCGGCGTTCACGGCCCAGGATAAGGACGACATTTGGCAAGCCTGGCATAAGCTGGACTGTTGGCCGGATTTCCCAGAAGCTCTTCAACAAATGCGCGAGCATTTCATTGTCGCCTCTTTCACCATTCTTTCCGTTTCCCTGATTGTGGATACGGCAAAGCGTAACGGATTGTCGTGGGATGCCGTATTTTCCTGCGAGATGATGGGGCGTTACAAGACGCTCCCCGTTTCCTATGAGCAAGTGGCAAAATGGTTAGTGCTCGATCCCAGTGAGATTATGATGGTGGCATGTCACAATATTGATTTGAACGCGGCGCGGGCCGTGGGATACAAGTCTGCCTTTGTCCGGCGCCCTGACGAATGGGGAACTGCTGGACCGCCGGACCCAAATCCCGATGCGCATCATGATATCATCGCAGAGGATTTTCCGGATCTCGTCAAACAGTTAGAGAGCTTCAAGGGTTAATCAAACAGGTGACAGGCGACAGCGACATTGTCCGAAATGTTTTGTAGAATCGGTCGGTCCGCATAGCATTTTTCAAACCCTTTAGGGCAGCGCGGATTAAACGGGCAGCCGCTCGGCGGATCCATGGGTGAGGGGAGTTCTCCTTTCAGAACAACCCGTTCGGAGATGTGGTTTGGATCTGCAACTGGTGTTGCCGAGAGAAGGGCTTGTGTATAGGGGTGAGACGGGTTGGCAAAGACTTCGGCAGCAGGGCCCTGTTCTACAGGTCGTCCCAGATACATCACCATAACATTGTCGGCAATGTGACGAACGACAGACAGGTCGTGACTGATGAATAAATAGGCGAGGTTCATCCGTTCCTGAAGTTCAGTCAGTAGATTAAGAACCTGAGCCTGAATGGAAAGGTCAAGGGCGGATACCGGTTCGTCAAGAACCAGAATATCCGGCTCCAACATCAATGCACGGGCAATGGCGATGCGTTGGCGCTGGCCTCCAGAAAACATATGGGGATAGCGATCAAAATGCTCCGGGCGCAAACCGACGTTGGACATCATTTCCTGTGCTCGTGCGCGGCGTTCTGAAGCATTTAAATCCGTATTTACAAGCAGTGGCTCTTCCAGTGCTGCACCTACACGTTGTCTTGGGTTGAGCGAGCTGTATGGATCCTGAAATACAATCTGGACTTTAGGCCGAAGATGGGCGAGCGCTTTTAAAGAAGCGGTCGCAATATCTTCTTCGCCGATAACCAGGGAACCGCTGGTCGCCGGTTCTATCATTGTCACCAGCCGTGCCAACGTTGATTTTCCACAGCCGCTTTCTCCAACAACAGCCAAGGTCTTTCCGCGCTGAAGTGTAAAGCTTGCACCGGCGAGAGCTTTAAGGGAAAGTTTCGGCTTGAATGCCCCGGCAGCGATGGGGTAATGGCGTGCCAGATCCGTGGCGGTGAGGACAGTTTCATTATTCATGCGACCGCCTCTTCCTTTCCAGGATGGCCTTCAGGATTTCCCTCTTTAAGCGGATAATGACAGAGGGCGAAACCGACGTCAGCATTCGCAGTTACTGGGCTTTCAGTGCGGCATCGGGGCGTCGCATAGGCGCATCGAGGTGAAAAGAGGCATCCATCAGGCCGATCAAACTGTCCGGGAACGACACCGGGAATTGACGCCAGTTTTTTGCCAACTGCGCGTTCCGGCAAGGCGGAAAGAAGTGCTTGTGTGTAAGGATGATGGGGCTCTGAAAAAAGGCCTTTGACACTCTGCATTTCAATGCGTTGACCTGCGTACTGAACCGAGACCCGTTGAGCTGTTTCTGCGACAACGCCCATATCATGGGTGATCAGTACCAAGGCCATGCCGGTATCCTGTTGTAGTTTGAGAAGCAGATCAATAATCTGAGCCTGAATAGTAACATCAAGAGCGGTCGTCGGTTCATCGGCAATCAATAATTTAGGCTGACAGGCAATGGCCATGGCAATCATCACCCGTTGGTTCATACCTCCGGAAAGCTGATGGGGAAAGGAGGACAGTCGCTTCTCCGGCGCCGGAATACCAACTTGCTCCAATAGATTGATAATGCGCTCTTTCTTTTCCCGGCGGTTGAGTTTGAGATGTGCTTGTAGTGCCTCGCCAAGTTGAAAACCAACCGTAAAACAAGGATTGAGGCTGGTCATCGGTTCTTGAAAGATCATGGCAATATCTTTGCCTATAACATTTCTCCGCGCTTTTGGAGACATATTGAGCATATCTTTGCCATCGACCGCCATGACATCTGCGGTAATTGTAGCCGTCCAGGGAAGAAGGCCCATAACCGCCAACATGGCTACGGATTTTCCTGAACCGGATTCGCCAACTATGGCTAGAACCTCGCTTTTTTCTACCGTCAGTGAGACATTGTCGACGGCTCTGAAATTTCCGTGTGCGGTCCGAAATTCAACACTGAGATTTTTAACGTCCAGCAAGCTCATATCATGACCTCCGAAGCTTGGGATCTAGAGCATCGCGCACGCCGTCCCCCATCAGATTGATGGCGAGTACAGTTAGCAAAATTGCTAGTCCCGGCAATGTAACAACCCACCAGGCGCGCAAGATAAATTCACGGGCCTCCGCCAGCATGGTACCCCATTCAGGCGTCGGCGGCTGCGCACCCATACCCAGAAAACCCAGAGCTGCGGCATCGAGGATCGCCGTGGAAAAAGACAATGCTCCCTGCACAATGAGAGGCGCGAGACAATTGGGTAGAATTGTACTGAACATTAGTCGCGGTGTTTTTACGCCGGAAACACGTGCCGCGGTAACATAGTCTTTTGTCCGCTCTCCCATCACTGCCGCACGGGTCAGTCGTACATAATGCGGTTGTTGAACAATCGCGATAGCAATCATGGCATTGACCAAACTTGGCCCGAGGATCGCGACAAGTGCGAGGGCGAGTAGGAGGGCAGGAAAAGAAAGAATTACGTCCATTACCCGCATAATCAAGGTATCTACAATACCACCGACATAGCCTGAAATCAGTCCAACAATGATGCCGACACCCAACGCCAATGAGACCACTATACAGCCAACAAAAAGCGAATAACGACTACCATAAATAAGCCGGGAAAGCATGTCGCGTCCAACCGGATCCGTCCCGAGAATAAACTTCCAGGATCCGCCTTCCTGCCATACAGGTGGGACCAGCAATGCGTCGCGGTATTGCTCTACGGCGGTATGGGGCGCTATGACATCGGCAAAAATCGCGACCAGACAGACGAAGAGGAAAAACCACATTCCGGCGACGGCGCCTTTGTTTTCCTTGAAATAATTCCAGAACTCTATCAGTAACGCCAGGCGTGTTGTCTTGCGGTTGTCGAGTTCTTCTGGCATGGGTGCAAGTGTATCTGTCATGTCATCCTCCCGTATGCCGAATTTTTGGATTGATAAGCCCATACATCAAATCAACAATCAGATTAACGAGCATGACAATAGTCGCAATGAGCAGCAAACCACCCTGTACAGAAGGATAGTCTCGCCGAAAAATGGAATCGACCATCCACTTGCCGATACCTGGCCAGGAAAAGATGGTTTCCGTAAGAATAGCGCCGCCTAACAGAACACCGACTTGAAGGCCGATTGTCGTAATAACCGGGATGAGTGCATTTCGTAAGGCATGAATGCCGACAACTCTCCTTGGAGAAAGGCCTTTGGCTTTTGCGGTTCGTACATAATCCTCACCGAGCACTTCCAGCATCGCAGATCTTGTTTGACGGGCGATTACAGCGAGGGGAATGGTACCCAAAACAATTGTCGGTAAGATTAGGTGCGAAACAGCTGAAGCAAAAGCACCTTTTTGACCTGATAATAAACTGTCGATAAGCATAAACCCGGTGACTTGGGGGAAAAAATAAAATAGCGAGATCCGCCCGGACACCGGCGTCCAGCCTAGAATTCCTGAAAAAAGGATAATGAGCAGCAATCCCCACCAGAATATAGGCATGGAATAACCGACCAATGCGGTTCCCATGGCCGTATGGTCGAACCAGGTACTTCGTTTGACTGCAGCGATTGCGCCGGCCGTTACCCCAATAATTGTCGCAAACACCATAGAACAGAGGGCAAGTTCGAACGTCGCGGGAAACAAAGTGAAGAATTCTTCGAGAACGGGTTTCTTGGTGATCAGCGAGTTTCCAAGATCTCCTTGCAGGACTCCGTAGACATACTCCAGAAACTGCTCCCAAATTGGCCGGTCATAACCAAATCTTTCCATAAGTTCCGCGTGGCGTTCCGGTGTAAGTCCGCGTTCTCCAGCCATAAGAAGGACCGGATCGCCTGGAAGCAGTCGGATAAAACTGAACGCGGCAATGGTCACGCCCAAAAACGTTGGTATAAGAAGGCCAACGCGCCTCAAAATAAAATATAACATTTGCTAACCGATAAATGCTCTGCCACCAGCGATGAAATATGCTGGTGACAGAAATTGTGCCCTTAACCGGCTGGCTTAGTTGGCAATATCGACGCCGTAGAAGACATGGCCACCGAAAGGATCGATTTTATAGCCGTCAACTTCGTTGCGCATTGCTTTAAAAACAACAGAGTGGGCTATTGTTGCCCAAGGAGCTTGTTCCTTGAAAACGACTTGAGCTTGTTCATATAGCTTAGTTCGTTCATCAGGGTCAGAAACGATTTTCGCTTTCTGAACAAGGTCTTCAAACTCTTTGTTACACCATTGTGCACGGTTGGATCCGCCAACAGCATCACAGCCGAGCAAAACGGCCAGGAAGTTATCCGGATCGCCATTGTCTCCGGTCCAACCGAGCAAGACGGCACCGTCGCGGTCTAATTCTTTCGACCGCTTCAGGTATTCGCCCCATTCATAGGATACGATTTCAACGTCTACGCCGACTTCTTTGAAATCAGCCTGAATGAGTTCCGCCATCCGGCGGGCATTCGGGTTGTATGGGCGTTGAACAGGCATTGCCCAGATTTTCATTTTCAGGTCTTTAACACCAGCGTCGTCCAACATCTTTTTGGCGGCAGCAGGATCATAGCTGTCATCCTTAATGGCATCGTTATAAGACCAGATGGTTGGTGGAATAGGGTTCTTGGCTGCTTTACCGGCACCTTGGAAAACCGCATCTAGAATGGCTTGCTTATTAATGGATTTATTCAAAGCTTTACGCACTTTTGGATTGTCGAAAGGTGCGATTTGCGTGTTATAGGCAAGATATCCGACGTTCAAGCCTTCCTGCTCAGGCAGTTTCAGGCTGCTATCGTCGCGAATAGCCTGTAAGTCTGCCGGGTTCGGGTACGGATTGAAGTGACATTCACCCGCAAGCAGTCGTTGATGGCGAACGGATGAATCCGGTGTAATCGCGAAAATCAAATCATCAATTTTTGTACGACCAGCCCAATAATCATCATGGGCTTTATAGCGAATGACCGCATCTTTTTGATAATTAACAAACTTGAACGGACCTGTACCAACCGGTTTCTGGTTGAGGTCTTCCATATTACCTGAGGCAGCTAACTGATCCGCATATTCCTTAGACATAATAGAGGCGAAATCCATTCCAAGGTTTGCAATCATCGGCGCTTCAGGACGGTTCAAGACGAACTTGACCGTATTATCATCGACTTTGACAATATCCTTAAGCAGGGCCGGCATGGACATGGCGTCAAAATATTCCCATGCTGTGCCAGCTGTATACTGGTTCCAGGCATGATCTTTATCCAACTGCCGCTTGAACGAGAAAATAACATCGTCGGCATTCATATCACGGGTTGGCGTGAAATAATCGGTGGTATGAAATTTTACACCCTTACGAAGGTTGAATGTATATTCCAGTCCGTCGTCCGACACCGACCAGCTTTCGGCAAGTCCGGGGCCAATTGACGTCGTGCCAATTTTAAATTCTGCAAGCTTATTATATACCTGCCGTGAAGAGGCATCAAAAGTTGTCCCGGCTGTATAAAGCGCTGGGTCAAAGCCTTCGGGTGAGCCTTCTGAGCAATGAACAAGTGTTTTTGCCTGCGCACTGCCAATCATCATCGCTGACGCCAATACAGCTGACAGCAATAGTTTTTTGGATCCCATTATTTCACTCCCTGATATTTAATGGATGATCTGATTCCTGTAAGTCCCTTTCAGATCTGGCAAAGACCTTACCTAATTATTTTGATGTTGGAAATAGCTATTAGTTTGGTTAGCTAAATTATTGTATTAAATAAGTATTTCGTAATTAGTATTTTTTTGCGGCAGCGCTTTCCGCCGGCAAATATCTATCTATGAGAGGATAATCTTCCGTTAGAACTACCCGTCGAGGGATTTGGCGGCCTCTGCGGCAATTTCAAATGCTCTGAGTCTCGCTGCATGGTCAAATATCTGCGCGGTCAAAATTATTTCGTCAGCGGCTGTTTCTATCTTGAAATTGATCAGGCTTGTTCGGACATCCTCCGGATCTCCAAGCGCTGTATAAGTCATAAAACGAGAGACAACGGCATTCTCTTGAGGACCCAGCTGATCGCCGAAACCTTTTACTGGCGGCGGTAATTGTACCGGGTTGCCGGTGGCGAGTTTTATCACGCCTTGCATCAGGGAGGTGGCAATGTAATTTGCTTCCTCCTTCGTGTCTGCTGCTTGTAAATTCATCGCAGCAATTACATAAGGCTCAGCAAGCTGCGCCGAGGGGCGAAAATCCCGTCTGTAAATATGGAGGGCCTCTTGCAAATGAGTGGGAGCAAAATGTGAGGCGAAAGCGTAAGGCAGGCCGAGATAAGCCGCCAGTTGTGCCCCATATAAACTGGAGCCGAGAATATAAAGGGGAATATGCAGACCGGCACCGGGAACGGCTTTTAGGCGTTGACCCGGTTCCGGGTCGGAGAAATATTTTTGAAGTTCCTGAACATCACTTGGAAAACTATCCACATCACTGGTCATGGATCGGCGAAGGGCGTGGGCCGTCATCCCATCGGTTCCGGGCGCCCGGCCCAAGCCAAGATCTATCCGATCGGGATATAAAGAGGCTAGAGTGCCAAACTGTTCGGCAATCACCAACGGCGCATGATTTGGCAGCATGACACCGCCAGAACCGATGCGGATTGACTTCGTATGTGCGCCGACATGGGCGAGCAGGACAGAGGTGGCGGCGCTGGCGATGCCTGGAATATTATGGTGCTCAGCGAGCCAGTACCGATAGTACCCTTGCTTTTCGGCCAACTGGGCGACCTCGACGGAGTTGCGAAAAGATTGGGCGGCGTCGCTGCCTTCTGTGATGGGAGCGAGGTCCAGAACCGATATTCGTGTCATATTTTTGAGCTGCCTTTATTAATTGCTTTGTTCAGTGATGACGGTTTTCTTAGCTCATTGTCAAGGCGGATTAAGAAAGCGGCTTTGCCTGCAGCGTAATGTCGGGTACGCTGTTGGCCTTGGGGATGCAAATTGCTGTTTGGGAGAACACATGCCGCTTGAAATCGCTTATTCACCGTTATTGGTGATGGCGTCAATTGCGATCGCGATAACCGCGTCATTTACGGCCCTGAGGATGACCTCCAACTTACGCCTGATGACGGCGGCGCAGCGAAAGAGACGGGTTGCTCAAGGTGCACTGGCGCTGGGCGGCGGGATCTGGTCCATGCATTTTGTTGGTATGCTGGCTGTGGACATGCCGTTGTCGCTGGCCTACGCACCCTTACCGACGCTTGGCTCCGCCCTTATTGCGATTTTGGTGACAGGGGCCGCCTTGCTTTCGCTCCATTTCGGTGTGCGAAATAAAAAGCGCATTGCCATTGCCGGGGTTATTACCGGTATTGGGATTGTCGCGATGCATTATCTGGGAATGAGCGCAATTTCCGCGAACTGTATTGTTACTTATAATCCACTAGGTTTAATTATCGCTGTCACAATCGGGATCGCAGCGTCCATTGCCGCGATGGAGCTCGCGTATGGACAGCGCACTTTAAAGGCAGCTATCGCTGGGGCTATTGTGCTCGGGCTTGCTATTTCGGCCATGCATTATTCTGCCATGTATTTCACTATTTTCAGTATCAATACCGATGTTGTTGCAACACCGGTGCTGAGTAAAGATACCCTGGCATTGATCGTCGCTCTGGCGTCCTTCTTTATTTGTGGACTATTCCTCCTGTCAGCAGTGCCGGCGGGCGCTGAGCCGACTATTGGGGGCTCCGCTAACGGAACAGCGGAAATAGGTGCGGCCGCAAATGAGAGTGAAGAGGTTGGTGCCAAAGCGGCCTCATCTGTTGCTTTTTCACGGGCCATGTCACAATCGTCAGAAGACATAAATGACGGCCGCATTCCTTATGACAGGAACAAGACTATTCGCTTCTTGCCGTCGTCCGCCATTCTTATGGCGCAAGCGGACGGACATTATACAAAACTCCACAATGGGGAAGAAGAATTGTTCTGCCCCTGGCCAATTTCCCGACTTGAAAAAAAGCTGAATCCCGGCATGTTTATTCGGACGCATCGCAGCTATTTGGTTAATCGCAAGAAGATTACGGGACTACGCCGCGATGGAGATAAGGCTTTTTGTCTAATGGGCGATGAGACAAATCTCGAAGCGCCTGTCAGTCGCGGACGATTGGCGGAACTCCGTGAAATATTGGAAATCGGATAAGTAGTCTTGCCAAATTGTACCCGCATTTCGTGCAGGAATTTCGCATTTCGTGCACCATAGTCGTTATCTAAGCCTGCTGCCTTACCTTCTGCCCAGATTTTACCTCATGCTCTCCCTAACTGCGAAATAATCGCTGGATCAGCCCGTTAATAAGGACTGAAAATTTGTTTTAGGGAGGAACATCAGAATGATACCTGGGTCATTTGACTATCATCGACCGCAATCCGTTTCAGAAGCCGTCGGCATGCTGGCGGAAATGGGAGACGACGCGATCATCGTAGCAGGCGGACATAGCCTGATACCGATGATGAAATTGCGCATGGCGCTGCCAGAACATCTCATCGATATTCAGGATATATCCGATATCAAGGGAATTTCAGTTTCCGGCTCAGAGGTGGCCATCGGTGCCATGGTGACGCAAGCTGAACTTGTCGCATCGGAAGACGTTCACGCTGTGTGCCCGATTTTGCGAGAAACGGCGTTGCAAATTGCCGATCCGCAAATCAGAAATGTTGGAACCGTCGGTGGCAATGTGGCCAATGGGGATCCCGGCAACGATATGCCGGCCCTTATGCAAGCGCTTGATGCGACCTTTGTCCTGGCTGGTGGTTCCGGTAGTCGTGACGTCAAAGCACGTGACTTTTATGAAGCTGCCTTTTTTACGGCGCGTGAAGAAGGCGAAATACTGACCGCCATAAAATTCACGGCGCCGCCCGCAGGGCATGGTTATTCCTATATGAAACAGAAGCGTAAAATCGGCGATTATGCAACCGCAGCGGCGGCTGTCATGCTGACCTTGAATAATGGCACAGTAAGCTCGGCCTCTATTGGCCTGACAAATGTGGCGGATACCCCGCTGTATGCGGAAGCAGCCGTTGCAGCTCTTGTCGGTTCATCCCTGGATGATGCCAGTATCAAAGCTGCCGTTGACGCCGCGAAGTCGATCACCGATCCCGCCATGGACGGACGAGGGCCGAAAGAATTTCGCACTCATATTGCAGGTGTCATGGTTGAACGCGCCATTCGCGCTGCTGCAGCCAACGCCGCTTAACTACATCTTGTCGGAGAAAAAAATGTCAAAAATGCATGTTAAAATGACGGTGAACGGCAAGGAAGTAGAAGCCCTTGCGGAGCCGCGCACACTCTTAATTCATTTCCTGCGGGAAGATCAACGCCTGACCGGCCCTCATATCGGCTGTGATACGGGGCATTGCGGTGCCTGCACCGTCGATATGGAAGGGAAATCAGTGAAATCCTGTATGACCTTCGTTGGTCAATCAAACGGGAAAAGCGTCACGACAATAGAAGGTATTGCACATCCCGATGGAACCTTGCACGCCTTACAGGAGGCTTTTCGCGAGCATCACGGGTTACAATGTGGATTTTGTACGCCGGGAATGATCACTCGGGCGCATCGCCTGCTACAGGAAAATCCATCGCCGACGGAAGAAGAGATCCGCTACGGGATCTCCGGCAATCTCTGTCGCTGCACTGGTTACCAAAATATTGTCAAGGCCATTACGGTCGCTGCGGATATGCTCAACGCTCAGGAGGCAGCAGAATAACATGAATGAACAAGCACCCCTTTCCCGGGAAGATCGGGTAAAAAACCTCAAAGGTATCGGCTCAGAGCGTAAACGCGTTGAAGATGCCAGATTTACACAAGGCAAAGGCAATTATGTCGATGATATTAACCTGCCCGGCATGTTGTTCGGCGATTTTGTCCGCTCCCCTTACGGGCACGCGCGGATCAAAAGCATCGATAAAGAAGCGGCCTTGGCCGTGCCGGGTGTTGTCGCTGTTTTGACAGCAGAAGATCTCAAGCCACTTAATCTTCATTATATGCCGACATTGGCAGGAGATGTGCAGGCGGTTCTTGCGGATGAGAAAGTCCTGTTTCAAAGCCAGGAAGTTGCCTTTGTCATTGCCGAAGATCGCTACATTGCGGCAGACGCCGTCGAGCTGGTAGAAGTGGATTACGAAGAACTACCGGCATTGACGGACGCCTTCAAGGCGTTGGATGAAGATGCACCTTTGCTGCGAGAAGACATCAAGGACAAGATGGAAGGAGCCCACGGTCCCCGCAAACATCACAACCATATTTTCCTGTGGGAAGAAGGGGACAAGGACGGCACGGAAAAAGCGCTGTCTGATGCAGAGGTGGTAGCCGAAGAATTGATCACCTATCAACGGGTCCATCCTTGCCCGTTGGAGACCTGCGGCTGTGTAGCTTCCATGGACAAGATCAATGGCAAGCTGACACTGTGGGGGACTTTCCAGGCGCCGCATGCAGTGCGGACGGTGGCGTCGTTAATCACCAATATCGCCGAACATAATATCCGGGTGGTTTCGCCCGATATCGGCGGCGGTTTTGGCAACAAGGTCGGTGTCTATCCGGGGTATATCTGTGCAGCTGTGGCGTCCATCGTAACTGGCGTTCCGGTAAAATGGGTTGAAGACCGGATGGAGAATCTGACGGCCACAGCGTTTGCCCGTGACTATCATATGACCGGTAAAATAGCCGCGACCAAAGACGGCAAGATCACCGGCTTATGGTGCCATGTTTTGGCAGACCACGGGGCGTTTGACGCCTGTGCAGATCCAACCAAGTTTCCGGCCGGATTTTTCCATATCGTGACAGGGTCTTATGATATTCCCGTAGCGTATGTTGGTGTCGACGGCGTCTATACCAATAAAGCGCCGGGCGGGGTGGCGTATCGTTGTTCATTCCGGGTGACGGAAGCCGCCTATTTGATTGAGCGCATGATCGAAATCCTGGCTCTCAAACTGGATATGGACCCTGTGGAACTGCGGATGAAGAACTTTATCCGTAAAGAGCAGTTTCCATACCAGTCCGCGCTCGGTTGGGAATATGATAGTGGCGATTATCACACGGCGATGGAAAAAGGTATGGCCGCGGTCGATTATGATGCCTTGCGTAAAGAACAGGCCGAAAACCGGGCAGCCTTTGATCGCGGGGAAACTCGCACCTTAATGGGTGTCGGGGCGGCATTCTTCACAGAAATAGTCGGTGCCGGGCCGGTTAAAAACTGTGACATCCTGGGTCTTGGCATGTTTGATAGTTGCGAAATTCGCATCCATCCAACCGGGTCAGCCATTGCGCGTCTTGGCACTATTAGTCAGGGGCAGGGGCATGCAACAACCTTCGCCCAGATTTTGGCGACTGAAATTGGCATTCCAGCTGAAGATATCACTCTGGAAGAGGGGGATACGGATACGGCTCCGTATGGCCTGGGCACCTATGGATCACGATCGACACCGGTTGCCGGGGCCGCAACGGCCATGGCCGGACGGAAAATCCGGGCCAAGGCGCAGATGATTGCGGCGTATTTACTGGAAGTCCACGAAGGAGATCTGGAATGGGATGTAGACCGCTTCCAGATCAAGGGAAATCCGGAAGCGCATAAAACCATGAAAGAGTTGGCTTTTGCATCTTACAATCAGGCTATTCCGGGACTAGAACCAGGGCTTGAAGCGGTGTCCTATTACGATCCACCGAATATGACCTATCCCTTTGGCGCCTATTTCTGTGTGGTCGATGTGGACGTCGATACCGGTGTTGTCGATATCCGGCGCTTTTATGCTTTGGATGACTGCGGGACGCGGATCAATCCGATGATCATCGAAGGGCAGGTTCATGGCGGGCTGACAGAAGCCCTGGCCATCGCCATGGGACAGCATATTACCTATGATGAAGGCGGAAATGTGCATGGCGGCAGTTTGATGGATTTCTTCTTGCCAACCGCGGTGGAAACACCGGTTTGGGAAACTGATCATACGACGACCCCGTCGCCGCATCATCCCATTGGCGCAAAAGGCGTTGGTGAAAGCCCCAACGTGGGCGGCGTTCCGGCCTTTTCAAATGCAGTTCACGATGCCTTTGCCCATAAGGGTTTGACCCATACTCAAATGCCCCATGATCATTGGCGCGTATGGCAGACAGCCCAGAAACTTGGTCTAACTGACTAGAGTAAAGTTCGGGGCCGGGTGACTTTTTCCGGCTCCGCGCTATTTAGTAGGGGTAATATGACGGAAAATAGAACCATACGTGAGCAACTACGGGCAGCAGATTATGTGGCGGATGACGCCCTGTCCACGGCGTTGCAACTGGCGATTAATCTCAAACGCCCCTTATTGCTGGAAGGCGAGGCCGGTGTGGGCAAAACCGAAGTTGCGAAAGCGCTGGCCTCCATCATGGAGACCAACCTTATCCGATTGCAATGCTATGAGGGCCTGGATGCGGCAGCAGCAATTTATGAATGGAATTATCAAAAACAGCTTCTGTATATAAAGGCTTCGGAACGGGAAGATAAAACGGCCTCGCAGATCGAGCAGCATATTTTTACCGAAGATTTCCTGCTTGAACGTCCCTTGTTAAAAGCCATTCGTCAGGATACGCCACCTGTTCTGCTGATTGACGAGATTGATCGGGCGGATGAGGAGTTTGAGGCCTATCTTCTTGAAATCCTGTCAGATTTTCAAATTACGGTCCCTGAGCTTGGGACCATAGCCTCGAAATCGGTGCCGCATGTTATTCTCACTTCCAACGGTACCAGAGAATTATCCGACGCGTTGCGCCGGCGGTGCCTGTATTCCTATGTGGATTTTCCCTCGCAGGCGCGGGAACTGGAAATTATCTTGTCTCGCGTTCCGGATATTGAAGTTGATCTAGCCGACCAGATTTCCCGATTTGTCCTGAATTTGAGGAAGGAAGAGCTGGAGAAGAATCCCGGTGTCGCGGAAACGCTTGATTGGGCGGCAGCGTTGGTCGGTCTGAAAATCAGCAGTTTGGACGGCGATCTAGATACCATTCAATCGACGTTGATCTGTCTGTTGAAAACGGAAACTGACCTTAAATCCATCACCAAGGAGGTTGCCAGCCGACTGCTCGGCAAAGCGGCGTAATATGGAACCCCTTAGTCATCATATTCAGGATAAAGACATCGTCGGGAATCATCCATTGGCGGCACGCATGGCCGGATTTGTCGATCATTTGCGGATGAATGAATATGCCTTGGGACCCGCCGAGACCCAATCCGCCTTAACTGTGATCGGAGAGCCGTTTACGGGTTTGGAGGATGCCCGCTTGAAGCTGAAAGTCTTGTTGACCGGCCGGCCGGAAGAATGGCGCCAATTTGATGACTTATTTGAAGCCTATTGGACGCGGCTCGGCAAGGAGCGGGCGAGCTGGCAGCATGAAAAAAATGTTCGTAACCGGACTAAAGCGTCCTTGCCTAAAGCCTGGAAGGAGCATTTGTCGGCGGCCGCTCCTGAGGGTGGGAATGCACCGCAGATTGAAACAGAAGGCGCGGGAGACGTTCAAGGCGATGCCTCGGGGCGCTTGATCGCTACGGACAAAACGTCCCGGGTGCGGACGGATTTGCGGCAATATGTCGATGCAGATGAAATCCGGGACGCTGAGAAACTTGCCTACTCTATCGCCAGTGCCATGCGATACCGACTTTCCCGTCGGCACAGGCTTTCAGGGCAGGGATCAAAACTTGATTTACGCCGGACAATTCGGCGCAGTCTTGCAACTGGTGGTGAACCAATTTCCCTGAAATGGCGGGCGCGACCGGATCGGCCCGTCCGGCTTGTTGTTTTCCTCGATGTGTCCGGATCCATGAAGCATTACAGCCGTTTTTTTCTGCAGTTCGTGAAGGGGCTGGTCTGTCAATGGATGGAAGCCGACGCGTATCTGGTTCATACGAAACTCATTCGCGTCACTGACGTTGTCCGCGATAAAAATTCAACAAAGGCGATGACCCGCCTGTCCCTGATGGCAGACGGGTTCGGCGGTGGCACCAAGCTGGGGCAGAGTCTGGCACAATTTAATGACCAGTATGCGAAGCGTAGCCTGAACGGCCGGTCCATTGTCCTGATCCTGAGCGATGGCTATGACACGGGGTCCGCCGATCAATTGGCAGCGGAACTAAAACGCCTGAAGAAACGGGCACCAAAGCTGATCTGGTTAAATCCGTTACTGGGCTGGCGGCAATATGAACCGATCACCCGGGCGATGGCTGCTGCACAGCCCTATATTGACTATTTCGCCGCCGCCAATACGCTGGAAAGCCTTGCCGCTCTCGAGCCGGAAATCGCAAAGGTATAGGAAAGGGAGAGCTTGCATGGTCACCTCCAAGAAAACGCTCGATCTGATTGAGACCATGCGGGCCCGCGGTCAGAGCTTCTGCGTTGCGACGGTATTACGGACGGCGGATAGCACGTCAGCGCGCGCCGGCGCGAAAGCTGTCATCACGCCCGAAGGGGACTTGCATGGATTTGTTGGCGGCGGTTGTGTCACCGGCGCGGTGCGCCGGGCGGCCTTGCAAAGCCTTGAACAGGGCGAGCCGCAAATGATCCGGGTCAAACCCAAAGACGAAGTGGTCACAACAACCGATGTCGACGGGGTTACCTTGCATAAATCCAGTTGTCCCAGCGGCGGCACCGTGGATATTTTTCTCGAGCCCATGAAAGCGGCGCGTATTCTACTGATATGCGGCGCGTCGCCGATCGCGCAGGCCATCCTTTCCGTGGCACAATGCCTGGACGCTCATTTAATTGTCGCGGCCGCCGCCGAAGATCATGAAAAAATGCCGGGCGCCGCGGCTTATCTGGACGGCTTCGATCTGGATGCATTGACCTTGGATACCCAAGACGCCGCCATCGTTGCGACACAGGGAAAACGGGACAGGGACGCGTTGCGCGCTGTCATCGGGTCCGGCGCCGGATATAAGGGGATGGTTTGCAGCCGCCGCAAATTGGGTATTCTGAAAGAAGAGCTGCTCGGGGAAAACAGGCATCTCAGGGCAGGATTCGAGGCGTTATATGCCCCCGCAGGCTTGAATATCGGCGCCATCGAACCGGAGGAAATCGGCCTTGCCGTGATTACGGAAATCATCGCCCATCGCCGGCAACAGAGTGATCGACAACACCAGCCGCAAAATGACGTCGATCAGGAAGTTGGATGACATGGCGTCGTTTTTGCAAAGACTTGATGTGGTGATGCTGGCGGCGGGGCAGTCCCGACGCATGGGCGCAGAGAACAAATTGTTGATGCCGTTCAGGATGACCACCTTGATCCGGCACGTGACCGAGCAATTGATCGCCGCGAATATTGGCGATATAACCGTTGTGACGGGCTTTGATGCGGAGCGTATAACCAGCGAAATCTCGGATTTGTCGGTGAATTTTTGTTACAACAGTGACTTCGAAAAGGGGCAGATGTCGTCGGTAAGGGCGGGAAGTCGGGAGATTTCGGGCCGTGGTAGCGGTATGATGGTGGCCCTGTCCGACATGCCCTTCCTGACGTCCGAGGATTACCGCCGACTGCACCGACGGTTCTCGGAACAGACAGAACCGAAAATACTGATCCCCGACTATGCGGGAGAACGGGGCAATCCAATTATAATTCCGCGGGAGTTTATTGCAGATATTGCGACGGGGACGATAAATGCAGGATGCCGAAAACT